>Ga0209676_1001844_pt1 | contig 17496 bp, 10 predicted proteins | sample AraplaCvi_mLB_r2_FD_184282 | JGI IMG/M metagenome (GOLD analysis project Ga0209676, IMG submission 184282) | Arabidopsis root microbial communities from North Carolina, USA - plate scrape MF_Cvi_mLB_r2 (SPAdes) (version 2) | ecosystem: Host-associated > Plants > Roots > Endosphere | place: USA...
ACACCGGCGTTGTTGACCAACAAGTCGATACGCTCGAAACGTTGCTCGACCCGTTCAAAAAACGCCTGAATGCTCTGCGCGTCCTTGACATCACACTGCACGGCCAGGCACTCCCGGCCGAGCCCTTCGACCTGCGCCTGCAAGGCAGCGGCTGACGCTTCGTCACGGACATAACTGAACGCAACCTGATAACCCGCGCCGGCCAGGGCCAGCACGACGGACTTGCCAATGCCGCGACTGCCGCCGGTCACGACAGCTGTTTTCTGAGTCATGACCGCTCCTTAAAGCGAGTTTTGAGTTTTGAATTGCGCAAGGGTGAAGCCGTGGGTCGCGGCCAGTGCACGCACCTGCTGAACTTGCTCACGGCTGATATCGCCGTAGGAGCCGTGCTGGCTCATGCCAGACAAGCCCATCAACACCGACTCGGCCATGCACGCATACAGCTGACCTTTTTTCAGGTAGGCCCGCACGTTGGGCGCCAGGCCGTCGTCGAACGGCGTCTGGACGATGCCGCCGTGCATGTAAAGCACGTCTTCGCGCTGGCTCGGCAGGTCTTGATGGACGTTCAGTGGTACGGCGATATCGCAAATCACGCTGCGCTCGGCGAAATGTTCGGCGCCGAGGAACGGCTGAGGCGCATTGGCCGCACACAGGACAACCCGTGCGCCCTTGAGGGCGTCGAGATCGTTGGTGACCGTGATGAAAGCGTTTGCACCAAGGCGCTCATCCACCAGACGGGCGATGTGCAAACCGAGGTCGGCTTTTTGTCCATGTGAGCGCAACAAGTCACAAAAACCATCAAGGGTCAGCAGTCTCTGCGCCAACCGGTCGTGTTCGGCCGTGCCCTGGAGGATCGAACGGGCCGCGTCGGCGTAAATCAGTTGGGCGGTTTTCTCCAGGCGCCGAACCGAGCCGTCACGACCGCTGCCAATCAGAATCAGGTGATCGACAGTGGCGGACAGCACCGAGGCATAGGTCGAGGCAACGTTACCGGCGGCACCGACAACGGCAGCGGTTTGCTCGCGCAGTGCCAGACCTTGCTGTACGCAGCCTTGCTCGATGGCTTCGAGCCCCATGCCGATGGTCAGGGCATTGCCGGACGTCAGCGCCATGTCGGCAATCTTCAGCGCCTGACAATTGTTGGTGACGATCGAGGTGTACATCCCGAGGCCGGCGATGCTGCAGCCGTCGGCGCGGGCATCGGTGACACGTCTGCCGACTTCTTCGCGAATGCTGTCCAGGTCACCGCTGAGGATGTACTCGGCCATGGCATCCGAATCCATGCACAGCGGGTACAACGTGAACTCCACCGCCATGCCGAGGCGCGACCGAATGATCACCGGGCCGACTGGCGCAGCGCGGCGTTCAGGCTTGGTGCGGTTGATGAACGTGCGTTTCTGTTCCGGGCTCAGGGCTGCCAGCGAGGGATCGACGTCACCGAGGATATCGGCATCGATCAGGTGGTTGATGAACGCTACCCGAGCGACGACTTCGACCTTGGCATCGATGTTTTCAACGGGCTCGGCCACCCGAAAATCGTCCTGACGGGCTGGCACGGCGGGCATCGAGTCCGCGCAGATACCCGCCGCCAACGGCAACGCATCGCCACGGCGCAGCATGTCACAGACCCGTTGCAGGGCACCGATCAGCCCGTCGATTTCGCTCAGGGTGATACAGGCTGGCGGCTCCAGGCGAATCACGTTGGAGTTGCTGCCCGACGGTGCTACCCGCAACGCTTCGAACTGCAACAGATAACCGGCGATCAAGTACCCCAAGGCGTCGTTGTACTGGGCCGACGCCTGTACCAGCGAGCTGCTGACACTCAAGTCGTGCAATTCCAGCCCCACCAGCAAGCCACGCCCGCGCACATCGGCGATCACATCCGGATAGGCCATTTTCAGTTCATTGAGCGAGGCTTTGAGGTAGTCGCCCTTGGTGCGTATGTCCTTGAGCATCGCGTCGTCATTGGCGAACAACCGGCGCAATGCCGACAGCGCGATATGGCAGGACGGATCATCCTCGGCGAAAGTCGAGCTGTGGATGTAGCTGAACTCGCCTTCGTAGTGGCTGCTGCGGATCACCGTCGCGGCGATTTTCATCAAGCCGCCACCGAGGGCCTTGGACAGGCAGTAATAGTCGCCTTGCAGGTTGAACTGGCTGCTGGCAAGAAACGTCCCGGCGCGGCCAAAACCCGACTGCACTTCATCGATCACCAACGGGCATTGTTGCTCGTTACACAGCTTGCGCAGCCCCAGGTAGAACTCGGCCGCGAACTCGTTGATACCGCCTTCGCCCTGAATCGGCTCCATCAACACGGCGGTAATCGCACTGAAAGGCAGTTTCAGCACGTTCAGGTGTTCGCCGTCCCATTGCAGGCTCAGCCAGTGGTGCGTGTGCCGGGCCGGCAATTCCTGCAACTGATGGGGCTGCTGTGGGTCGATGAACTCGACGTTCAGACCAAAACGGGCAAACGGCGCGCGGTACTGACGGCCATAGGTCAGTTGCACGGTATTGACCAATTTGCCGTGGAAGCTGCCGCGCAGGGCGATGAATACCGGTTCGATGTGCAACTGCGCCAGGTTGTGCTGGCGAACGGCTTCAACCACCTGACGCAAGGTCACGCTGTTCAGGGTGGCTGGCAGGACACCTGCAGGCAGGTCGAGGTCGGCCACATCCAGCTCGCGGTAAGCGCGTTCACTGGCAGCCAGGCTGGCCAGGGTGAAATCGATGTCGTCGAACTGTTTTTGCAGGCTCTTCTGGCGACGGAACTCCGCGTGCTTGACGGCGATTTCCACCGCCTCCGCGCCACTGTTGGAGAAAGTCGAAATATAACGTTCGGTGTTCTTCAGTTCGCGATTGAAGGCGTCGCTGAGCTCTCGCCCCAATTGCCCGGCCGCACCGCGGATCGACATTTGTGCGTTGAACGGCACGTCGCTGCGCAGCAGCGCACAGAGCTGATCGACAAACTGTGGGTCGTTGTGGCCGAACAGTGCCGCACCGTAACCGCCGAGAAAGTCGGTGACCGTGACCATGTCACCCTTGGGGTTGCGGTAGAACAACTGGCTCCCGCGGGCGCGCTGAAACTCACACTCCAGGCCCAGTGCCTGGAGCAGGTCGACGAATTTGGGCCGAACGAAATCGCGATAATCCATGACTGGCATATCCCTTGAAAGTAAAAAAGAGGCGGTAGTCAGCGGCAGTCTTGAGTGACCTTTGCGCTGTAGAACACTTGATAGGCGGCGCTGAATCCGTTGTCGTCGCGGTTCAGCACCAGGCAATGCTCAAGGCTCGCGGCATGGGGCGCGCCCTGAATAAACGGCAGGTTTGCCACTGGCTGCTGCAAACCGCCAATCGGCGGCACGCTTTGGGCCTGCAATGCGCAACGCGCAAGCATCAGATCCACCAGGCTCGGCGCCGCGCTGAGAATGCCGTTTATCGCCAACCCGCTGGTGATGTGCGAGGCGCGCGCAAGGGCCAGCGTCTGGCACAACCCGCGGTCTTTGTGCGCATCGCCGGTACCGCTGCACACCAACAGATCGGTTGGGCTGTCGGGCAGGCTCAAGCGGTCGAGGGTGGCATGGGCCGTCATGTCGGCGAGGCACGCCTGAGGACCGGCCGGCAGGTCTTCGCGCCGACGCAGCACCAATGCTGCCGCGCCCTCCCCGGCAATGCCGCCGGTGCCCCGAAGGTCAAACGGCAGCAGAGCGTTCGAGCCGTTGGCGCTGATGACCCCCGCCTGGACCAACCCGGACAACGCCAGGGCATCCAGCTCGCTGCCCGCACCGACAACGATTGCGGCGTCAATTCGGCCATCCTGCAAAGCGGCCGTAGCCTCACGCAAGGCTGCCAGGTTGCCGGCGACACCTTGCATATAGGCGTTGCATTCACCCACCAGTTTCAGCGCCAGGCTGGTGACACCCAGCAAGCAGTTGCTCAAGCCTTTGAGCACCAGAAAAGGGTCCTGGGCACGGTCTTGCAGGATCCGTTTGGCGAATGCCGCCATGTCGGCGACGCCGTCCTGCCGACAGCCGAGCAGCAACTCGGCATAGGAGTCCAGTGACGGATGGGTGTAGCCACCCTGACAGCAATACAAACCGAAACGGACATTCGGCTGCTCGTCGGCCAGGCCTGCTTCTTCCAGCGCCTGACGTACCGCGCTGACACCCCAGATCACTGCCGGCGTGCAGTAACGCTGAAGGTTTTGCGCAAGGTCTTGTCGGCTGCGTTGGTGGTCCTGGTCCTGAATTTGCCCGAACGCCACCACGCGTTCGCTGCTGAACCGTCGGGCGTTCAGCGCCGTAATTGCACTGCGCCCTTCGTTCGCAGCCGCCCAGAAAGACTCGACACCCCAGCCGCTGGGCAACACGCAACCCGCGCCGGCAATCGCGACCGCCTGTTTCATCGCGGCGCCTCCCGGTACTTGCCCAGCGCCAGTGAAGTGTTGAGCCCGCCGAAACCGAAGGAGTTGCTCAGGGCAACGTCGACCTTGCGCTTGACCGCTTGATGGGCGCAGTAGTCGAGGTCGCATTGTTCGTCGGCATCGTGCAGGTTCAGGGTCGGCGTGACCCGATCCTCCCGGCAGGCCAGGGCCGTGAGCATGAACTCCGGCGCTCCGGCGGCCGCAATCAGGTGGCCGAACTGGGATTTGTTGGCCGTCACCAGTAACCGCCGATAATGTTCACGCTCGGCGAACAGGGTCTTGATCGCCAGGGTTTCGGCGGCATCGTTGAGGGGTGTCGAGGTACCGTGGGCATTGATCAGGTCGACCTGTTGCGGCTTCAACCCGGCATCCGTCAGGGCCGCCTGCATCGCCAGCACCGCTCCCCGGCCCTGCGGGTCGGGAGCGGTGATTTTGTAGGCATCCAGGCTGCTGCCGAATCCCAGCACTTCGGCGTACGGCGTTGCCCCTCGGGCGAGCGCCCGTTCGAGGGTTTCGAGCACCACAAAACCACCGCCTTCACCCGCAATCAGGCCACTGCGATGGCGGTCGAACGGCCGACACAGTTCGGTGCCCCAACGCTGCTCGCTGCTGGCGGCGCCGAGCAGATACAGCGCGGTCATGGTATCCAGGCTCAGCACCGAATCGGCGCCCCCGGCAATGGCCAGCTCGACCTCGCCGCGACGGATCATCTGGAAGGCATTGCCGATGGCCTGGGACGCTCCCGCGCAAGCGCTGCTGATGTTGATCACCGGGCCTTCACAGCCGATGCCGTCTGCAATCACCCGCGCAAGGCGGTCGTTGCTCTGACACAGTGAACTGTCAGGATCGACCTGCGCCTGTCGCGCCATCAATTGAGCCCAGGACGGCGCCTGCGCCGGGTTATCCGCCAGGCTGAGCAGCATGTCCTGCAAACGATGAGCAGGTGCGCCGGACGCTGACAATACCGCCGCGCCACGCAACTGTTCGGTGCTCAGGCCACTGTCGGCAATGGCTTGGGTGGCCGCGACCCAACCAAAGCGGGTGCGTTTTTCCAGCGACAACCCCCAGGCCGGATGGCCTTTCAAGTGTGCCGGCATCAAGCCCATATCCACGGGCGCTGCGTAACGCACGGGGAACGTACCCGCCTCGACGCCTTCCGGTTGCCATGGCCGAATGCAATGCTCGCCGGCCAACATTCTTTGCCACATGGACTGCCACTCGAAACCGAAGCCGGTGACGGCGCCCATGCCCGTGATCACGATCCGCGTCGGGCTCATGGGTAACTCTCCATTGTCTCTGTGTCCGACGACGTTCTGGCCAGCAGCACCGCGCCCCAATGCCCGCCTCGGCCATGTTCGAGCAACAGCGTGTAACGGCTGCAATCCAGTGCCCAGGTCACAGCGATTTCGCTGAGCAAGGCGCTGGCGCCCAGGTCACCTACCAACGCCTTGGAGTGTTCGAGGGTGTGCCCGGACAGGCTGAACAATGCGGCAACCTGCGGGTCCTGCGCATCGGCGACAACTTGCCCGACATCGCTGAGGCACAGTTTTTCGTTGCTCAAAGCACGCTCAATCACGTCGCGACCCACCGCCAGTCCACGCTCGGGTTGCGCGCTGTAACCACGGGCAAACCCGGCAATGCGCAACGTAGATTGCGCACCGCGGCCCGGCGTGGTCGTCAGCAACAGCGCCGCAGCACCTTCGCCGAAAACCCACGGGCCGGGGTTCACAGGTGGGTGTGTAGCGTCACGCAGGTACAACGCCGGGGTGATGTTCGGGCTGCTACTGACGACGACGGCAGCATCGGCACGGCCTTCGCTCAGGTGGGCGGCGGCCTCCATCAAAGCATCCAGCCCCGCATTGCCCTGGGAGCAAAAACCGCCCATGGGGCCCTTGCAATGCAAGGCCTCAGCCGCATGGGCCATGACGCTGCTGTTGAGCATCATCAGCGCATGCAGCGGCGGTGTGTGGGCAAAGAATTGCGCCAACAGATCCGCCGGTTGTGCGCCAATGGCCTGCACTGCATCCCAGCACGAGCTGGGGCCATCCACTTCCGGAATGGCAGCGGTCAATGCGATCCGCTCATCGGGCAGTTCCAGCCCACGCAAGGCCTCGGCGAGACGGCCGGCGCAATACAGCAGGCGCGCGCCCTGAGGCTCGAGGCTGCGGGACAGCTTGCGGTCGTACACACCGGCCGGCAAGGCGGGCGCTGCAACACAACGGGCCAGGCGTGCCGGGTCGAAATCCAGCGGTTGCGCGGCCTGAGGTTGACTGTCACGAGGCGCACATTCAGCACCGGCGGCGTTGAGTACCGACGCAGCAGTGATATAAACAGCGGTTGTATTGGATCTGGTCATGTCATGCCCTGCCCAGCACCAACGAACTGTTCACGCCACCAAACCCGAAGGAGTTGGAGAGCACGACATTGATCGGTTGCTGCAACGGTTCGCATAGGAATTTCAACTCCGGGAATTCGGATTTTTCCGGCTGAAAATTGAGGGTCGGCAAGGCCACACCCAACTGAATGCTCATCAACGACAGCACCGCCTCAATGGCACCACTGCCGGCCAACGAATGCCCTACGGCAGATTTGTTGGCGGTGAACGTCATCTGCTCCAGGGTTTCGCCGAAGACCTGCGCCAGGCCCAGGGCCTCGCAACGGTCATTGGCCTGTGTCGACGTACCGTGAACATTCACATGGTCCACAGCCGCACTGGGCAGCGCGGCATCGGCTAAAGCCGCTTTCATGCAGGCGGCATACTTGCTGCCGTCGCGGCTGCTGGAGGTGATTTTCTCTGCCTCGCACAGATTCGCGTAACCCAGCACCCGGCCCAGCGAACGGGCCTGACGACGCTCGGCATGCTCGCGGGATTCCAGCACCAACAGCGCCGCCCCTTCACTCAGCACAAAACCGCAGCGGTCGGGCATGAACGGTCGGCTCTGTTCTTGTGGGGAAAAGTCCACTCGCTGGCAGAGTGCGCCCAGCCCATCAAAGCTGTAGTAGGACAATTCATGGGCCATCAACTCCACCGCGCCACACAACGCCAGGTCGATCTCGCCGCGGGCGATCGCTCGATAGGCGCTGCCGATGGCCATGGTGCCGGCGGCACAGGCATCGGAATGTGTCGAGATATGGTCACGCACACCCAGCCATTCGGCGAGATGGCGGGTTTGCTGATCAACCCGCCGGGCGAACGCCCCACCGCTGAGGGTGTGGTTATCCAGGTACTGGTCGAGATCGACCCGCCCCTGATCGTCCATGTAACGGCTGGCGTCCCGCAAATCACCGCTCGCGCAATATTTGTTGGCCGCGACGAAAATACCGCTGGCGACTCGGGCAAATGCGCCGTCGGCCAACCCGGCATGCGCCAGCGCCTGACGGGCCACGTAATGCGCCAGCCATTCCTGGCGGGAGGTGGCCTGCAGATCGCCCGGAAACGCCGCCGCGATGACCTGCCATTGTTGCTCATCGATAAATCCCGCCGCCGGGTTCGCAAACCCCAGTTCGACAAACGCCGGGTGCTGGCGAATGCAGGAACGGTTTTCGCTGATCGCCGTGAACAGCGAGGCTGCATCCAGTGCCGTGGGAGCCACCAGACCATAGCCGGTGACCAGAACCTCTCGGGCCTGCATCAAGGCAACCCCTACGCCGAAGCCTTCAACTGGCTGGCCGCGTACTGCTCAACCAACAGACGCGAGATCGAGTCACCGTCCAGAGGGGTCAGACGAGCACTGCAACCGCCACACACCACTTGTTTGCGTTCATTGAGTCGGGCGTGCACCGCGCCACACTCAGGGCAGGCCTCGGGGAGGTAGTTGAAAACGTTATGGCATTGCTGCGCCCAGTTACGTACGGTGGTGGCCGAGAAGACATCGCCCGGCTGCATGCCCGCGTGCAACTGGCCCGGCGCATAGGCGCTGAGGCTCTGCTCCAGCAAGGCCACGCCGTCCTGCGTGATTCGGCCTTTTTCGACAAACCGGGTGGCGTCGCCGAACACCGCTACCGCGTGATCCAGCACGCTGGTTTTCGGCAAGGTGCAACCGTACTGACGGCCCAACTGGAAGCTCAGGTCGACGATGTCCAGCGAGTCGGCGCCAAGGTCGTCAACGATACTGCTGTGCTCTGCCACGTCGGCCCTGTCCAACACCAGCAACTGCACAAGAATCTCCTGGGTGCTGCTGATAACGCCGTCTAATTCCAAGGGATTGTTCATTGATTGTTTCCCTACAAAAGCCGCAGTGAATGAATAGATTCATCGGGCCCCAAAAAGCTGTTTTCAGGCCAGATCTCTCGAGGGCCGGGAGTCTAAAGTCTCCCCTTAAGGGGAGAGTCAACGTGCCAGCATTGCTTTTGTGAGAAATCCCGACGCGCCCTGAAACCTCTGATTCATGCAGCTCAATGGTGCTTGGAGGGGGATCGTGAAATGACAGGATCTATTGCTTGAAACAGCACGATAGTTCCAGAAGCCGGATATCACCGTGCACGCAAGAACGCTACGGCGCTGGCAGTCACCCGCCATAGTCTGCTGGGGTATCAAAGGGTATTTCCGGGATCCTCGCCGTGCGCTATTTGCGGGCCGGTTGCACCGCTTGCAGGTGATTGGAAAAGCCAGCCTCGGTTTCACAACGCCAGGTTGCCCAGAGCTTGCATCCCGCCTCGCCCCCCATGTCCAGCTCAAACGCCAACCAGTTCCGAGCCGGCATCACGTACCGATTGAACCCTGGGAACAACATCATCTCCACACAATGCTGCACATCGATGGATTGGACGTTGCTTGCAGTCTGGTTCAGCAACTGCAGAAACAGCCGCTCGGCCACGCCAACCAACGACGGATGCACCACGCCTGACGAAGTGAACTGCTGAATCTGCGCCCAGTTCGATGTCGGCGGAATATCCCGACGATAGCAACTGCCCCACGCCGCCACATGCACGTCTCCGGAGGCAATGGATACCCGCAGCATTCTCTGCTCGGCAATTTGGGTCAGCGACTCCAGGAGTCGCTTGCGCTCGCCCTCGTGGTCCCCGTGCGACCAATGATCCTTGAGGTCATCCGCATTGCTGTCGAGCACGTGATCCTGACCAAACGTATCGAGCAATCCTTCAGCCAGTGACAATTTGGGGTGAGCGACCGGTACCGAGGACATGAAGATCAAGTGCTGGCATTTGCTTCCGGGATGGGCGGGTTTGCCGTCACGCAGCGTGCGCAGCCAAGCCTGCATGGCGGTCCAGGTATTGGGGCCCATCACCTGGGTGCGCGAACGCTCAGTGCGCAAATCGGCAACAAACAGCGATACCGGCCCCATGTGATAGCCAAAACTGAAGCCCGGTTGGCCATCCAGAAGCGGCAAGGCCAGTCGGTCGCCTTTCAATCGTGCGCTCCATTGCACCGGCTCATACTGTGGATCCTGCTGGGAGACGTTGGCGCGCTGGAGCACTTGCTGCTGCGGCAAATCATCAAGCGCATGCTGCAACTGGAACACCCAGAACGCCTTGCGGGCATGGCGCATCAACACCTGGAACAACTCACAATGCTGCATGGCCGGGCTGTATGACCCCCACCCGTCGAAGATATCGTGGTCATCCCACATCATCACCGTCGGTATTCTCGCCATCGCATCCGCTGCATCCAGATTCGGCCTGGCGTGGCCCCAGTCACGCCGTGTATCAGGTAGCCAACGCTGGGCATACAGGCCGAAATAGTAAGCTTCGATTTCCTTCTCCAACGCCACGCTCACCTTGAACGCCAGCTGCTCCTTGCGCGACAGCCCAACCCATCTCTTGAGCGCCTTTATATCTTCCCAGATCGAGTCAAAATAAATCTGGTCGCCCCCCATCAGCAGTAACTGGAAGCGCTTCAACCCCTTGTCATGGATTCGTCCTTCGTGCCACAGCTGCTCCTTGTCCAGCACGTAACCGGCAGCCCGCAACTCACTGTCATGGTTGCTGATCAGGTCGGCCCAGACGGCGTTTTCAGGGCGTACCAACTTGCGCATTCCGCTGGGGTCGGAAAAACCATTGCACGAGACGTAGGCCATTCTCGGGGCGTAGTCTCGACCGGGAACGGAGAACTGCCATTGCGGCCCGCCATCTCCCCTACCAAACTGAACCGTTCGCTCCTGCTCCTGCAGATCACAGCTCAGGTCATATCGGAGGATGGTTTCCTTCGGGCGCTCCAGTAGAACTTTCGGTGCTGGACATGCCCGCCCTTCAACGGAAAACGCTGGGAATGCAGAACCACTGGCAACCCCGACCAACGCGGTTACTTGCCATTGCCCGGTTTTGCTGACGCCGCGAAAGGACAGCACGGGCCCCACAGTAAAGAGTGCTTTGGACATCCCTGTTATATTCCCTCAGGTTAAGCAGCAATAACGTTGTGACTTCTGTATTGTCTAGCCATTCTGATCGCTATCAGCAAAACGCGCCGCGATAGCCTTGAACTGTTCATGGTTGGCCAGGAAAACGTCGCAGATATCCGGGTCGAAATGTGCAGCACGTCCCTGGCGGATTATCTCCAGTGCCTGATCGTGAGACATGCTTTTTTTGTAAACGCGCCGGCTGATCAGGGCGTCATAGACATCTGCCACCGCCATGAGTCTGGCGCTGATGGGAATGTCATCGGCACTCAGCCCTTCGGGATAACCGGTACCATCCCACTTCTCATGGTGGCCGTAGGCGATTTCCTTGGCCAGGCGCAGAAACCCCACCGAGGTGCCCAGCTGCTCCTCGGCATGCCGGATGGCATCGCGCCCCAACACAGTATGAGTCTTCATGATCTCGAACTCTTCCGGTGCAAGGCGCCCCGGCTTGAGCAGTATGTGATCGGGAATGCCGATCTTGCCGATGTCATGCAGCGGCGCCGACTTGAACAGCAGGCGGATGCTCTCGTCATTGAGGAAATGCCGGAACCTCGGATGCTCACGGAGCAACTCGGCCAGCAACCTGACGTAGTGCTGGGTTCGCCGGATGTGGTTACCCGTCTCGTTGTCACGGGTTTCGGCCAGCGAGGTCATGGCCTGAATGGTCACATCCTGGATGGCCATGACCTCGGCGGTGCGACGCTGCACTTCCTGCTCAAGGTAAGCCTTCTGATCACGCAGGAAGTCGGCGGCCGCCTTGATCTTCAACTGGGTCTGCACCCGCGCCAGTACGATAGGCGGGCTGATCGGTTTGGTGATGTAGTCCACGGCGCCAATGTTCAAACCGAGAATCTCGTCCTCCATGGTAGCCATGGCGGTGAGGAAGATGATCGGGATATCAGCGGTGCGCGGATCGCCCTTGAGCTGCCCTGCCACCTCATGCCCCGACAGGTCGGGCATCATGATGTCGAGCAGGATCAAGTCCGGGCGAGGTTCCTGTACCGCGGCCTTCAACGCCCGCTCGCCATTGATGGCCACCCGCGTGCGGTAGCTGTCCTTCAGCAGGCCGTTGATCAGCGTGATGTTCTCTGGCGTGTCGTCGACAATGAGGATAATCGGGCTATCGGGGTAGCTCAGCGCTTCACTCATGATGGTTCCTCTCGCACAGAATATCCTGGGCCGGAGCACGTTCGAGCGTTTGCCGTGCGGCCTCGAAGTCAAAGTTGTTCACCTCGTTCAGCAACTGCTCGAAACTGTCCTCGCCGAGTGCACCGCGTAACGCAGGCGCATGCTGCTGCATATAATCCGGCGCAGCGCCATCATTGGCCTCCAGCAAGTGCATCAATGTCGCAGCATGCCGCGTGCCATCGACGCCTGGTAGCAAGGGCGGTGCTGCCTGGCCGCTACCCAGGGCTCGGTGGATGGCATCCACGGCCTGTGAAAGCGCCTCGATGACGTCATTGACCAATGCATCCGACTCGTCGTGAGCCCTGATCGCTGTATCAAGCTTGCTGGCCATGGCTCGCAAGCCGCTGAAACCGAGGTTGCCTGCAACGCCTTTGACGGTATGGGCCATGCGCTCGGCCGACGCCCGGTCACCGGCACGCAGTGCTTTCAGCAACGCTTGCCCTGCCAACGCCTTGCGCTCGGCAAATTGCCCCAGCAGCTTGAGGTATAGCTGGCGATTGCCCGCCACTCGCCTCAATCCGTCGGCGCTATCGAGCCCCGGGATGTCCGGCAGCCAGCCCTCGCCCAAAGCCGCGCTGGTCGGCTGCGCTACGGCCGACCGAGGTACGACCCAGCGCAGCACCGTGGCGATCAGGGCCTGCGGGTCCACGGGTTTGGTCACATGGTCGACCATGCCCGCCTCGATGCAGCGCTCACGGTCCTCAACCCTGGCATGTGCGGTCATCGCAATCACCGGAAGCTGCGCCCAGTGCGGCTCGGCCCGTATGCGCCGGGTCGTCTCGACACCATCCATCTGCGGCATCTGCACATCCATCAACACCGCGTCGTATTGCGCAGCGGCAAGCATGGACAGTGCCTCGCAGCCGTTGCCCGCAACCTCTACCAACGCACCGGCGGCCTCAAGCAGCTCCCTGGCAATCTGCTGGTTGATTTCGTTGTCCTCGGCGACGAGCAGGCGCACCCCGGCGAGCACCTGCGCCTGCGCAGTGGGTACGGCTGCCGCAACCACGCCTGTTTGCGGCGCGAAGAGGCTGACCAGTATCTCGACCAGCGAGGACTGGTTGACCGGCTTGGCCAGAAACGCTCGAACGCCGGCGGCCTGCGCGGCGGCGCGCATATCTTCATGCCCGAATGCACTGACCATGACGACGTGCAGTGCAGGATGCAGGGCAAGGGCCCGGCGCGTCGTTTCGATCCCATCCATCGCCGGCATATGCCAATCCACGAGCAGCACACGGAACGGGTCATCGGCTGCGGCACTGCGCAGGCTCTCCAGAGCAGCCTCGCCGGATGCCACCGCGACCGGCGCAAGCCCCGCTACGCGAAGCATGTCGCAAAGGATCTGGCGTGCGGCGGCATTGTCATCGACGACCAAGGCACGCGCTCCGGCGAGCTCGGCGGGAACGACCTGGCGCTGCGCCTGCAGCTGCGGGCCAAGCCCAAGCCAGACGCTGAAAGAGAAGGTGCTGCCGTTACCCGGCTCAGCGTCCACCGTGATCGTTCCGCCCATCAGTTCGACGAGGCGCCTGGAGATGGCAAGGCCCAGACCGGTGCCGCCATATTGCCGGGTGGTCGAGCTATCGGCCTGGGCAAAGGCCTGAAAGAGTCGCCCGGCCTGCTCGGGCGTCATGCCAATGCCGGTATCGTGAACGTGAACCTGCAGTTGAATTTTGTCCCCGGTGCGGCCCAGGCTGCGGACCACCACCATCACCTGGCCACACTCGGTGAACTTCACCGCGTTGCCTACCAGGTTGAGGATGATTTGCCCCAGTCGCAGCGGATCCCCGAGCAGTATGTCGGGCACGTCCGGCGCTCGGTCGAACAATAGTTCGAGCCCTTTGTCGTAGGCCTTTTGCGCAATCAACGAGGACACGTTGTCAAGCACTGCATCGAGCTGAAACGGTACTGTCTCGACGCTGAGCTTGCCGGCCTCGATCTTGGAGAAATCAAGAATGTCGTTGATGATGCCAAGCAGTGAAGTGCCCGCGTTGTGGATCTTCGAGACATAATCGCGCTGCCGGTGGTCCAGCGATGTCTGCAGCGCAAGGTAGGACATGCCAATGATCGCATTCATGGGCGTGCGGATTTCGTGGCTCATGTTGGCCAGGAAATCGCTTTTTGCCCGCGTCGCCTCTTCAGCAATCTCCTTCGCCCGCTGTTGGGCCTGTTCTGCTGCCTTGCGCTCGGTGATGTCGTGAAGCCAGGCAAGCAGCCCTTGCTCACCCTGGATTTGAATGGGCAGGTAAGTTACCAGCATGGTGCGTTCGCACCCGTGCCGGTCGAGCATCTGCACTTCCTGGCCCTTGGCAATACCATCCTCCGCGATGCGCTCGACGATGGTTTGGCGATCCTGCCCGTTCACGTAAATCTGCAGGGCAGCGTCACCGACACCCAGGCCGAACGTTTCACAGAAACGGGGATTGGCAAAGCGGATCACGCCTTGGGTTGAAAAGGCGATGTTGATCGGGCTGGTATCGAGGATCGCCTGCAGCCGCACGCGTTCTTCACTGAGCGCCACCGCTGCCGCGTGGTGTTCCGTTACATCGCGTATCCAGCTCGCGGTCAGGGCCTCCCCGTTGATTGTCACGAACGATGCCCCGACCAGAACCCACAGCGTCGAACCGTCCTTGTGCAACAGGCGGGTCTCGAAGTGTTCGACCTTGCCGTCGCGTGTCAGCAATTCGAGGAAGCGTTCGCGCTCGTCGGGGTCGACATACAGGCTCGTGGCGTTACGCCCGCGCAGGTCCTCGGTGACATAACCGGTCGCCTGCGAAAAGCCCTGGCTGACTTCCCTGACCGCCCCGTTCCGGTCCGCCAGCACCAGGCTGGCGGGGCTGGTATCCATGAGCGCCCGGGTGAACGCCTCACGTTCGGCCAGCTCTGCGGCAACGCGCTTGCGCTCGGCCACTTCCCGGTTGAGGCGGCGGTTCCAGGCCAGCATCGCGCCGAGCAGCAGCAGTGCCGCGGCCACGCTCGGGATCGCCCAGCTCATCACCGCCTTGATATCCAGGCTGTCCTCGTTGAAGGACTCCTCGAACAGCCGGTATTCCATGAGCGATACGTGGTAGTACCGCCGCCAGCTCGCATCGAGCGGCGAATCGATGCGATTGCTGGACTGGAAGAACCGCTCCAGCGCCCGCGCGAGATCCGCGGCGTTGCGTGCAACGCCCCAGCCAACACTGATCGGTTCGCTGACCGGAAACGCAATGGAGAGACGCTCGGGATCTTCACGGGCCCAGCGCAGCGCGCTTTCGCTACCCAACACCGTGAAATCCACCTTCGCCTCGGCGACCAGTTTCACCGCCTGATCGGTTGTCGCATAGACCAGCCTGACCGGCTGGCCGGAAAGCGCACCACGGTTGGCTTCGTCGATCCACTGCTCGTAGCCCGTACCCTTCTGCACGGCCGCCGTCAGGCCGCGCAGCGCCGTCACCTCGTTGCCCAGGGATTGGTTCGAGCGATGGACGATCACCAGATTGCGTACCTTGTAATAGGGTACGAGGAGCATCTTCGTTTCGCGCCAGGGTACGATCTGCAGGTCATTTGGATAAAGATCACAGCGGCCATCGGCGAGCAGCTTCGGGTCGTAGCTGGCGTCGCGTACGGTTTCGCCCTGATCGTCATGAAACTGCGCATCGAAACTCGTCAGTTCCGTTACCTGTGGGCGGACAGCGAGCGACCGGGCAAACGCTTCGGCATTGGCCCGGTAGAAGGAAGCGCTTGAGCCCGCCACGCATATGCGCAGGACACCGCTTTGCTGAATCTGGGACAGCGTACGTGCCTGCACACCTGAAACACCCAGCGCCAACAAGCTCCCCAGCGCAAACCATGCCCGCAAGCGCGGTTTCGCGTTCAAAACGCAGCTGCTGGCAGGTAAGTGATCACGAGGCAACTCGACATATCCCTTGTGAAGGCCCTGTTCATGACCTGTGCGCCCCTGTCTGCATAAGGCTTTTGGAGTGTAGGCATACACAACAGCAAGCGCCAGCACCCACGCTGGCCAGCTGGAGCTAGCCGATATGCCCAAGGGTTGCCACGATAAAACGGGTGAGCGTGATGCGCGCTCTGTGGGAGATTGCCCAGCCCTTTGGGCTGCGCTGTCGCACAGATAACTGAATTCGCAAGCGATCCTCGTACCCTGTGGGCTTTAGCCGCGAAGAATCCAACGCGGTGCATGGCACCGGCTGCGCCGGTGTTCGCGGCTAAAGCCGCTCCCACAGAGTCCCTGCTAATTCAATGAGTTATGTGCAGTTCTATGAGAGCGGGCGAGCCCGCGAACCGGCGCAGCCGGTGCCACGCTCCGCATTGGATTCTTCGCGGGCGCGCCCGCTCCCACAGGGTATGCGGAGCGCCCAGCACCAGTGCTTCAGTGGCTGTGCTGGCTTCGATACTCGCCTGGCGTCATGCCTGTCCAGGCCTTGAAGGCGCGCAAGAAAGAATTGGCATCCACAAAGCCGATCAGGAAGGAAATTTCCCCTGGGGAGAGGGTCGAGCGAGCCAGGTAATGGCGCGCCAGGCCCTCTCGTGTGTCATTGAGCACGTCCTGATAGCTCAGCGCCTCGTCTGCAAGATGCCGCTGAAGCGAGCGCTTGCTCATTGCCAGGCGACGGGAGATATCGTCGATGCTGCTCCGGCCGCTCGGGAGCATGTCGAGCAGTGCGCTGCGTACTCGCTCACGTGTGCTGGCGCCGGCTTCAAGCCTTGAAAGCCGCGTCTGAAGTTCCGGCTCGAAGAACTGCCACATGGAAATGTTCTCGGTCAGGAAAGGACGGGCAGCATCCTCTGTCGAAAAGCGAATCCGATTGCAGTCGCCTTGTTGCAAGCTACACCCCAGAAAGTCTTCGCACGGCTTTGCCGGGTTGGGTATCGCTACCAGCTCCGCCTCCAACGGCGAGATCGCTTGCCGTGTGGCGAGGCGTGCCAGGTGGGTCAGGAAAACCAGCTCCGTGGCGCAGAGGCTGTGCGGCAGCGGACGGTCGTAACCGTAGCATTCGATAATTACCTCGGTGTGAGCTTCGGTGAAAATGACCTCCAGCGCCAAAGGCCCACAGAGTCGTTTGTATTCTGCAAGCCGAGTAAGCGCGACGTTGAGGTCGGGACTGCACAGGCAGGCAAAAAGAGCCGGATCGAAAGCTTCCACCGAAATGGAACCACCGAGTAGCAGCGGCAAGCGCGACAACCCCACCATCTGTTCGAGGCTGCGAAACAGCCGAAAGTATTCCGGCGGGGAAAGCGATGCATCCTTGCGGCTGAACAAATCGGCGGGTAGCTCGGCCAGGGCCAGCACATCCCCAGGTGCTAGTCCCAAATCAGAAATGATGAGTTTCCACCCGGAATGCACTGCAAAATGCTTGGCTTGCTTCATGTTCCAGCGATCTCTTTGAAAGCGAATTTCCGTGGTATGGCGGGCCGCAGGCCTGACGAAAGCCGCAGTGCCTCAAGCCTTCATCAGGATGCCTTCTCCATCGCTTGGCGGGACATCTTGAGCACAAGTTTTCGAGGCAGCAGCGGAACGATCCAGTCGAGCATGAC
>Ga0209676_1001846_pt1 | contig 17479 bp, 11 predicted proteins | sample AraplaCvi_mLB_r2_FD_184282 | JGI IMG/M metagenome (GOLD analysis project Ga0209676, IMG submission 184282) | Arabidopsis root microbial communities from North Carolina, USA - plate scrape MF_Cvi_mLB_r2 (SPAdes) (version 2) | ecosystem: Host-associated > Plants > Roots > Endosphere | place: USA...
TTCGCTGCGCTGCAGGGTCTCATCTGTGACGCTGATCCCCGAGGAGTCGCCCAGTCTCCACTCCAATCAGCGATAGCGTAGAATTTTTATAAATTTTATGTATTGCAAAATTAGACACTATGACAACGCATCATAATTGAACAACTTATAGCAGTGACGTAATTGTATATCTTCGTTTTCGGCAGACGAACCCTTTTGCTAAAGTTGTGTTTTTGCTCATTGGAAGCTGAATGTCGATAAAAATGAAAAGTTGGGTGATAAAACGTGAAAGTTTATCGATAAAATTTAAAAGTTGGGCGATAATTCCTTAAAGTGTTCCAATAAAACTAAAAAGTTGGATGTTATTTTGTTAAATCGTACATCATGTGAATCAGTCGGAACGGAAATCAACCTCTCTCTTTGCCGAAGAACCATACTTTAAATAACACCATAATTTTGTTTTAGACAACAAAAATCCCCGCTTACTGTTATAAGCAGGGATTTTTTATTGTGCAATAAGTTGAATTAGCGTACACCTAATGCCATTTTTGCATAGCGTGACATTCTATCTTTTGACCAAGGTGGATTCCATACAATATTTACATTTGTACTTTTTACCTCTGGAAGCTCACCTAATGCTGTATTCACTTGATCAACAATAACAGGTCCCATTGGGCAGCCCATAGACGTTAACGTCATTGTAACGGTTGCTGCACCCTCTTCATCTAACTCTACATCATATACTAAACCTAAGTTGACGATATCAATACCAAGCTCAGGGTCAATTACATTTTCTAATGCACCGAACATGCTGTCTTTCATATCTTGATCCATCTGTATTTCTCCTTTCGTCACAGTGTTAACTTAATCATAGCAGATGCATCTTATTATGCCAAATGCTGTGCAAGCCATTCAGTTGCTGCTAACATACCATCACGTGAGACAGCATGACCAGCTTTCTTATTCGCTAAAAATTTCAAGTTTTCTGGATTTGTTTCGTAATATTTACGTAAAGTTAAATAAAAATCATATGTTTCCTTGAAAGGTACAGTTTTATCTAACTCCCCATGCCAAAATAGGACAGGTCGTTCTGCAAATTTGTCTGGTGTTAGGCTCACATCATATTTAGCTAGAAGCTTATTCGTTTGTTGTACTTCTTCTTCGGACATTGGCAAATTCACACCGTTTTTAGCGAATTGCTGTAATTGATACTCCGCTAATTTAGTGAAACTTGGTGCACCCATACAAACTGCTGCTGTCTTGATCCAATCATAGCGCTTTAAACAGCCTGATGTGACAATACCACCCATTGATGTACCAGAAATTCCAATTTTATCATTCAGTAATAATTTTTTATTCTTTAATTCATTATATAATTGTTCCACTTCATGAATAGAATTTAAAACAATATCCCAAAAATGTAAGCTCAATTGCATCTCAGTCAGGCCTTCACTACGGTCGCCATGTAATTTTGCATCTGGCAATAGGACACGCACCCCTCTGCCTACTAATTGATATGCATAATGTAAGTTATGTTCTTTTGCACTCGTGAAACCATGTAAAAAAATTACTACCGGGGTTTCTTCATTCATATTTTCCGTATGTATATGTAATAAAGGAATATTTCCCCACAATTCTTTCTCAACAATCATCTTTGTCACTCCCAACATTTGTCTCATCTTTATGTTAGCAAACTTTTTTCACTGTGACAAAATTTTGACGAATGGTTTACAAAACGATACTATTCAAATTATAAGAAAGGGGCAATAAGCTATGAAACCGCATTTAATCGTTTTGGACTTAGATGGTACGTTATTAACGGACCAACAACAAATTTCAGCAAAAACTAAAAAAACATTATTGCAGGCAAAGGAGCAAGGCCATCAAGTTATGATTGCTACCGGCCGTCCTTATCGTGCGAGTGATCTTTATTATCACGAACTTGGCCTTACAACGCCCATCGTAAATTTTAATGGTGCTTACGTCCACCATCCTAAAAATGCTGCATGGCAGACTAAGCATACTCCTATTGATTTAAGCGTAGTACATGACGTCGTCAATTCCATCAATAGCTATGAATATGAAAATATTATAGCGGAGGTTAAAGACGATATTTATGTTCATACAGAGAACTCACGGATTTTAAATATATTTAATATGGGGAATCCTAAAATTACTCATGGGAATCTTTATACCCATTTACTTGATAACCCTACTAGTTTACTGATTCAAGCGAATGAAGTGAATTCAATGATTATTCGTGACCATTTACAGGCTGTCCATGCAGAAGTCATTGAACATCGCCGTTGGGGTGCCCCACTTCACATTATTGAAATTGTTCGCCGTGGCTTAAATAAAGCAGTAGGAATCGCTCATGTAGCACAGGATTTAGGTATCCCACGCGAGCGTATTATTGCATTCGGTGACGAGGACAATGATTTAGAAATGATTGAATATGCTGGTATCGGTGTAGCAATGGGCAATGGCATCCCTTCTTTAAAAAACATTGCCAACGAAATTACGACAACTAATAATGACGATGGCATCGCTAAAATGCTTATCGAGCGTTTGAAACTATCCTAGTAAATTAAAAACACCCTATTTTTGGATCATCACCATAAGTTGTGGATGTCATTCATTAAAATCTAAGCCATCTATAAAAGTTGCGCGAAGTACGCCCAGTCGGACGGAAATCAACCACACGTTATGGTGATGAGCCCATTTTTCACTTTAACTTTCGAGTTAACAATACACTGAGTTGCAATTATACTGAAACTCGATATGATAATATATCTATATAAAATTTTATTAGGAAGTAGTTTCGAGAAATATAGAGTGGAAATTGAAAACTCGACACGTGTTCACCTGTTATGTAGTATAGGTGTTTGTAAACTTCTCATATAGAGTTAAAAGAATATTAAATTAGGGGGACAAATAATGAAAATTTTTACTGATAGTGGCTGTGATCTACCAAAGTCTTACTACGAAGAAAACAATATTGAACTTCTTCCACTACGAGTGCAATTGAACAATAATGAATATGATGATGTCATTTCGATTGATTCCAAAGAAATTTACGACGCTATTCGTCAAGGTGCTCGCCCAAAAACATCCCAAGTATCACCAGAGCTATTTCTCAATCATTTCGAAAATCTAGCGAAAAATGAAGAAGAAGGAATCTATATTGCCTTTTCATCGGAATTATCAGGTACCTATAATACCGCGGTCATGATTCGCAATCAAGTACAGGAGCAATATCCATCCCTTAAATTAGCTATTATCGATTCTAAATGTGCTTCACTAGGTTTCGGCCTAGTAGTCGAAGAAGCCGTTCGCCTTCGAAATACAGGTGCTTCACTGGAAGAAATCGAAGCAAAAATTACAGCTCTTACCCCACAGATGGAGCACTTATTTACGGTGGAAGATTTAGATTACCTTGCTAAAGGTGGTCGTGTATCTAAGGCAAGCGCATTTCTTGGGGGGCTCCTAAGCATAAAACCCATCTTAAATGTAGAGGATGGTAAACTTGTGCCGATTGAAAAATCACGCGGACGTAAAAAAGCCATCGCTCGCATGTTAGATTTAATGCAGGCGCGAGGTGAAAATTTCTCTGAAAAAGTTGTTGGTATTAGCCATAGTGATGATGTGGAATTTGCCAACGAAGTAAAGGCTTCTATCCAAGAAAGATTTTCACCAAAAGCTATTCAAGTAACAATGATTGGTTCAGCTATCGGCTCCCACGTAGGACCAGGTACAATTGCCATCTTCTTTACAAATAAAAGCTATCAAGCTTAACAAAAATCCCCTCCGCACTGAAAAGTGTTGAGGGGATTTTTCATTTTATCCTACTAGGATTAGTTTAGAGCATCTTGCTCTTTACGTCGTACTTTACCTCGTCTAATAATAACAACTACAAATCCTATGAATATTAACCATACTAATCCTAGCGCTACCATATAAGGTACATTTAATCCTTCATCATTTCTAACTTGATAAATCTCTACCATTTCGCGATTTAAAATAACTGGATAAACGTCTTTTTCATTAATACGAACTTTTTCTTCATGTATAATACCGTTTAGCATTTTACCTTCACCAAGCTGAGCAGGTGTTAAATCAACGCGTTGTGTTTCACTAGTATTATTAACCATGATGACCCATTTCTCTTTATCGGACGTACGTGTAAATACAAGTAGGCCATTTTCATTTGTGAGAACTTCAAAATCACCGTCGCGTAATGTCTCAGATTTATTACGTAAAGATTGGACATTTTTAATATAATCGATTAATTCTGTATCAGTTTTAAAGTTATATATTTGGTGCGTAGCTGGCTTTTTTTCACCGTTCATTGCAATTTCTGTACCATATTGTACAACTGGAATTCCTGGCATCATAAATAAAGCACCCATCGCCATTTTCAAACGCGTTGGTGGGAACATATTTTCTGTTGCAGAATCAAATGTAAATCGATGCGTTTCTAACGAATCAATCATAATCTGAGTTGGTTTCTTACCTGTAAAAGGCTCCATCAACTTAGTAGAATCCATATCAACATTTTTAAAGATATTACGGTAAATATCAGCTGAAGCTTTAGAAAAGCTTGCATCAAAGTTTGCATCACTTTCTTCATTTGAAATGACATAGAGTGATTTTTTCGTATCCTTTAATGCTTTAATCACAGCATTGATAAACTCTGTATCAGCACCTGCAATATTTGTTAAACGCACCCCACCAACATCGTATGTAGAGACAAAGTCTGTTGCTGATTTAACAAGTGCGTCTTGTACGTCTTTGTTTGTTAAGTCCCACTGTACTTGTCCATTATTTGTTGAAGCAATCCAGTCCTTTTTCGCTGAATCTTTTGCCCACTCATGATTCGGACTTACATTGTTTAATGGGAAATCAACCATGATCGATACGTTTTTAGCTTTATAGGCCTCAATGACACTTTGAAACTCCTCAGCTGTTCCAAAATGACGCTCAATTGAAGAGTAGCTCGTTGGCATCGATCCATCATACTTCTCAGTGGCAAAAATCGGCCCAATAGAAGCAATTGTAAAGCCCATTTCTCCGATAAATTTTAGTTTATCCTGTAAACCTGCAAAATCGCCTCCTGCAAATTTAGTAGCGTCTTGCGTATTTGTATCAAAATCGTTAGTGCCCGAACCATTAAAGAAACGGTCAACAAGTAAATCATAGATGCTTTCTTCTGCAATCGTTCTTGTCGACGCCTCATCAGCATGTGCAACTGGTGTAGCACTCACTAATGAAGTTGCTAGTAAAAGCGATGCAGCTGTCGCACTTATCCACTTTTTGAATTTCACTTTAATTCCCTCTCTTTCAAACCAATCCTCCGTCATTTTACCAAATAAAATAGTCTCCTCGCTATCATTTCAAAATATTTTCCGAAAATGACAAAATGAATTACGGCAAAAAGGTGTCAACTTCTCCTTCATATACAATTTATCGACTTGATCGTGGGACCTGAGCAATTTCACCTTCAAAAAAAAGCCGTGAAGCGAGAACTTCACGACTTTTACAAAATTATGCTAAGAAATTAATGTTTAATGGTAGCTTAAATCCTAAGAACAATGTGATAAATAAGAACACCGCAAATAAAATCCAAATCAGACCAGTTGGTTTATTTTTCTTCTGGCGTACTAATACCATTTCCATCATACCAATGACTAAAATACCGAATACAAATTTCAGACCGTATAGCATCGGGTCTCCAGCTTGGTATTTGAAGAATAGTGCTCCACCAGTAATGATAATTAAAATGTAGAATAAACGTAATGTCATATGTAAGCCTTTTGACTGCTTGCCCATTAATGCCGCAATTAAAAAGATTACGATTGCAACTACCCAAGTAGTAATATGCAAATGCGTTTGGCTAGTTAAGAAACTCATTATTGTCCCACCTCATATTCTTTTTTCTATCAAACTCTATCCTACCATGTGATGGAAAGGGTTTCAAACATTACAATAGTGTTCATATAATATACATCAATTTTACCTCGATATCATTGCATCCGGAGGCTTTTGGCCAACAAATGTCTTTTGCGCGAAAGCGAAGCGACAGCAGTACAGATGTTGGTCACTCAGTCGTTACCACAGGACGTGGCGTTCTTAAACTGGGTTCCTCTATTTCAACGGATGTTTGGACACCCAAATAAAAAATCCGCGGAGATAAACTCACGCGGATTTGAAAAATTATTCAAAATGATTCACTAAAGTACCGATGCCTTGGATAGATACTTTTACAGTATCACCAGCTTTTAAGAATTGTGGCGGATTCATGCCTTTGCCAACACCCGCTGGAGTCCCTGTTAAAATAACGTCACCTGGCTCTAATGTAACATGCTGAGATAAAATCGATACTAATGATTCTACAGTGAACATCATATCTTTTGTTGAGCCGTTTTGACGTACTTCGTCGTTCACTTTTGTAACGACTGTTAAATCTTGTGGATTCGGAATTTCATCTTTTGTTACAAGGTAAGGTCCAAGTGGACAAGTTCCATCCAAGCTTTTTCCTAAGAAAAATTGCTTATGTTTTTCTTGTAAATCACGAGCTGTTAGATCATTGGCAATCGTATAGCCAAATACATAATCGTATGCTAAGTTTTTCGGAATATTTTTACCACGTTTACCAATGACAACCGCTAATTCGCCTTCATAATCCATTTTAGATGAAAGATCGGCATGAATAGAAATTGTTTGGCCATCAGCAGCAATAGCAGTCGGAGATTTTGTAAATACCATTAAGTCTGTTGGAGCTACTTCTGCACCCATTTCTTTAGCATGTTCATCATAGTTTTTCCCAATACACATAATGTTTTTTGGTGTGCGTGGAATCGGTGATAACCACTCGATCACTGTAAATTCACGTTTGAAACTATTAGCACGGTCTGATTTTTCAGCGGCTTCTACTAATTTACGAATCTGTTCAACAAAATCAAAGCCTAGAGCAATGCCATCTACAATTGAACTTGAAAAAGAAGGGAGAACTTGAAGTTCATTTTGAATAGCGAGTACATCCCATACTGCTTCTTCTTTTTTTACTTTTGGTCCAAAGCTTACATGTCCACCTAATTTAAATGATAAAATTTTCATGATTTTCAGAGCTCCTTCTTTTTTTTACATAATACAACAAAATTATAGAAATTGCCTTACTTTTGCGACAACTTTTTTTATTCATAATAATTTGTAGGCACTTCACCATAACGTGTGGTTGATTTCCGTTCCGACTGGGCGCTTTGTTGCTGCCGCTACGCTTTCGCACAGAGCATAGCTTCCTGGGGACGTTCGATGAGCCGCTTCGCTTCACTGCAGGGTCTCGGGCCAGCACGATGCTGGTCACGAAGGCGTTATCACAGGACGTGATGGTTTTAGCCTTCGTTCCTCTATCGCTGATCCCCGAGGAAGTACAATCAACTTATATCAATTTCGCCTTGGCGTAATTGTGTCTGGATTTTGAATTGTGCCCCGCACAATTCATTCCTTTAAAAATCCATGACATCCGCCAGAGACTTTATATTCATAATGAAGATAAATAACATACGTTTCAACAAATGCTATCCCAACTTTTGATAATGAGCAAATCGCAAATTAATTATTCTTACTATACAAGACGTATTCATTAACTTTATGTTGCCCTCACATTGAAAATGAACGCTAATTTCCACCGCAGATTGTGCGTTTTTTTGCACGAGAGTCAAGCCCTCAACAATTACCCTACTTTAGTTTTCGCCTTATACGTTAACTTGCGCCATAAAGCCTCTAACGGACCTTGTTGCCATTTCGCTAGCCAAATTTCTGCCACAACCATTTGAACAATAATAATGCTTACCGCAATTAGCACGCCAGTTGCGACGTTTACTTTTCCATACAAGCCAAATCCAAACTGATAAAACAGACATGTTCCAATGACCGATTGAAGTATGTACATCGTAAACGACATGCGCCCTATTTTCGCAAAAGGACTAAGTAATTTTGGTACAACTGGAAGTAAACAAAGTAAAACAATGAGTCCCGTATAGCCTACTGCTAAAATTGGACCACCTATATATACTTTCAAGTAGTCTAATAAATACGTACGCGTAAACATGATCGGTGCGCTTTTAATAAAAATACCATTTGCTAACCCAGCCACTGCTAATCCAAACCATAGCCATTTAAGTTCTCTCGCTCGTTCTACTAAACGCCATTTAGAGGAAGCGGCACCAATTAACATAAATGGTAGAATTGTAAATAACGCCACAAACCACATGCCGATCTCTGCCTGAACAGATAAATCAGTTAGACGTTGCATAAATGCATCAACCCAGCTCCCTGTTCCATAAGCTGTTATCGCCTGCTCTACTGAAGTAATATCTAAATACTCATCAATCTTTGTATTAAAATTAATATATCCTACTACAAATAACATAAAAGCTTGCATGACACCGCTAATCATAATGCCAATCGATAATAGCCAAATTGGATGTAGACGTAGTAATAGCACTAAAAAAACGCCGCAAAATGCATACAACATCAAAATGTCGCCCCACCAAATAAGCACAGCATGTAGCAAACCAAATACAAATAATACAGAGAGTCTTCGAAGTCCTATCGCATAAAAATTTTGTTCACGACTTTGTGCTTTCTGCCATTGCATAGCGAGTCCGTAGCCAAATAACATGGCGAACAGTGGATAAAAGCTACTTTGTACATAAATATCTAAATTTTGCTGCCACACTATATCTGACGGTGTTGTAAACCATGATGCCAAATCAATATAGGGCATTGGCAAATAAAAGGCAAACATATTAACGAGTAAAATGCCTAGTAAGCTTATACCTCGTAAAATATCTAATGTTGCGATGCGCTCCTGCAACATTGTCGGTTTTAACTCCACAAAAAAGCCTCCTCTATGTATATGGCGAAAACAGGACTTTCTATCACGCATTCCCTTATATGAAACTACCTCAGATAGCCCTGTTTTCACCGCTTTCACTTATGCATGTAAAACCCGTTCAATATCAAATAAATATAAAACCCTATCACTCACTTTAATTTGAAGGATCGATTCAATCGCCTCACTATAAACTCTAAGCTGGACACCATATCGTTCTGTAAGTTCTTTCGTTAGTGCTGGTTCCTCAGCAAAATGTGATTGGATACGATCTGTCTTATAATCAAGCAAAATCCATTCCCCATTTTCATCCTCAAATAAGCAATCAATAATTCCTTGTACAATTTGAGCGTCGCCATCTTCATCTACTCTACTAATCGTAAATGGCAATTCCCTTCGAATTGTTTTTGCTTTTTTAAAGCGTTGTCCAATGTCTGTTGTAAAGAAATTATATATTTTTTTCGACGGAACAACTTTCCCCTCAGCCTCGGTCAGAAGCTGTCTATCCACTAAATTAGTGACAAACTCCTGAACCTCCTGTACGTCCGTAAAGCCGTTTTGAGGGACATGTTGCATAACTGTATGAACCGCTGTCCCTATTTCTGCACCTGTCAGCTGCTTGTCCTGTAAAAAGGTTGGACGGGGTGCAACGGTCGTCGTTTTTTGCTTAGAAGGTGCTGAAAAGTAATACTCAGGCTCTTCCTGTCTCTGAAGATTTTCTAAACGCTTAATTTCACTTACAGATGTTTTTGAACGTTTTTGTGTTGATTTCTGAAACGTATACTGTGCTTGAAACCGCATCGTAATTTCCGACTCCAAAGCTTCGTCCTCAGGCGTTTCTAGCAATTGCTGTACCTCGTCCTCTAACGCCTTTATATCATACGCATAATAGCTTGTTTCAATAGCTCGTACCCACCAATGCGATACATCATCTGCTGCCTTATAAGGGGAAGCAGCAATGGCTGAAAAATCTGCATGTCTTGCTACTGCAGGCCCAAGCCAATCAAAGTAACTATTTGCTCTAGCTCGTAAATACTCCTGTAGAGGGGCATCTAGCGGCAAGTTTTGTGCATCCAGCCAATTGTCGCGGGTTTTATCCCAATTTTTTACCGAGCCTACTAAAATAAGTCGCTCCTTTGCACGTGTCATCGCTACGTATAATACACGCATTTCCTCAGCACGCATTTCAAGCTCTTTCTTCTCCTTCAAAGCTAAAAATGGTAGAGATGTATACGTAATACGATTTTCTGGATCAATTGCCTTCACTGCAAGACCAAAATCTTGATCGAATAAATAAGGGTTATGGAAATCCATTTTATTAAACGGTCTCCCCATCCCTGCTACAAAGACAACTGGGTACTCCAACCCTTTGGAAGAGTGAATGGTTACAAGGCGAACGACGTCATCCTTTTCTCCAATCGATTTCGCCGTCCCTAAATCATCGCCACGTGTACGCATACGGTCTATAAAACGTAAAAAGCGAAATAGTCCTCGAAAGGCTGTTTTCTCATACATTAAAGCACGGTCGTGTAAAATGCGTAAATTGGCCTGACGTTGCTTCCCATTCGGCATCGCTCCAACCATCTCATAATAATGCGTATCTAAATAAATTTTCCAAATTAAATCTGACAGCGAACCACGTCGCGCTAAATCTCGCCAGTTTTCAAATGCTAGCATAAATCGTTGAAGCTTCACAAAAGTGTCTGACTGCACACCATGCCCCTCACTTCGAATGAATTGCCTTAATGCATCATAAAATGGCGCTTTCGTATCTGCTAGTCGAATTTTTGCTAGCTCATTTTCTGTTAAGCCAACAAATGGAGCACGTAGCACTGAAGCTAAAGGAATATCCTGATATGGATTATCAACAACCTTTAGTACATTCAGCATAATCATCACTTCAAGCGCATCAAAATATCCTTTAGAGGACTCCGCATAGAGCGGGATTCCCGCAAGCTTAAATTCCTCTACTAAATCTGTTGACCATGTCATTGAACGCATTAAAATTACAATATCACTATATTTTAACGGACGTTCTGTCTTCGTTTTTGTATCGAATACGGTTGTCCCGTCTTCCATCATCTGTCGAATACGCTCAATTATAAAACGTGCCTCATACTGTGATTTTTTTAATTCCTCTATTTCAGAAGCGTCGCTTACAGTATCTTCTGCTTCTTCCTCCAACTCCTCTTCCCCGGGAGGATGCATGATGACTAGCTCTACTGGAACTTCTTTGTCATCGTAAGGGGCTGCTGGCTTTAATGAAGCATTTTCATCATAAAGAATTTCTCCAACTCGCTCACCCATAATTTGTGAAAATACATAGTTTGTAGCGTTCAACACTTCTTGTCGACTACGGAAGTTAGCGTTTAAATCTATACGCATCCCCGTCAAATCTGGAGTCTCTAGAAACTCGCTATACTTTCGCATAAAAAGCTTCGGTTCTGCTAAACGGAAACGATAAATACTTTGTTTGACGTCCCCAACCATAAAAAGATTTCCATCTTGTTCACTACCTGTTTTCACAAGCTGCAATATAGTTTCTTGTAACATATTTGTATCTTGATATTCGTCCACAAGCACTTCTTTAAAATGTTGCTTTAAATCTAGAGCAACAGGTGAAGGCTGTAATTCACCTTCGACTTCTACAGTTAAAATTTGCAAGGCGAAATGCTCTAAATCTGAGAAATCAATTATTCCTCGTTCTAATTTTGCGATGCGGAACTGTTCACTAAAAACATTCGTCAATTCGACTAAAGTTCCTATCGTAGGCCCCATTAATCGAATCTCTTCCAGCAATCGTGCAGGAGTCCGAACGAAAAAAGTCTCTTTAAGCTTGTTTACAATTTTTTTAGCTGCCTCACGCTTTTTTTTAGCAAGCTCCTGAAGCTCCACATCTACTAAAGCATCCTTGGATACACGCTTTAACGTTGACCACTTTACCGTAGCAAAATAATCAAAGAGTTCTTGCCACGTTCCTTCACGACTAATGCGAATGCCTTCCTGAATCATAGCAAAATCCATTTCTGCAGTTTCAGCATATGGTCCAGGTCCAGCAGGCTGTAGCGTAATGGCACGCATTTCTGAGATTAATACAAATGCCTCTTCAAGACTATGCTTGACTGTTAATTTCACATATTTTGATAGCTCTAGATCATCAATTGTCACGTCCGCTGCTAAGTCGTATGTCTCTGGTAAACTACGAAGCCATTTTTGAGGCTCTGCATGAACACGGGACGTATCATAAAGCTTGCTTATTAATGTTTCTATTGCCTGATCATCACGATCCGATGTAAAGCTATCAACAAGGCGATAGATTGCTTGAACTTGTGTTTCATCCTCAGAATCATAAGCATCTTCTAATACTTCGGCTAATATATCGTCTCTTAACAAAGCAACCTCTGCCTCATTTGCTATTCGAAAACCTGGATCAATATCTAGCATATAGGCGTACTGCTTCACAATAGCTAAACAGAAAGAATGCAGCGTTGAAATTTGTGCTTTATTGACAAGGCTTAGCTGGCGTCGTAAATGGTTAGAAGTTGGATTTTCTGCAATAGCCTTTTCAAGTGCCTCTGCCATACGGTGACGCATCTCAGCAGCGGATGCATTTGTAAATGTTACGACAAGTAACTCGTCGACATTGATGGGATCCTCTGTCGCCACTACCTTTTCAATCATTCGATTAATGAGAACTGCCGTTTTACCAGAGCCTGCCGCAGCCGATACAAGTGTATCCTGGCCGCTTGCATAGATTGCCTTCCACTGGTCGTCAGTCCATGTCACTTCCGCTGGCTTTTCAGGTATTTTTTGTACCAACTTACTTCATCTCCTTCCGAATTATCTCAACAATATCATTCGGTTTTGCTTGCTGTAACTGACGGTAGCTTTGCTTGCCATCAGATGGGTCAAATTGACAAACAGCTGTAAATTGACAGTAGTCACATGCTGTTTTAGATTTCAGTTTATACGGACTAATGGAAGTATCCCCTGCTAAAATTCCGTTACCAGCCTCTTGATGCTTGCGCCGTACAAAATGCTGTAGATTTTTCATATCATTTACAGGTACAATACGTGACTGAGACTCTGATGGTGTCCCATCTTTTTTCATATAGACAGGAATAATTTTTGAATGCCCACTCGATTCCTCTAATTGCTCGTCCATCGATAAAATGGCCTCCGCATTTTCTGACAAAAGACCTTTCATTTTGTACTCTTTTAAACGGTCTTCCTCAATTTCGCTGTCGCTTAAATCCTTATCAAGCTTTAGCATTGGATTGTGGACATGTACATAAAGAACCCCGGCTGGTTCCGCTTCACCTGGTAGCCAGTAAGAGGAATTTTCCATCGCTACATCTAAATACGTTAGTACCTGAAGTGACAATCCGTAGTAAACCTCATTCAAATCTAAATCACGAGCTGATGATTTATAATCGACAATTCGTAAATAAGAGCGGTCATCAATAGAAGCACTATCCACCCTATCAATACGACCTCGCATTAACATTTTCTTACCACCTGTTAAATCAATTTCAAGCGGTGGAAGCTGTTCATTTTGGCCCGGTCCAAATGATGCCTCAATGGCGATTGGTTTAAAATGAGATACATTTGCATGCTGTGTAAGTGCAGTCATTGTTCGCTCAACAATCCGAATAAGCTTACGTTGAATGTAGCGATAACGCGCGCTTGACAGTAAGATTTGATGTGAAAACACAGGCACAATTTGCTCAACAGCTTGTCGTGCTAATTGTTTAATTTGCTGCTTTGTTAAACGTATCCATGATAGTTGCAAACGATGTGTCTCCTCAGTAATCCATTTCAATGCCTCATGGAATAAATCGCCCATTGCGAATGTTTCTAGCCTGTACTCTGCCCGCTCTTCTAGACGAAGTCCATACGTTGTAAAATGCGAAAATGGGCAACGGAAGTATTTCTCAACACGAGACACACTAGAAGTTAGCTTTTGACCATATAATTCTTGCGTGATGTAGTTCTCTAAAGGCTCTGCCTCATTTTTATGAGTGATTGGATGTAAAACTCGATCATAAACAAGTGCCCAATAAGGGTCCCGTTTATAAAATTTTTGTAATGCTACCCACTCTGGCGCAAGCTCGCGGCTATGTTCAGCTTGGCGTTTTTGCACCATTAAATGTGCTAAAGCTGTCCGAGGATGACGTAGATACGGTAAAGCATTTTCATCCAATAATTCAATTGGATCAATGACCACCCGTTCGACCTTGACACCACTCAAAAGACCAGCCGTTTTATCATTGCCGATAATTTTCTTAATATAGAGTGAAGACAATAGAGCTTTACCCTCTTCATCCGCCGTTGAATAGGACATATATAATTTATCGGATGGCGTCGTTAAAGCACGATATAACAAGAAATTTTCCTGCAGCAATCGATTTTTAGATGTTGGCGCAAGCTCATAACCAATTTGACTAAACCACTCACGCTCAGTATCTGACAGCAATCCTTCGTACTCCATACGAGTTGGATAGACCCCATCATTCATCCCTAAAACAAAAGCGACTTTTATATTCGATAGACGAGCTAAATCAACGGACGCTACCATGACCTCATCTAATGTAGGAGGGATTCGTGAAAATTCTAAAGTGTCAAAGCCCTCATCTAAAATTTTAGCCGCTTCCTCCACGGACATCTCCTGCTCACCAAACATATAAACAAACTGATCGAGCACTGCAATCCATTCTTTCCAAGTTTGATCATGCTCACTTGCAGCTAATACATCACCTCGATCAAGTTCACGGTCTTTCATTGCTTGAAGCTTTTCATAAACATTCAAACTCTCAATCAGCTCAAATAAAGCTGTCGCAACATCTCTGCCTGTTGTCGCCACTTTCAGCTTGTCCTGCAATAATTGGAGCGGTTGACGAACTTCATCACGAACGGCCTCGATTTCTGCTTGCATAGCACGTTCTTCGTCCGTCTGTACGCGTGAATGGAATTCAAGTCCACGATACTTTTTGAAGAACCATCGAGCTTCCTCAAACCAACGCTCACCAAAGATACCCTGTGCTAAACAGTAGTTTTCTAAACGATCCGCCCGCTCGCGCCAAACATTTAACTCAGCATGTAACGGGAAAAATAGATCTGTTTTTACACTCCGAAAAACCGGTTCATATTTCCAATCAGAAGTAATAACCTCTAAAGCCGACCGACTAAGCTCAATTAAAGGATGATGCAGCATCGTCTTTTTCGAATTTGTAAAAATAGGAATTTCATATTGCTGAAAAATAGTTGTAATAAGTGGATCATAAACTTCCGCTTGTCTATAAAGAAGTACGATATCTTGATAACGATATCCCGTCTCCCTTGTCAACTTTGTTATTTCCCGGGCAATGGCATGGATCTCCGCACGTCGATTAGATGCTTCAAGTACCATTACATCACCTGATGTTTCTTTCGTTTGAGGCACCAAATCAGCAAATCCTCTTTCCACATGTTGTAAATCTTCGGATTGAAAACGATGCGTATGATAGAAATGCAATGGTGCTTCTACCTCAACACCTTCTTCATAGGCAATATCGTGTAAACGTTGGTTCGTAGAAGCGGCTTCATGAAATAAAGATTGCTCATCATACACTTCTTCAATATGGTCAAAGGGAAGAACTACCGTTACCTGCTTCGTCACTTTTAATAACTCTTTTACAAGCTCTAGTTCCCTTACAGTAAATGCTGTAAAACCGTCTATATAAATGGACGCCTGTTTCATCGTCTCAGAGTATTTCAGATGCTCCGTCAAAATCGGATAATACCCCTCACTATCGACATACGTCGTGCCCAATCGTTCCTCCAAAGCTTGTAAAACGACTTGCAAATCATTCGCCTTCGCTTGCAATGTATTAGGCGCATCTATGGCCTTCAAAGATGATGATACTTCTGCTAACACCGAACTATTTACACTATAACGACTAAACTCTCGTAATAACGTTTCAATTTCTTCCGTAAAGCCTCGTTTCCCAGCTGCTTGTCGAAATAACGAAAACTCACTTTTTTGTTCCTCTAAAAGTTTACGAATCAACATTCGATAGCCATAGCCATTTACTTCTTTTCGAGCAATACCACCCGTTTCCTGTAACACTAACCACGCCAATCGTTTAAATGTCATAACTTGCGCTCGAATTAAACCTTGCAATCCATGCTTATTCGTTAGCTCATACTCTGTTGAGTAAGACATTTGGTCGGGGACAATCACAAAAATTGGATGACCTAACGGATCCGATTTTAGTTGTTCAACAATCTCTTGATGAATAAATGTTGATTTACCTGTTCCTGAACGTCCTGATACGATACGCAATGTCATATACTTTCCCCCTCCTGTTAATGATCTATTAAAAAAGTGATAGTTGTTATGGATCATCTAGGTTTGCTGTTTTACCTGAGCGGTTTTGCTTTAACCCGATCACTTTGCTACTCTAACTAAATATTTTATCTAAGCGCTACTTAATACTTTTCGCGCATCGCCTACCATTTTGGAAAAATCCATTTCGCCTTGGCGTAATGGAAGTTGTTGTACAAAAAAATATTTACTACATAAAGATAAAAACCCCTTCTCTCATTTTACATGATAAAAGGGGCAAGATGTGCATATTCAACTTTCAACGTTAATGATTTTTCGTCAATTTTCGCGCTTGTTTTAAATCTTTCTCTACACGCGCGTTTAATCGCTTCTCCATAAACTTGCCGATCCACCAAAGCAGGACGATCGCAACTGCCGCAATAATTAGTCTTACAGGGCTTGTTAGGAGCGCTTTTAAATCGTAACCGAGCACGCTCATTGCTAAAATCATAACGAACTTCCCAGCCATTAACACTACAAAATAAAACTTTTTATGCATATGAGATAGACCCGCTACTATGTTTACAATGACTGATGGTGTAAAAGGAAAACAAAGTAAGACGAACAGAGGACTAATGCCATTCATATCTACCCATTTTATTAGCTGCTGTACTTTTTTACTACCTGTGACAAAACGAAGCTTTGGATGCTTGCCAAACTTTCTGACAAGCAAAAATAATGCATATGACCCTGCTACAGATCCTAACCAGGATAATAAAAAACCAAACCATAAACCGAATGCACTCGCATTAGCAACAACGAACACGACCAAAGGTAAAAACGGTAAAAACGCTTCTATAAAAGGTAATAATAAACCAATGATTGGACCGAGCGTTCGGTATTGTGCCGCAATTTGCTCAATATTGTCTACAGTAAACCATTCACTCAAAATCGACACCTCTATTTATATTGCAAAATTAAATGTAAAATCGTTAGCTTTTCCGAAGTATTTTTATACTCATGGGGCTGATGTCCTGAGAATACTAGTGTATCCCCTTCTTCCAGCAATTCATGCATCTCTCCAGCAGAAATAATGGCTTGTCCTTGGATAACAGTTACAGTTTCCTCTACCCCTTCTGTGTGAGCCTCACTCCTGCTAATGGCTCCGGGCTCCATTTCAATCTTATAAAGTTCCCAGCCACGCTCTGGATTATAAGGAATAATGGAATACACACGATATCGACCATCATCTTCATCTACATGTGGCGCATTCTTACTACTATATTTCATGAAATGTG
>Ga0209676_1001850_pt1 | contig 17454 bp, 19 predicted proteins | sample AraplaCvi_mLB_r2_FD_184282 | JGI IMG/M metagenome (GOLD analysis project Ga0209676, IMG submission 184282) | Arabidopsis root microbial communities from North Carolina, USA - plate scrape MF_Cvi_mLB_r2 (SPAdes) (version 2) | ecosystem: Host-associated > Plants > Roots > Endosphere | place: USA...
CCGGGAGCGCACTGATTCGCTGGCAAGATGGTTTCCGGCTGACCAGCTCGGCGCTGACCTGTCGACCCTTGCGCAGCCTGCTGACCCTGCTCGGGATAGCGATCGGGATAGCCGCCGTGGCGCTGCTCACGGCCATAGGCGAAGGCGTGCGCGGTTATGTGCTGGAGAACTTTTCGCAGTTTGGTACGCGGATCATCACCGTGCGCCCGGGCAAGACCCAGACCAGCGGCCTCGGCGGTCTGCTCGGCAGCGTACGGCCACTGACCATCAGTGATACCGACGCCCTGCGGCGCTTGCCGCATGTCGAGGCGGCGGTGCCGATCATTCCGGGCAGCGGGGATATCCAGTACGGTCAACTGAGCCGGCGCAGCGACATTCTCGGTGGCGGCCATCAGCTGGCGCAGGCCTGGCGCATGCAACTGAGCCTGGGGGAGTTCCTGCCCGTGGCCCGTGACGGTCGTTCGCCGCCCTATGTGGTGCTCGGCCATCAGCTGCGTGTCGAGCTGTTCGGTGCACGCAATCCGCTGGGCGAGCTGGTCCGCGTCGGCGGCGTGCGTTTCCGGGTGATCGGGGTGATGGAGAAGAAGGGCCAGTTGCTCGGTTTCAACCTCGACGATATCGCCTACATCCCGGTGGATTGGGCCGAAAGCCTGTTCAACCGCACCGGGGTGGTCAAAGCCCATGTGGTGTTCGGCGCAGGCACCAGCTCACCGGCGTTGAGCCGCGAGATTCGCCAGGTGCTCGGCGAACGCCACGGCGCGGAGGACTTCAGCCTGACCACCCAGGACGACATGCTGCGCAGCTTCAACCGCGTTCTCGGCACCCTGAGCCTGGCCATTGGTGCCTTGGGGGGCATTTCGCTGTTGGTCGGCGCGGTCGGCATTCTCACCATCATGACCACCACCGTGGGCGAGCGCACGGCAGAAATCGGCCTGTTGCGGGCGATTGGCGCCACGCCGCGACAGCTGCTCGGGTTGTTTCTTGCCGAAGCGACACTGCTGTCCCTGGCCGGTGGATTGCTTGGCCTGCTATTGATGGGCCTGCTGCTGGGGCTGCTGCACCTTGCCATGCCGAGCCTGCCCTTGGCGCTGCATCCGCTGTTTCTGCTACTGGCGCTGCTGCTGGCGGCGCTGCTCGGCATTATCGCCGGCCTGGCGCCGGCCGTGCGGGCGGCTCGCCTGCATCCGGTGGCCGCGCTGCGCATCGAGTAGCGGCCAGGCCAATGAGCCCTTTGATGGGGCTGCTTTGCAGCCCTTCGCGGGCACGCCCGCTCCCACAGGTCCGGCACATCTACTGACTACAGCGCCATCCCTGTGAGAGCGGGCGCGCCCGCGAAGGGCCGCAAGGCGGCCCCGGATTCAGCATGCCATGCGCTTCGTCAGCCACACCCACCACAAGCTGACAGAAAAGTAATCTGAAGCTCAGCCAGCTGACAGCGCAGGCCCGCTAGCGTTAAGGAAGAGGGTGGGGCGTCTCGCCCCCCGAGCTGGTATTCAACCGCCTGAATACCAGCAACTTTTCGACTGACTGGACGCAACGGCATGCAAAGCAAAACCACCAGACGCTCTTTCGTCAAAGGCCTGGCCGCTACCGGACTGCTTGGCGGGCTGGGCATGTGGCGCACGCCGGTCTGGGCCGTGACCAGCCCCGGCCAACCGAATGTGCTGAGCGGCACTGACTTCGACCTCTACATCGGTGAGCTGCCGGTCAACATTACCGGCGCTGCGCGTACAGCAATGGCCATCAATGGCTCCATTCCCGGCCCCATTCTGCGCTGGCGCGAAGGCGATACCGTCACGCTGCGTGTGCGCAACCGCTTGCAGCAGGACACCTCCATCCACTGGCACGGCATCATCCTGCCGGCGAACATGGACGGCGTGCCGGGCCTGAGCTTCCATGGCATCGCCCCCGACGGCCTGTACGAGTACAGGTTCAAGGTCCAGCAGAACGGCACCTACTGGTACCACAGCCACTCCGGTTTCCAGGAGCAGGTCGGGGTGTACGGCGCCCTGGTCATCGATGCCAAAGAGCCTGAGCCGTTTACCTACGACCGCGATTATGTGGTCATGCTCAGCGACTGGACGGATGAAGACCCTGCCCGGGTGCTGGCCAAGCTCAAGAAGCAGTCTGACTACTACAACTACCACAAGCGCACGGTGGCTGATTTCGTCAACGATGTGAGCGAAATGGGTTGGTCCGCCGCGGTAGCCGACCGCAAGATGTGGGCCGAGATGAAGATGAGCCCCACCGATCTCGCCGACGTGAGCGGCTACACCTACACCTACCTGATGAACGGCCAGGCCCCGGACGGTAACTGGACGGGCGTGTTCAAGCCGGGCGAGAAAATCCGCCTGCGCTTCATCAACGGCTCGGCCATGACCTATTTCGATGTGCGAATCCCCGGCCTGAAGATGACGGTTGTCGCGGCGGATGGGCAGCATGTCAACCCGGTTGCGGTCGACGAGTTCCGCATCGCCGTCGCCGAAACCTACGATGTCATCGTCGAGCCAGAAAACGAGCAGGCTTACACCATCTTCGCTCAATCGATGGACCGTACCGGGTATTCCAGGGGCACCCTGGCTGTTCGCGAAGGCTTGCAAGCCCCTGTTCCAGCTGTCGATCCACGGCCGATCATTTCCATGAGCGATATGGGCATGGACCATGGCGGCACGGGTGGCATGGACCACGGCAGCATGGCTGGCATGGACCACGACGACATGTCTGGCATGGACCACGGCAGCATGGCCGGCATGGACCACGGCGACATGGCTGGCACCAGCGCGCCCATGCAGAGCCACCCAGACTCCGAGACCAACAACCCCCTGGTCGACATGCAGACGATGAGCCCGACGCCAAAACTGGGCGATCCGGGCATCGGCCTGCGTAACAACGGCCGCCGCGTGCTGACCTATGCGGACCTGCGCAGCACCTTCCCGGACCCGGACGGCCGTACACCTGGTCGAACGATCGAGCTGCACCTCACCGGCCACATGGAAAAGTTCGCCTGGTCGTTTGACGGCATCAAGTTTTCCGATGCCGAGCCACTGCGCCTCAAATATGGCGAGCGCCTGCGCATCACCCTGGTCAACGACACCATGATGACCCACCCCATCCACCTGCATGGCATGTGGAGCGACCTGGAGGACGAGCACGGCAACTTCATGGTGCGCAAGCACACGATCGACATGCCGCCTGGCTCAAAACGAAGCTATCGCGTCACGGCAGATGCCCTGGGGCGTTGGGCCTATCACTGTCACCTGCTGTTCCACATGGAAATGGGCATGTTCCGCGAAGTCCGTGTGGACGAATGAACTGGAGATCCGAGATGAGCAAACCCATGAAACGAAGCGCGTTTTTCCTCTCTGCTGCAATGGCTGGCCTGTTTGCCGTTTATGCCCCGGCCTCGTGGTCCGGTGACAACCAGCAGCCTGCCGATGCCGCAAAAGCCAAGAGCGCCCAAGGCATGGACCATAGTCAGATGAAGGGCATGGACCATGGCGCCATGAAAGGGATGGATCACGGCTCGATGAAAGGTATGGACCACGACGCCATGAAGGGTATGGACCACCAGAAAATGATGGAATCGCATGGCAGCGACAAAGCTAAGGCAGGGAAAGATGCTCAATAGCCTGGCACGACCATCGCTGCTGGCAATTACCGTGTCGCTCGGCGTGCTGGCTGCTGCGCCCGGCTTCGCCGCTGAAGAAATGGACCATTCGATGATGGACCACGGCAAGATGGATCATGGCAGCATGCAGGGCATGGATCATGGCGCCATGGATCATGGAGCTATGGACCATTCAACAATGAACCACGGCTCGGCGGATGCGCCGACGACCAGCCGTACCCCGATCCCGGTGCTGACCGATGCCGACCGCCAGGCGGCCTTCCCCCCGCTGGGCGGGCATCACGTGCACGACAGCGCGATCAACAGCTTCTTCCTGCTGGATCAGCTCGAGTACCAGGATGCCGATGAAGGCAGCACGCTGGCCTGGGATGCCTCTGGCTGGATAGGCGGCGATATCAACCGGCTGTGGATCCGCTCCGAAGGCGAACGTACCAACGGTGTCACCGAGGATGCCGAATTGCAGCTGCTGTACGGCCGCTCGATCAGCCCGTGGTGGGATGTGGTGGCCGGGGTGCGCCAGGACTTCAAGCCTGAATCCCCGCAGACCTGGGCGGCGTTCGGTATCCAGGGCATGGCGCTTTACGACTTCGAAGCCGAAGCCACCGCGTTCATTGGCGAAAATGGCCAGACTGCCGCCCGCCTGGAAGGCGACTACGACATTCTGCTGACCAACCGCCTGATCCTGCAGCCGACCGCTGAAGCCAATTTCTATGGCAAGAACGACCCGGAGCGCGGTGTGGGCTCGGGCCTTGCCAATACCGAAGTCGGGCTGCGCCTGCGCTATGAGATTGTCCGCCAGTTCGCCCCCTACATCGGCATCACCTGGAACCGCTCTTACGGCAAAACCGCCGACTTCATCCGCGACGAGGGTGGTGATGTGGATGAAGCGCGTTTCGTGGCCGGTATCCGCATGTGGTTTTGAGAACCAGACATGAAAAGAACAATAACAACGCTTGTTGCAGCAGGCGCAGTGGCCAGCGTGGCCGTGCTTGGCGCTGCATACTCCGGCCTGGTCAACGTCGGCGCCGATGATCCCCATTTCCCCGCCGTGCATGCCTTTCTGGCCATGGCACGGGACCGCTCGATCGCGGTGCGGGCCAGGGACATCGAGGTACCAGACCTGAAGGATGAAGCGCTGATTCGTACCGGCGCCGGTAACTACAACGCCATGTGCATCGGGTGCCACCTTGCCCCTGGCATCGAGAAGACCGAGCTTAGCCAGGCGCTGTATCCAGCTCCCCCCAACCTGAGCAAAAGCGGGATAGGTGGCGACCCCGCTGCGGCGTTCTGGACCATCAAGCACGGCATCAAGGCCTCCGGCATGCCGGCCTGGGGCAAGAGCATGGGCGATGAATACATCTGGGGCATCGTCGCCTTCCTGGACCAGCTACCCGGGTTGAACGCCCAGCAGTACCAAACGATGGTCGCGGCCAGTGGCGGCCACCAGCATGGGGGTGGCGAAAGTGAAATGCACAACCATGAAGGCCAGCATGGCGACAAGATGCCTGGTCACCACGCGAAGCCGACTCCGAAGGCGCATCTGCACCGGGACGGGAAGGAGCACAGCCACGAAAACTGAAGGCTGGCCGATCCAGGCAAGGCCTCTTGTTTCAATGCTTCATGCCTAACTCAGCATCATCCATCAGCGCCTTGGCCATTGCACTCAGGTAGTGGGCAGCCCAGATCATCATCGGTTTCTCATCCATCAGGCCGGTGATGGTCAGTTCGCGGACATAGCCCATCAACTCCGAGGACTGCTCGCGGGCATCGCGGCAAGGGATGCCGGGCTCGATGCGGAACAGTGGGTGGGTGCCGTTTTCGCCTTGGTAGAAAGTGGTTTTGCCGACGGTGAATTGGGTGTCTTCTGTGGTCATGTTTGAATCCCCTGAAAGTTCTCGACTGCCTGCTCTGGCCCTTTCGCGGGCACGCCCGCTCCCACAGGTACTGTGCAAGTCTTGAGTACTGTGAAGATCCTGTGGGAGCGGGCGTGCCCGCGAAGAGGCCGGAACAGGCAACCCATTGTTTATGCCTTAGTGCAAAGTCCTGGGCCCCGTGGGCATCTGCACCTGAACCAGTGCCGACTCCAGCAAAGCCCGCAACGTCTCCAGTTCATGCATCGACGTCATCATCAAAACCGAAGCCGGCGACTTGGGCTGCAGCAGCATGGCCTGATGCACAACGGTCGCAGCGCACAGGGCGTAGTCCGTGGCCTGAATCAGGGTGTCTTCAAGGGAGTGGGTAGCGTGTGGTGGATCGGGAACAATTTTTAGCATAGTGACATTCTCTGTAAGTTAATCAGAGACCGGCACTCATGACTTGCAGTGAGATGGGTGGCGGCCACGTACGGGTCTGCAAGACCGGACAGAGAACGAAACCGGCAGGTTCGAAAACCTCCCGTACGCAGCCACCATCAAGCGCGCGCAATGGCATGCCATTGGCTATTGGTGATCGGTAATCGTTCTCTGAGCGGGCTTGCAGGCCCGGTCGCTGATTTGGCAACGACAGGGCCACACTAGGCCGCCAGGAACACCACCGCAATGGCTCAAGGGCGCTAGGAAGCTATTTCAGAAATGGCCTACGCGCAACGGGAAAAATCTGATTATTACCGGCGCGGCAGCTCCCTGTGGGAGCGGGTTTACCCGCGAAGGGGCCGGCACAGGCAGCACACCCGTCAGCCCTTCACACACACCACCTGCCGCAAGGTGTGCACCACCTCCACCAACTCCTGCTGCGCGCGCATCACCGCATCGATGTCCTTGTAAGCCATGGGGATCTCGTCGATCACCTCCTTGTCCTTGCGGCATTCCACATGCGCCGTGGCCCGCCGCTGGTCTTCCACGGTGAAGCGGCTCCTGGCCTTGGTCCGGCTCATCAGCCGGCCGGCACCATGGCTGCAGGAACAGAACGCTTCCTCGTTGCCCAGCCCCCGCACGATGAAACTCCTGGCCCCCATCGAGCCTGGAATGATGCCCAATTGCCCCTTCTGCGCCGACACCGCGCCCTTGCGCGTCACCAGCACCTCCCGGCCAAAATGCTGCTCGCGCTGCACATAGTTGTGGTGGCAGTTCACCGCTTCCAGGCTGGCCTCGAATGGTTTGCCCAGCGCCTTGCGCGCCGCACCGACCACCGCCAGCATCATCAGCTCGCGGTTCTGCCTGGCGTAGTCCTGCGCCCATTCCACCGCTTCGACGTAGTCGGCGAAATGGCGGCTGCCTTCCTCGAAATACGCCAGGTCCTTGTCCGGCAGGTTGGCCAGGTGCTGGCGCATGTCGGCCTGGGCCAGTTCGATGAACAGGTTGCCAATGGCATTGCCCACGCCCCGGGAGCCGCTGTGCAACATGAACCAGACGCGGTCGGCCTCGTCCAGGCACACCTCGATGAAGTGGTTGCCACCGCCCAGCGTTCCCAGGTGATGGCGGTTGTTGGTCTTCTCCAGCCGCGGGTACTTGTCGGTGATGGCCTTGAAACGCCCGGCCAGCTGGCCCCAGGCCTTGTCCGTCTTGGCTGGCACATCGGCCCAGGCACCCTGGTCACGTTTGCCGAAGGTCTTGCCATGCGGCACGGCGTGCTCGATGGCATTGCGCAGGCCATGCAGGTTGTCCGGCAGGTCGCGGGCGTGCAGCGACGTGCGTGCGGCGATCATGCCGCAGCCAATGTCCACACCCACGGCTGCGGGGATGATCGCGCCAACGGTGGGAATGACGCTACCGATGGTCGAGCCCTTGCCCAGATGCACGTCCGGCATCACTGCCAGGTGCTTGAAGATGAACGGCATCCTGGCCGTGTTGAGCAGTTGCTTGCGGGCGTCGTCTTCCACCGGTACGCCATCGGTCCACAACTTGACCGGCTTGCCGCCGGCGACCTGGAGAATGTCCATGGGCTGTTCCTCGAATGCATGGCCGCATGATACCGCCAAAGGTCGTAGTACCGTGGCTTGCCAGCAAGGTGGCAATCTGCTGTATGCTTGGCCGGTCTTCAGGGCGGGGTGAAAGTCCCCACCGGCGGTAAATCGAAAGATGAGCCCGCGAGCGCCCCGGCCATGCCGGGGGTCAGCAGATCTGGTGCAACTCCAGAGCCGACGGTCATAGTCCGGATGAAAGAAGGCGTCAGGCAGGGGCCATTCGGGCGCCCCTGCGCACGCATTTTGTTCGCCCCGAGACGTTCATCGATCATTCACGAGGAGCGTTTCATGTCCACCAGGCACCACCCGCAATTCCCCAATGTTTCCGCCGCCATCGCCGCCTTCCAGGCCGGGCGCCCTGTGCTGCTGCTCGACGACGACGACCGCGAGGACGAAGCGGACATCATTGCCGCCGCCGAAAACATCTCGCTGCAGACCATGGCCATGATGATTCGCGATTGCAGCGGCATCGTCTGCCTGTGCCTTGACGAGGCCACCGTCGACGAACTGCAACTGGCACCCATGGTGCAGAACAACCAGGCCCGCCATGGCACCGGCTTCACCGTCACCATCGAGGCGGCGGAAGGTATCACCACCGGGGTTTCCGCCCAGGACCGCATCACCACCATTGGCGCGGCACTGCGCTCCACCGCAGACCAGCGCCATATCGTCAGCCCGGGGCACGTGTTCCCGCTGCGCGCCCGCAATGGCGGGGTGCTGACCCGCCGTGGGCATACCGAAGGTTCGGTGGACCTGGCACGCCTGGCCGGCTTGCGCCCGGCAGCGGTGCTGTGCGAACTGATGAACCCCGATGGCACGATGGCCCGTGGCGAGCAGGTGGCGGTGTATGCGCGGCAATACAATCTGCCGGTGCTGACCATCGAAGAGCTGGCGCGGTACCGTGAGGCCATGCTGGAGCTGGAGGCCGAGCCAGCCTGACAGGCCACCTTGGGGCCATTCGCGGGCTTGCCCGCTCCCACAGGTACATCACAGCCTTCAAGACCTGTGCTGTACCTGTGGGAGCGGGCGTGCCCGCGAAAGGGCCCTTGAAACACACCTCATTGCCCCTGAAGTTTGCTCCCCCCGCCCCGCTCTGCTAGTGTCGCGCCGTTCTGAATGCCACCGAGACAGTCGCCATGGCCCGCAAAAAAGCCTCCCTCGATTTCGAGCAATCCCTCGCAGACCTGCAAGCACTGGTCGAGCGCCTGGAGAACGGCGAGTTGTCGCTGGAAGAGTCGCTGGCCGCCTTCGAGCAAGGCATCGCCCTGACCCGTGATTGCCAGGGCGCCCTGGCCCAGGCCGAGCAGAAGGTGCAGATCCTGCTGGAACGCGATGGCGAACTGGCTGCCCAGCCCTTCGACGCGGAGCCGGAAGCATGATCGGCACCTACCAGGCCAGTTGCCAGGCGCGGGTCGACGCCGCCCTGGAACCGTTGTTCGTCGCCCCGACCAAGGAGCTCGAACGCCTTTACGCCGCCATGCGCTACAGCGTGATGAACGGTGGCAAACGCGTGCGCCCGTTGCTGGCCTATGCGGCCTGCGAAGCCCTGGGCGCCCCGGCCGAACAGGCCAACGGCGCGGCCTGTGCGGTGGAACTGATCCACGCCTACTCGCTGGTGCATGATGACCTGCCGGCCATGGATGACGACGACCTGCGCCGTGGCCAGCCGACCACCCACAAAGCCTTCGACGAAGCCTGCGCGATCCTCGCCGGCGACGGTTTGCAGAGCCTGGCCTTCAGCGCCCTGCTCGACCCGCGCCTGAGCCCGCTGGCCGACAGCATTCGCCTGGCCATGGTCCAGGCCCTGGCCAAGGCGGCCGGCCCGGCAGGCATGGTCGGTGGCCAGGCCATCGACCTGGGCTCGGTGGGCCTGAAGCTGGACCAGCAGGCGCTGGAATTCATGCACCGGCACAAGACCGGTGCGCTGATCGAAGCCAGCGTGCGCCTCGGCGCCCTGGCCAGCGCCCGCGCCGGGCAGGCGCAACTGGATGCCCTGCAGACCTATGCGCAGGCCATCGGCCTGGCGTTTCAGGTGCAGGACGATATCCTCGACGTGGAAAGCGACACCGCTACCCTGGGCAAACGCCAAGGTGCTGACATCGCTCGTGACAAACCGACCTACCCGGCGCTGCTGGGGCTGGAAGCGGCCAAGGCCTATGCGATCGAACTGCGCGACCAGGCGCTGGTCGCACTGGAAGGCTTCGGCGAAAAGGCCGAGCCGCTGCGGGCGCTGGCGCGTTACATCGTCGAACGCCGCAACTGATTTGATCGGGGCCGCTGTGCGGCCCTCCGCGGGCGCGCCCGCTCCCACAGGGTCCTCACCGCTCTCGAGCCCTGTACCTGTGGGAGCGGGCGTGCCCGCGAAGGGCTGCACAGCAGCCCCAATGCGACACCCGTCTGAATGGGCAGTATTTCCTACAATGGGGTAAACTGCCGCGTCTTCACACACCTATAACGACTCGCCTGATGCCCACGACGTTTCAAGAGATCCCCCGCGAACGCCCGGTCACGCCGTTGCTCGACCGCGCTGACACGCCTGCCGGCCTGCGCCGGCTGGCCGAAGCCGACCTGGAGACCCTGGCCGACGAACTGCGCCAGGAATTGCTCTACACCGTGGGTCAGACCGGTGGGCATTTTGGTGCCGGCCTGGGCGTCATCGAGCTGACCATCGCCCTGCACTACGTCTTCGACACCCCCGACGACCGGCTGGTGTGGGACGTGGGCCACCAGGCCTACCCGCACAAAATCCTCACCGGGCGCCGCAAGCGCATGCTCAGCCTGCGCCAGAAGGACGGCATCGCCGCCTTCCCGCGCCGCAGCGAGAGCGAGTACGACACCTTCGGCGTCGGCCACTCCAGCACCTCGATCAGCGCCGCACTGGGCATGGCCATTGCCGCCCGCCTGCAGAACAGCGACCGCAAGTCGATCGCGGTGATCGGTGATGGCGCGCTGACCGCCGGCATGGCCTTCGAGGCGTTGAACCACGCCCAGGAAGTCAACGCCGACATGCTGGTGATCCTCAACGACAACGACATGTCGATTTCGCGCAATGTCGGCGGCCTGTCCAACTACCTGGCCAAGATCCTTTCCAGCCGTACCTACGCAAGCATGCGCGAAGGCAGCAAGAAAGTGCTGTCGCGCCTGCCGGGCGCCTGGGAAATCGCCCGCCGCACCGAGGAGTACGCCAAAGGCATGCTGGTGCCGGGCACGCTGTTCGAAGAACTGGGCTGGAACTACATCGGCCCGATCGACGGCCACGACCTGCCGACCATGATCGCCACCCTGCGCAACATGCGTGACCTCAAGGGCCCGCAGTTCCTGCACGTGGTGACCAAGAAGGGCAAGGGCTTCGCCCCGGCCGAGATCGACCCCATCGGCTACCACGCCATCACCAAGCTGGAGCCGGTCGACAAGCCCGCCGCACCGAAGAAGGCCAGCGGCCCGAAATACTCCGCGGTGTTCGGCCAGTGGCTGTGCGACATGGCCGCCGCCGACAACCGCCTGGTGGGCATCACCCCGGCGATGAAGGAAGGCTCCGACCTGGTCGATTTCAGCGAGCGCTACCCGGAGCGTTATTTCGACGTGGCGATCGCCGAGCAGCATGCCGTGACCCTGGCGGCCGGCATGGCCTGCGAGGGCAGCAAGCCGGTGGTGGCGATCTACTCCACCTTCCTGCAGCGCGCCTACGACCAGCTGATCCACGACGTGGCGGTACAGAACCTCGACGTGCTGTTCGCCATCGACCGCGCCGGCCTGGTCGGCGAAGACGGCCCGACCCACGCGGGCAGCTACGACCTGTCGTACCTGCGCTGCATCCCGGGCATGCTGGTAATGACCCCGAGCGACGAGAACGAGCTGCGCAAGATGCTCAGCACCGGCCACCTGTACAACGGCCCGGCGGCTGTGCGCTACCCGCGTGGCACCGGCCCGAACGCGCCGATCAGTGGTGACCTGGAACCGCTGGAAATCGGCAAGGGCGTGGTCCGTCGCCAGGGCGAGAAAGTCGCCTTGCTGGTGTTCGGCGTGCAACTCGCCGAGGCCATGCAGGTAGCCGAGCAGATCAACGCTACCGTGGTCGACATGCGCTTTGTCAAACCGCTGGACGAGGCGCTGGTGCTGGAGCTGGCCGCACGCCATGAGCTGCTGGTGACCATCGAAGAAAACGCCATCATGGGCGGTGCCGGTGCGGCTGTTGGTGAGTTCCTGGCCAGCCAGGCGGTCGTGAAGCCGCTGCTGCACCTGGGGCTGCCGGACATCTACGTCGAGCATGCCAAGCCGGCGCAGATGCTGGCTGAGTGTGGGCTGGATGCGGCCGGGATCGAAGCTTCGGTGAAGGCCCGCATGGCCAGGCTCGGCCTGTAACCCCCAGGGGCCGCTTTGCGGCCCTTTCGCGACACAAGGCCGCTCCCACACAATCAAGCCTTGTGCGGCCCCTGTGGGAGCGGCCTTGTGTCGCGATCGAGGGCGCAGCCCTCGCAGAAGCTCACCGGGTCGTTGGCGCTTCAGCCTCGAGCAACGCACACAACCGCGCCGTTGCTTCGATCATTTGCCCACTGGGCCGCTCCAGGCCTTTGTCTGGCACCACCAGCAAACGCTCATCAGCCACCGCACGCAGTTGCGGCCAGGCCTTCCAGCTCGCCAGTTGCGCTTCATCACCCGCCAGGATGACCTGAGGATTGCGCAGCAGCACCGATTCCACGTTTACCTGCGGCGCCGGCTGGGTGAGATCGGCAAAGACATTACGCGCTCCGCAAACAGCCAAGGCATCGCTGACCACCTGCCGGCCACCGAGCGTATACAGCGGTCGGTCCCAGACCTGGTAGAACACCTGCAACGGCTCGGCTCGTCGATACTGCTGGCGCAGCTGCCGCAGCCGCTCACGCAGGGTATGGGCATACCGCTGGCCTTGTTCGGCTCGGCCGACACGCTCGGCAATGGCTTCGATCTGCTCGATCAGTTGGTCGATATCATGGGGTTCGGCGCTGAAGGTGGCGATGCCCAGGCGCTTGAGCTGGTCACGTTGGGCCGGCGGCACGCTGCCCGGCCACAGCAGCAACAGGTCGGGGCGCAGGCTGAGCAGGCGCTCCAGGTCCAGCTGCCCCTGGCGCCCCACCGAGGGCAGCTCGCGCAGCGCCGCCGGCCGTTCGCCACCGTCAAGCACACCAACCAGCAGGTCATCGGCCTGCAGTTCGAGCATGATCTCGCTCATCGACGGGGCCAGGCTGACCACCCGCAGCGGTTCGCCAGCCAGTGCGGAGCAGGCGAACAGCGCCAACAGGCCGGGCAGCAGGCGCATCAGCCGAGCTGGCGGGGAATGCGATAGAGGTAGAGCACCACGGCGGTGGACAACGCCAGCAGGATCTGCGGCACCGCCTCCAGGCCAACCAGTACCGACAGGGCGGCAACCCAGGCGGGGAAGCAGGCATACAGCATGGCCAGGCGCCGCACCCGCGCCAGCTCGATCCAGGCAGCAGGTTCTTCGCCAGTGCCAAGCACCTTGGAAGTGGCGATGAGGGCGCGCTTGTAGGCACCGAAGCGCGGCAGGCTGAGGAACATGGTCGCCGCGCCGGCAATGAACAGTGGCATGGCCAGCACCGAGGCCAGCGCATCACCGCCCCCGAAGGCCCAGGCCATCACCGGCAGCGGCACCAGGCCCACTGCCAGGTACTGCCACCAGGCCAGCGCCAGGCGCCGCTTGACCTCGGCGCGGGTCACGCCTGAGGCACCTCGCCCTGATGCTCGTTACCCAGCATATGGCCCAGCTTGCCGGCCTTGGTCGCCAGGTAGTAGCGGTTGTGCGGGTTGTGCCCGGTATGCAGCGGTACGCGCTCGGCGACGACGATGTTCATGTCGGTCAGGGCTTTGACCTTGCGCGGGTTGTTGGTCATCAGGCGCAGCGACTTCACGCCCAGGTGTTCCAGCATCGGCAGGCATATGGCGTAGTCGCGCTGGTCGGCGGCAAAGCCCAGGCGCTCGTTGGCCTCGACGGTATCGGCGCCGCCATCCTGCAGCTCGTAGGCGCGAATCTTGTTCAGCAGGCCGATGCCGCGGCCTTCCTGGCGCAGGTACAGCAGCACGCCACGGCCTTCACGGGCGATGGCCTGCAGCGCGGCTTCCAGCTGCGAACCGCAGTCGCAGCGCTGGCTGAACAGGGCATCGCCGGTCAGGCACTCGGAGTGCAGGCGCCCCAGCACCGGCTGGCCGTCCGCGATGTCACCCAGGCTGAGCACCACGTGCTCACGGCCGGTGGCTTCGTCGAGGAAGCCATGCATGGTGAAGGTCGCGAAGGGCGTCGGGAGTTTAGAGGCGGCAACAAAGACGACGGGCACGTTGTGCTCCTGGAATAAGTTGAAAATTTCTCGTGGGCCGATTGTATCAGCAGGTTGGGGGATATGGGCTGGCTGAATACCGTGGGGTAAGATCGAAAAGTTCGATGCTTAGTAGAGCGCTGTACTCAACCCTGTGGGAGCGGGCACGCCCGCGAACACCGGCGTAGCCGGTGCCATCCACCGTGGTGGATTCTTCGCGGGCACGCCCGCTCCCACAGGGGCCGTGTCAACCCGGGAAACGGGTTGCTCAATGCGGTTTGCTATCCGGGCTGAACGGATACGGCTGCTGCCAATGTTCGAAGATCGGCTTCAGCTCGCCACTGCGTACCAGCTCGGCCATGCGCTTGTCGAACAGGTCGCGCAGGGCCCTGGCCTGGTCGTTGCGGGCAAAGGCCAGGTACAGCGGCAGTTCGGCCACATGGCTGCGGCGGAAGCGCTCGGGCCGGGCGGTCTGGCCGAGCACGTAGTCGACCTCGGTCAGCGCATCGATGTAGAAGTCCACACGGTCATGCTCCAGCATTGGCAGGATACCTTCGCGGCGCTGGACTTCGCGAAAGTCATGCACATTCGGCAGGTAGCTGCCGAAGTCGTAGCCACGCACCCAGGCCAGGCGGTAGCGGCCTATGGTCTGCTGGGTAGGTACAGGCTTGCTTGCCAGCCCCAGGGCATAGATGTGGTCCATGTCGAAGTGCCAGCGCGGGTACAGGTTGTCGTCGTTCTCTTCCTTGTACGAGCCTACCCAGGCGTCAGCCTCGCCACGCTTTACCAGCCCGATGGCACGGCTGTAGGGCGCGCTCTGGGTCACCACCTTGACCCCGGCCGGCTCGAACACCTTGCGCAGCACATCCCAGGCCACCCCGGTACCGTCGGCGTTGGTGTAGTCGAGCCACTCTTCGCTGACCAGGCGGACCTGCTTCGGCACACCTTCGGCAGCCGCCCAAGGGGCGAGGCTCAGCAGCATTACCAGCAGCATCGCCCTCATGGCCATTCATCCGCTCCCTGTATCAGGCAACCGCCCACACCAGAACCTGCATGCCCAGCCAGGCAAACACGCCGGCCAGGATATCGTCGAGCATGATCCCGACGCCCCCATGCACATGGCGGTCGACCCAGCGGATCGGCCACGGCTTGAGGATGTCGAAGAAGCGGAACATCAGGAACCCCGCCAGCAGCCATTGCCAGCCTTCCGGCACCAGCCAGAGGGTTATCCACATGCCGACGATCTCGTCCCAGACAATGCCTTCGTGGTCGTGCACGCGCAAGTCGTTGGCGACCTTGCCGCAGAGCCAGAAACCGAACAGCATGCTTACGCCCAGCAACAGCCAGTAGCCCCAGTCGGGCAGCATCTGCCACAGCGGGATGAACGGGATGGCCACCAGCGAGCCCCAGGTACCTGGCGCCTTGGGCAAGGTACCAGAGCCGAAACCGAAGGCGATGAAGTGCCACGGGTTGCGCCAGACCGAAGGCGGAACGAACTCCGCAGGCACCTGGTTGGGGTGATCGGTCACGGTGTCTCCCTAAAATGTTGATAGCCCCGCTGCACGGGGGTGATGTCCCGGCCCTGTGCGTCTCGCAGGGTCACACCCTGCCCTTCGAGCACACGACCAATGCTATGCACCTCGATGAAACCAAGGTTCGCCAGAGGCGCCAGCGCTTCGGGCGGCAAGGTGAAGGCCAGTACATAATCGTCGCCACCGCTGAGCGCTGCCTGCAGTGCCGCTTCGTGGCCGAGGAACGCCACTAGAGCAGGAGACACCGGGACCTGGGCCAGGTTCACCTCAAGCGCCACACCGGACGCCTTGGCGATATGCCCGCAATCAGCCAGCAGGCCGTCGGAGATATCCAGCGCCGCCGTTGCCCGGCCACGTAGCCACTCGCCCAGGGTAAGCTGCGGCATCGGCGACCAGTAATGGGCCAGCAGCGGCTCGGCCTGCGCAGCAGGCGCCTCGCGCTCCCCCAGCACCAGCGGCAAGGCACCGGCGGCCTTGCCCAGCGTGCCGCCAACACACAGCAGGTCGCCCGGCCGGGCGCCGCTGCGGCGCAATGCCTGGCCAACCGGCACGCGGCCGAACACGGTGACGGTGATGCTCAGCGGACCACGGGTGGTGTCCCCGCCAATCAGGCTCATACGGCAGCGGTGGGCCATGCGGCTGAGGCCGTCGGCGTAGGCCGCCAGCCAGTCCGGGCCTACATCTGGCAAGGTCAGTGCGAGGGTAAAGCCGATGGCAGTTGCGCCCATGGCTGCCAGGTCACTGGCCGCCACGGCCAAGGAACGCTGGCCCAGCAGTAGCGGGTCGCAAACAGCAGGGAAATGCACCCCGGCGACCAGCGTGTCGGTCGACACTGCCAGTTGTTCACCGGGGGGAATCGCCAGCAGGGCGCAGTCATCACCGATACCCAGGGCCACGCCTTCGCCGCCCTGCGCACAGGGCGCGGCGGCGAAGTAATGGTTGATCAGCTCGAACTCACCCATGGTTCGCAAGCGCCAGGATCAGCGCTTGTTCGCCTTGACTTCTGCTTCGCGCAGGTTCGGGGCCAGCTTGTCCAGCACGCCATTGACGAACTTGTGGCCGTCGGTGGCACCAAAGACCTTGGCCAGCTCGACACCTTCGTTGATCACCACGCGGTACGGTACGTCGACGCGCTTGATGAACTCCCAGGTGGACAGACGCAGCACCGCCAGCTCGACCGGGTCGAGCTCTTCCAGTGCCAGGTCCAGGCAGGGCTTCAGGGCGTTGTCGATTTCGCTCTTGATCGCCGGGACCCCATGCAGGATCTCGCGGAAATAAGCGCCGTCGACATCGGAGAAATCGTTATCGACCCGGAACTGCGCTTCGATCTCGTTCAGCGAATGCTGCGCCATGTGCCACTGGTACAGCGCCTGGGTCGCGAGCTTGCGGGCTTCGCGGCGCTTGGCGCTCTTCGAGGGCTTGCCGGCATCCGCAGGTTTTGGATCGCGCGGGTTGAAACGATCGCTTTCGTCGCTAATCACTTGGCCTCCAACTGCGCCAGCAGGCTGACCATTTCCAGAGCGGACAGGGCAGCTTCAGCACCTTTGTTGCCGGCCTTGGTGCCGGAACGCTCGATGGCTTGCTCGATGGAGTCGACGGTCAGTACGCCGAACGCCACCGGAACACCGAACTCCATGGACACCTGGGCCAGGCCCTTGGTGCATTCGCCCGCCACGTATTCGAAGTGCGGGGTACCGCCACGGATCACAGCGCCCAGGGCGATGATCGCGTCGTAGGCGCCTTGCTGGGCGACCTTCTGTGCCACCAGCGGGATTTCGAATGCACCCGGGGCACGGATGATGGTGATGTCGCTTTCGCTGACACCGTGGCGTACCAGGGCATCAACGGCACCGCTTACCAGGCTTTCGACGACGAAGCTGTTGAAGCGGCCAACCACCAAAGCATAGCGACCTTTGGGGGCGATGAAGGTACCTTCGATGGTCTTCAGGGTCATTCCGATATTCTCATCTTCAAGAGCGAGGCCGCATGCTGGCGGCCTCGACAGGGGTATGGACTCGAGCTGGAGGGCGTCACTGCCGCCTCAAGTCACTCGGAGGGCACGTATTCTACAACTTCCAGATCGAA
>Ga0209676_1001852_pt1 | contig 17435 bp, 8 predicted proteins | sample AraplaCvi_mLB_r2_FD_184282 | JGI IMG/M metagenome (GOLD analysis project Ga0209676, IMG submission 184282) | Arabidopsis root microbial communities from North Carolina, USA - plate scrape MF_Cvi_mLB_r2 (SPAdes) (version 2) | ecosystem: Host-associated > Plants > Roots > Endosphere | place: USA...
AGAGATAGCTATGAATCCGCTCGCCCAAGATCCAATATGAGAAGACATAGATTCTTGAAGTAAGTTAACTCCTTCATATGTGCCTGAAATATTATATACGTCAGATAATAAGATGATAAACGCAGTGATAGTACATACAATTAATGTATCGAAGTAAACACCTAATGTTTGAATTAATCCTTGCTTTACCGGGTGACTTACTGTTGCTGATGCAGCCGCATTTGGTGCACTACCCATACCTGCTTCATTTGAAAATAGTCCTCGCTTAATACCATATGATATAGCTGCACCCATCCCGCCAGCAAAAGCTTGTTCTAAACCGAAAGCTGATTCAATAATAAATGTGAATACTTGAGGAACCATTGAAAGATTGGTAATTAATACATATAGGCCAAGCAACACGTAGATCCCTGCCATAAAAGGGACGATCGTAGCTGAAAATTTAGAAATGCGATGAATCCCACCAAAAATGACAGCCCCTGTTAATAAAACAAGTACAATCCCTGTTACATATGGATTAATATTGAATGAATTTTCAAGTGCATCAGAAATTGTATTTGCTTGTACACTATTAAAAATCCATGCAAATGAAAAGATTGTAAAAGCAGCCATTGCTATAGCAATCCATCTTTTACCGATCGTTTTTTGGATGTAATATGCTGGTCCACCTTTATATGCTCCTGTTTTCTCATCTTTTTCTTTGAAAAGTTGAGCAAGTGTACATTCGATCATACTTGTTGCTCCTCCAAGTAAGGCAACAATCCACATCCAGAATATTGCTCCTGGACCGCCTAATGAAATCGCCGTAGTTACTCCGGCTAGATTTCCCGTTCCAATTCGTGTCGCTGCACCGATCATGAAAGCACCTAATCCAGAAACCCCTTTTTTTCCATCTGAATCGATTGTAGTTTTTCGATCGCTAATGACTCGAAACATTTCTTTTAATAAAACAATTTGACCTATTTTTGTTCGAAAGGTAAAGAAAACTCCTGCTCCAAGTAGCAAGTAAATAAGGACATAACCCCACAAAACTCCATTTACACCATTAATAATGTTGTTAATAAATTCCATGTTCATACTCCTCTCGATGTTTGTTGAAAGTAATAGGAATAGCATCGAAATTATTAAAACGAAACGAAAAAGGGATTAATTAATGAAACAGCTGTTAATTAGTGACTCCCATGCTATTCCTTTCCCCTTTCACATTTATCTCGATAGACTTATTAAACCATAGCCCCTATAGAGACACCACTTACCATTTCGTGAGTGTTTTCTTACAGGATTGTAAGAATTGTGTCGTCACTGTCTTAATCTCTACAAACTCTACATATTTACTTCGATTAACTAATTTTGATTTAAGTTAATTTTAAATTTGAGGTGTATTTAATGCATATTTATCCTGCTTTAATCTTTCCAAAGCACTCTTTTTTGCTTTTATTAGAAATGCTGTGAAATATTCATTTGTACCAAAAGAGATTTATATTGGATTGTCTTTAGATGAAATAAGTATACAAATAACAGTTGTACAAAAAGATTTTGAGGGAATTGTATAAGGGTTAGCTGTTCTAAAGCGTTTTGTGGATTTGCATAAGGGCTTTAACCAATTTTATTGTTACTTTGCCAAATTAAAAACAAAGCAAAAAAATGACTCAAGAAAAATACTTGGGTCATTTTATTTTTTGAGAATTGCTAGTATTGCGCTAATACATTTTTGATTATTCTAAATCGAATTAATAATTTTCGATATTTCATTGAGGAAAGGGTAAACTTAAATATGATAAAAGTAATAAAACTAGTAGTTCCAAATTTACTCAGTTTAGCTGTCCTTTTAGGTTTTAATACTAATACTGCGTAAAGCCATCTATTTAAGAAGATAATATAAATATATATAAAATATAAATAAAATATAAATAAAATGTTAGTCAAAGTACCTATAGTAGAAAGACCAATTATCCCTAAACCAAAAGAAATGTGAAAGTAAAATTGTTTATATTTAGTGTACTTCTCAATTTTTGAACAATGTGCAATCTCTTTTTTACTAGACCGATCAGAATATTTTTATAGATCATCGGATATAAAAAATATAGAAACCCAGCTAATCTTCTCATGTGAAGGTAGCTGGGTTTTTAAAGTTGGTTGTGCAAAATAACATTTAAAATAAGCGGATTAGATCGTCCTTTTCATCAAACTCTTCCATAATTTTAGGCATTTCTCCCAATGTTCTTCCTGGCTAGCTTGTTGATACAAGTATTGCTCATAATACGTAGTTAATTCGGTCATTTCATTTGTAGTAAAAAGTGAATCAATATATTTTGCATAAGTTCTTAGTGTTTCGTTTTCGTTACGCTTTAATCCGTAACGAGCTAATTGACGTAATAATGTTAGGTAAGCTGATTCTAGTCTATTTTCCTTCTTACTAAAACGGTAAATTAACATGAAATAGTATGGGAGCCATTTTCTACGATTTAAATATATGATACATACAATGGCAATGATTAATCCTAAATAAAGAATAATCTTTTTCCAATCACTTTTAATTGAGAGTTTAGTCTTATTCCAGAGACTAGAAAAGACATTTGTTTTTTCAATTTTCTTTGATTCTTCACCAGCTACTTCTAGGTCAGGCTTCGGTTTATTTTTAATTGCATTTGTAGGTAATTCTTGCTGTTCGGTAGTTGATGAGTTATCGCTGCTGGCATTGATAATTGGTTCATTCGAAAAGCCTTTAGTTGGTTCAAATGCCACCCATCCTTGATTTGGTAAAAATACCTCAACCCATGAGTGAGCATTGTTCACAGTCACTTCGTAAATTTGTTTTGATGAGTCTTCTTTACTGTTGTTAGCAAAATTCCCGCCAGTGAATCCTTTAACCCAACGTGTCGGTATCCCTAGTGTTCTAAGCATAACTGCCATCGATGATGAAAAATTATTACAATAACCAGTTTTTGTGTCAAATAAAAATTGGTCGACATAATCAACATTCGGACCTGGAAAAGCTACATTCTTTTGAGTATATTTGTAGTCTTCTTTATCAAAGTAATTCTCTATTGCTTTCGCTTTGTCATACCAATTTGTTTTTCCTTTTGTTATTTGCTGCGCCAACTCACCTATTCTCTTGGGTAAATTTGCTGGTAATTGAGTATAATTTTGGTAAAAGACAGCATTAATCAAATTTGAATCAAGTTTTACTGTTTTAATTAAATCTTCTAATTTATATCTAGGTATTTCATATTCTACTTCAAGCTTGGCTGGAATTTCTGGAATGCTATCTTTTTTGAAATAGCTTATTCTGTCAATAGTTGTATCAACTTTGAAAACATTTATACCGGATTCATATGGTAGGATGTTTACTACTTTATTAATTCCTTCTGGATACATAATAAAGTTATATTGGTAGTTATCATCGATTGTGATTTTTGCTGTTTCAATTTTTGTTTCAATCGAATCAGAATAACTATTTAACATGACAAAATCTTCTTTTTTCATAGGACGCTGCGTCGATGCAGAATCAACCCAACCTCGACCTGTATAGGTATCTTTAGTCTCCATTTTCCAATATGTTCTTTGATTAGATTCATATTGAAAAACTGGGTCATCATTACTTTTTACTGGCCCACCTAGTATAGAATCATCGGTGTCGTACCCAACCGACTTTGTTCCTCCTCCAAAACCACCCTTGGCATCCTGTTTTGATCCTGGGAAAGACCAATTTGAGAAAGTTTTGATTGGAGAATGCTTAGGAGCCAAAGATCCAATAAGTACAAAAAGAATAATCATACTAACGAGTGGAATCATCCATTTTTTTACATATTCTGAATAATAATGAACTCTTCCCTTATCCAATAGATTGTCAAAAGTTAAAAGCCCCATAATTATAAAAGCAAGTAAAACAGTTCGAACAATAGCAAATTTGGCTCCATAGGTGGTAAACGAATCTAATAAAGAAATATATAGAACTGTCAAAAGTAATAAGTAAAATAACCAATTTCGATTTAAAAAGAAATTGATGGAATAGGCGATTATAGAAAGAAAAAGTAAGAATAAAAAGGTTTTAAATTCATAAGTCATTTCACCCAATTGGCCAGTTATAAGCCAAATCATGTTTTCAACTAAATGCGAAATGAAAATGAACATCCATTTAAAATGAAAGAATCCAATATCGTAATGGAATCTATTAACGAAGTATAAAACTAAAAATATATTTATAAGCGATTGTAGAATTCTTTTTACTTTAAAAAAAGATAATGTAAAAACGATTAACATGTAAAACATGAAAATTTTCATATGATACGTAGTGGTTAAATGATCAATAGGCCTTACCCATTCCAATAACAGTAAACAGCCATATGAATACAACAAAAATAAGGTGAAATTACTTTTTATCATCGTAAATCTCCCCCTGTAAAGGCTGCATTAAAATTACCTTCACGTACAATGATTATTTTCACCCCACGTGAATTGGCGATTGATATGAGTGATTTTTCACTTTCTGATACGACCATAGACTCTGCCTTAATGACAAACATTGTAAATGAGCCTTCTCTATTTTTAATAAAACTAGCTTTTTCGACCAAATTTTTCGATAAATTGGTGGTTATTAAGATATAAGATACATTTTGTTGAATGAAACGAATTTCCTTTTCTAAAACCATTTCAATTGGTGAAGTATTATTTGCCTCTATTTTCGCAAGGTGGTATAAAAGCTTTTGGAAATGCCCTTCTCCTCCTCTAATTGGAAAGGAATCTCGTTTTTTGTTATTTGTTAAAAGTCCAACTTGAATACCTTTTTTCAGTACAGTATGCAGAAAAGATGCAGTAAACGAGACAATTGGTTCAAAAAGTTCATTTTGAGCACAATCCATTATGACAAACAGGTCATTTGATTGTAATTCTTCAAATTCTTTTGTCATCATCTCATTTCGTTTCGCAGAAGCTTTCCAATTAATCCATGAAAACCGGTCTCCAGAGCGATATTCTCTTATTCCAACAGCCATTGATATATCCCGCTGGTAGTGATGACTTGAAATTGTCGAGCCTTGATTATTCTGATGCTCAAGTGCACGATAATAAAGCTCCGAATATTGAGGAAATACTACGAACCTATTAACAATATTGAACTTTATTTTCGATTCAAAAATACCAAGTGGGTCACCAATCTTTATTGTTAAGGAATGAATAAAGTATTCTCCTCGTGGTAATTTTGGAATTATATAATCAAAGGAACATTCCTTTTTAAAGCCAGTTAATATTAACTCCTTTGTAAATCCTTGCTGATCAGTAGTATGTAAATTGTTTGAGAAATTTTCTTCTATTAAAAAATAAAATACTGGTAAAAAAAATGATTTTTTTACGGTTACAATAACTTTTATCGGATCACCGACCTTGAAAACGTTTTTAGGAAGCTCTCTAGTCACTTTCAGATTTTCCAAAGGACAAAATGATAACGATACACAGTATAAGATAAACGGTAGACAACTATAGAATAAAAACCAACTTACAAATCCTCCTTGAAACAAGGCATACAAAAATAGTAATGGTATTAGAAATATCAATAGATATTTCCTAGCTTTATTGAGGACACGTAATTGCATTTTCATTATAATTTCACTTTCCTTTGAACAGGTACGGAAATATTTTTAACAATATTTTTAATAATTCTTTCAGCAGTAATTCCTTCAAATTTTGATTCTGAATTTAAAATAATTCTGTGGGACAATACAAATGGTGCAAGATATTGGATATCATCAGGTAAAACGTAATCACGTCCGTACATGAATGCATATGCTTGTCCCGCTTTCATTAGTGCGAGTGAACCTCTTGGGCTTGCACCCAAATACACATTTCCGTCCTGTCTCGTATTATTAACAATACTCACAATATAATGCTTAATGGATTCATCGATAAAAACATTCTTCATTTCCCTTTGAAGTGATAATAAATCATCAATGTCAATGACAGGTTTTAACTGATCAATTGGAGGGATATTTTGGTACCTATTTAATATTTCTAATTCTTCATCTATAGTCGGATATCCCATTGTAATCTTTAACAAAAATCGATCTAGCTGTGCTTCAGGAAGAGGATATGTACCTTCATATTCAATTGGATTTTGTGTCGCCATAACAAAAAAGGGCTTCGGTAGTTCATAGGTTTTCCCATCAATTGTTATACTTGCTTCCTCCAATCCTTCTAATAGTGCAGACTGAGTTTTTGGAGATGTTCGGTTAATTTCATCAGCCAGGATAATATTCCCCATTAATGGTCCTGGATGGAACTGAAACTCCATCTCTTTTGGATTATAAATAGAAACCCCCGTTACATCTGAAGGCAACAAGTCTGGGGTAAATTGAATTCTACGGAAATTTGCATTAACGGATTTGGCAAGTGATTTTACCATCATTGTTTTCCCAACACCGGGAACATCTTCCAATAATACATGCCCCCCTGTAAGAAGGGCTACCAAACTTAGTTCGACTACATTTCTTTTACCAATCATAACTTTTTCGATATTTGTAATAATATTTTTGATTTCAGGATTCATTTTTTCGTTGACCACTTTTTTACTCCTCCTTAAAGTTTAGTAGATTGTTAGAATAGTTAATTTTGATTTCGTCGTTCGATTCCGACTAGGGATATGTTCAAGGAGTATTTAAAAATATATAGTTACTTTAAATTCTTCTTCGTTGACAGACATATTTAATAAAACAATTGTAATGAATACAAATCGTTTGAAGTGTAGGTGGTTAGAAGCAAAATAATAACTAAACTTCAGTTTTACAATACAAGGTAATTTAAAAGTACAATTTTCATACTCCAAATAATGAACATGCTGACTATGGGAATCATTATCTAAAGTATAGTACAATTTCTGAAAAATTTCGATAATTTAAAATATTTTTATGGAAAATAATCCCATTTTACGCCTATTTTTAGAGAATATTCATTTATAGGCTCCCCCACACTAAAAGTATTCATAGGCAAATAGAAAGAATTAAAAGCATAGTTTTCAATCATTGAAAAAAGTAAAATTGCTAATACACCTCTTGCATTACTAAACAGGTCGATAACTACGAGTATTCAGTACAAAATAAGCGATAATTTATTTTCTAATAGTATTTATTGGTTTCACAGTATGTTAAGTATTAACTTTATGTTCATTTTTACCTTATGGATTATACAAAAAATACAAGCCAGCTTTTTGAAAGCTGGCTTGTATCACAAAATTAACGTTTTACTGTAATTTGTTCTGAAGTTGTTGTTACTTTGAATCCATCCTTTGTAATTACATCTGCAGAAATAGTATACGTACCATCTGGCACATTTGCCTCAGGTTTCCAATTCATACGTAAAGTATGTTCATTTAATACGTCTTTCGTCTCGATTATATTACCATTTGAATCTTTCACATAAATCTTCCAATCAACGCGATTATTGGCATAACCAACTATTTGAGCTGGGTTATTTACGTTTACATTCGTTCCAGATACGTAATACCAAGCAAGAACCATATCTGAATTAATATATGATTTGTCACCCCAAACAGCGTAGCTTTGATTGTATGCATAATCATAACCCATTACAACGATACTTTTCGGTTCAGTAGATACAGTTATAGAAGTTTCACCTTCATTCGTTTCATAATAATCACCATTTACAAACACAATGGCACCTTTGTATCCGCTACCATTTGCACTGTCAGTTGCATTAAATGAGATTTCATATTCCCCATTTTTCGGTTCCATTTGAATATTTGAAATTTGTACTGCCGTCGAATCAACCTTAACAGGCAGTTTTACATATTGTGGCTTAGCATTTTTATAATCCATTACAGATTTAATGACATAGTTGTAAGTTCCATCTGGGACAAACTCACCCTTTTCGTTTGTCTCATTCCAAGTATAGTTAGGTGCTGAAAATTGATCAAACATATAGTATAAATCACCATTCGCCATGTTATTTTTTGTGAATTTATATGGTGAACCATCTGCTGTGAATTCACTAAAGTTTCCTAACCATTTAACTCTTTTTCCATTTTGATCTTCAATATACATTTCAGTTTCTTTTAAATTACGTAACACTTGAAACGACGGGTAAACACCTGGTGCAAACGTGTTTGGTGAAATCGTCATATGATCAAAATTAAAGCTATTTGTCTTTCGATCATATCCTAATGGAGCTTCTGATACATCATCCCAAAGTACAGTATATCCTACAAATACACCATCACTCCAAGGAGAAGGATCTATATTTTTTGGTTTTGTCCAATCACCTAAAAAGCCCATATATGGCATTGATAAAGGTACCGCTTTGTCTTTATTCACACCTGACGGAACAAGACGCACATATCCTTCTAAAAATGCTTCTTCCTTAATATTAGATGGAAGATCTATTTTAACGTCAAGCTTTTCATTTTTCCCTGGCTTAATTTTTATAATCGTACCTTTTTTATCTGTAACTACTTGATTGTTTACTTTGATAGATGCTCCATCTACACGTTTATTTTTTAATGTTAAATATTGATGTGCTTCATCTACTATTCCATCATTGTTATAATCAAACGTTTTGTTCATTGTTTCGTCAGTTAAAAGATCAACATAAACGGTATATTCTATGTCACTATTCTTTATATTTGATTCTAGTAGTGATTCTAAATTTAAGCTAAAGTTCACATTCTTATTATTAATTTCTTTTAATGCTACTGCACCTGCTTGTTCAAGTGGTGTATTTTTTCTTGTAATGATTGCAGGAGTATTAATTGCATTTTGAATTTGCATGATACCAGATCCCTGAATTCGTGGAGAATATGGTATTGCACTATTAGTACTTGGGTCCATTAAAATATTTGAAGTATTCATTAAAGCAATTTTAGATTTTAATACAGTTGCCTCAGAATGTTTTAGTCCTTTATCATATAGTGATTGTAATAAAAGTGCTGCCCCACCTGCTACATGAGGTGTTGCCATTGATGTACCACTATAAACATCATATTTGTCACCAGGTACTGTCGAATATATATTTCCGCCTGGTGCAGAAATTTCAGGCTTAAAATCTAATGTATAAGGAGCACCATAAGAAGAGAATGAGGACATTTTGTTTTTGTTTTCATTATCGACATATGTGCCACTAGAAATTTGCATACTTATTTTTTGACCATCTGATAGTTTAGATATTAAATCATTACCAATGGCTTTAGATGTTGTAACAGAAGTTAAGAAATACGGCGAAAAGTCTAGAGCTGGAAAATCGGATTCAGCTGAGGCTGGAACTTGAATAAGTGCAACTGCCCCTCTTTTAGCTGCTTCTTGTTGAAATTCAACATTCCCTCTATAGCCAGTTGAAGGAATCGGTTTCGTTACAACGATTTTGCCATTTACATCTTTTCCTACGTAATCTTTAGAAAATCCTTCACCCACATATACAAAATCATAATTTTTCCCAATTTCTAAAACATCAGCAAGAATCTTACCAGCTTGATTTTTATATGGAAAAATATCACCATTTGTTGATTTTAAAGCTTCCATATGAATTTTTGAATTTTCATAAGATGCTACTGATAAAGCAAAAGGACTAACCCCAGGTGACCCTACTGTTCCGATATCTGGGTTCTCAGCAAATGGTTGTAATGATCTTTCTAATAGATAATTTTTCGTACTATAAGCAGCATTTCCTCCAGCTACCACAACTAATGTACCTTGTTCGGTTGCTTCACGAATCACTTTTTGTACTGGATCATCTTCTTCACTTACCCATCCAGAATCACTACCTAAACTCATATTAATAACATCTGCACCCATTGTTATAGAGTGCTCGATTCCTGCGATAATGTCATCTTCGTATGCCCCGCCACTATAATCGGAGAATACTTTTTCTGCTAATAGTTGTACACCCGGGGCAATCCCTTTTACTCCGTCATTCGAATCATCGCCATTTGCACCAATTGTTCCCGAAACGTGCGCACCGTGCGGATTTCCATATTCTCCTGGAATAACATCTGAATCATTATCTGCCCAGTCATATCCTGTTGGAACTTTGTCACTATACCAAATTTCGTCCACATTCGTTTCTGCAAATTTCCCTTGAATCTTTTCTTTTGTCCACTTTTCTTGTTCTTTACCTTTATCTGTAATCGTCATATCTTTATGTAACCAATCAATACCTGAATCTACAACTCCAACTACTAATCCCTCTCCTTGGTATCCGTAAGATTCCCAAACTTTTTGAGCTTGTACTAATTCTTTACTTGAGCCCATAGAAGGTTGGAATACTCTAGCAATATGAATATTCTTAATGCCTTGAATCGATTTGAATTCATTTACATTTTTATATTCTGTTTCAGTACTAAATCCGTTGAACCCTTTAAAGAAACGATGCTTTACATTTATATTTTTTTTCGATTTGTTAAGATTAGTAATGACTTCATCTTGCTGTTTCTTAAACTCTTTCTCTTTCGATTGTTCAGACATTGTTGACGTATCTACTGGACTATCAACCTCGACTATTATTCTTACTTTCTCGTCTGGTTTAAACTTATTAACTTGTTGCTTGTCTGAATCATATAAATCTTTATATCCAACAGGATCGTTTTTACCTGATTCATCTTGATTTTGTTCTGATAATAATCCTTTTTTTATGTAATCACTTATATTACGATTTGTTTTTTTTTCATTGGATGAAGCAAATTCTTTACTAACTCCTTCTGCGAATATTGTTGTTGAAAATAATAAAACTGAAAGACCAACTGAAGAAATAACCTTGTAAGGAAATACTTTTCTTTTTTTCAAACATTCCACCCTTTCAATCTAGTAATATAAAAGTGGATAGCCTTAACAAGAAAATTAGAGGGATTTAATAGTAGAATATAATGTTGAATTCATTGCTAGTACTGATAGGAGATAAGACAGACCCAAAAATCCTACATGAAATTGCAATTACATTCTTTGTATTTCAATAAACGCCAACTCATCTTAATCTAGTAGAACAATGAAAATTACTTTAAATAATAATAACTTCAAGTTTTAATGTAGTTAATAAACCAATTATGTAAAAGTTTTTTACTAACTATTTATGTGCTGTTTTAAAATCGCCCCTTTCAAATTTCACATTCCCTTAATCTTTAAATATATTTCATTAGATAATTAGAAAATCATTTGAAAAATCTTCAATTTACAAATTTATCATTCTATCGATTTAGAAAGGGAACTATATTCATATTGTAGTTGTGCTGGGATATACTGTAAATTGGGGGAATTATTTGTTGTTTCGTTATAAAAATAGACAATTTTCTCTCAATATCGTAGAAGAATTTGGTGGATAAAATATATTTATGTAAATTATTCTGTCAGTATTTAATTAAAGTAAATATAAAAAATGATGAGGTTAATCGTTCTTGGGGGAAATAGTAGTATAGCCCTGTAACCTCATGGTTTAATTAGGTATTCTTGCTCTAGTACTTTCATTATTGTAACTAGTTGTTCGTAAGTGTGATATCGCAAAAAAGTTCAGTTAATCATTTGAAGATACGCATTTATTTTCTGCCATTAACTCATAAAAAACGAGCTACGAGAAGTAACATTTCCACTCTATTTTCGAATGGGTCCCTAAACTCAAACCGTTCAAATCCAGGTATAGGTATTCCTTCAAATTTTACATTTTTGAATAAAAAAAGCGGAGATCAAAAAAATGATCACCGCTTAAATAACCGTTATTTTACTAGATTTCATTCTACGAATGCTTTATTTAATATTCACCTTTAATGACAAAATATGAGCCACGAATTGTTCCAGCTAGTTTAGATTTCTGTCTAGCAAACTTAAACTTTTCTTCTAGCTCCTTTGGTACTTCCATCCCCTCAGAAAGCTTAAAGCCAACAGCACGCTTCTTAGGGTCATCAACCGTATACATGACATTAATCGCAAGACCGTCTTCATAAAAGACATAAGCAAATTTAATATTTTCCACTTGAAAACGTGACGTTTCTAAAGGTTTAGCTGCAAACTCAATATCGCGCTCTTTTAATATTTGGTTTACATAATCAAGTGTATCTTGACTTTCGCTAGCTGGTACAACCGTAAATTCATGTTTGTATTTGGTCATAAAGTATCGTGCTTCGTGAGCACGTAAGCCAGCAAGTGCTTCTACAACAGGTGATGACTCTAAACCAATTGTAGACACATTTTTAAAATCAACGATATATGACATTTACATCTCTCCATTCAATTTTTCAAAACTTAATAAATTGATAACATTTCTAATCTAACAAAATAAGATTCAAGTGACAATCCCAAAAACAGATGTATGTTAGAAACCATTTTTTCTTGTTCATGATATTTGTCTCTCGCTAAGAATATGTCTTCTATATCATTCTATGCTTATATCGAAGAACCCTTCTAATTGTACCGTTTTCACAGTTGATTCAATAAAAAAAGTTCAAGATTTCTTACTCCTAAGAAGAATGTTTCAAAATTGTCTGTATTCTAGGCTCTTTTAAAACTCTTTTGTACAAAATTGTTTATGCATTATTTGATTTAATTCATAGACTTCATTTCCTAATGTTATTGAAAAATTTTCATTTACCCATAAGAAAAGATAAGAAAAGAAAAAAAGAAAAACATTATGTTTTCCTTGATGTTATTGTCATTTGAAACAATCCAACGAACGTATAGATCGTATAAAATATCAAATAATAAGGTTTGTCAAATTATGCCTACCATTTTTGTATTTGGAAATTTAGAATTGCTCAGTTTGTATATTAAAACCTTTTGTCAAAACGATACGATTAGATTATAAGCTAAGGACTCATCTAAAGTGAGGGTGTTAAATGGATAAATCAACTAAGCGAAGACTACAAATCATCAATATTTTAAGTAGTAACGATAAGTGGTACACATCAGAGGAATTGGCAAGTGAATTATCTTGTACTGAAAAAACGATACGGAATGATATACAATCAATAAACTTAGATTTACCAAACGGATGGGAAATTGAAACAATTAAAGGTAAAGGTATTTATATAAAAAAACCTATTTCGGCATCTATCAATGAAATTCGCTCATTATTTGTAAGAAATTCAGTAACATTTAGAGCAATACTGTACATTCAATTTAAACAAATAAAAAATATAAGTGGCTTAGCATCAGCTCTTTATGCTCAAGAACAAGCTATTTATAAGTTACTAGGACGTGTTGAAGCTTTACTTAATTCTTATAGTTTGCAACTGAAGCGTGGACCACTCCAAATTATCGGAAGAGAATTTGATATACGATTATTATGCTGTGATATGTTAGATGTATTAAATGATCACACTGCCCACACCTTAGATAATTGGCCATTCGAGAACATCTCATTTTCAAAGTTGAAAGAAATTGTTACAACTGCGACTGATAAATATAAATTATTTATATATCCTGCGACGACAAACAAATATATATATTTCCTTGCTACGATGTTATACAGGATCAAAAAAGAAATTGATCTAAACTTAAATAGTGAAACAAGAAAAAGAATTGCTGATTCTCATTTCTTTAAAATCTCAGATGAAATTTGTAACGAAATAGAAAATGTTTTTAATGTTAATATTTCATTAAATGAAAGAATTGCATTTACATTATCTATTACTACATTACCCTATTATAGCTTTGATGAAACCGAAAAATCTGAATTTTTAACACTATTTTATAATAAAAAAACGTCTTACTATAATGACATGTATCAGCTGGTAGAAAGACTAGAAAAAAATTTAGGAATACCATTACTTAATGATGAAGATTTTCTTTATACATTTCAAAGTCAATTTAGAAGATACTCACTAGTTTTATACTCAATTGAAAAAATAGAGCCCTCTTATCCATTGGATCGATATACTAATGAGAATTATCCTGAATTATTTAATCAAGTAAGAAACATTTTGTTCGAATGGACAAATGAAAGGTCATATCCTGAACTTACAAAAGACGGTGTTGCTAAAGTAACATTGAATATCCAAGCAACAAAAATTAAATATGATATGGTGAAACATAATATATTATTACTAACAAGTAATGGTCCGGGAGTTTATCGATATATTTCCACAAAACTGATAAAGGAATTCGGCCATAAAATGAATATTCTTCAGCCTAAACAAGGTGATTTTGAGCCACAAAACTTAGATAAACTTCCTATTGAATTTATCATTGCAGACTTTCAATTAGATATTAATACAATCCATCCAGTTATTATTATTGATCCAACTCTCACACAACGGGATATAAACCAAATTTCTATTTTATTTCATTCAAGTATCGATCATAAAAAAAATAGGCACATATAATGTGCCTTTAGAATGACTCTCGCTAGTTTACGTTCTTTCGCCTGCTTAGTTATACATATATTTTTAAAAAGTAACTCCGTGTCTCATCAGATTTCCTTCCTCTAAAATCCGAGCGTTATCGAAGTGGCTGCCATTTCTAATTTTTAATATGTGACACAGAATAGTTTATTTTACCTTTCAAGTTTATTTATCTATTTTTACCTCTTCTTGAATCTGATCATCATCAAATTCTATAAAATTGAATTCATCACAGATATAATTAAAGTTATCCATTCATTGTAACTCTCCTTATTACATACTCGTATATTTTTACCTTGTTTTTATTGAGAAATAAACATTTGTGTCCATGCATTTGAACGTGAATCAAATCCAACTCCAATTTGATCTAAATTACTGTTTAAAATATTTGCTCGATGTCCCGAACTATTCATCCATGCTTTTACGACTTCTTCCGGTGTTTTCTGACCCTTAGCGATGTTCTCTGCCGCAGTTTTATATGAAATACCAAATTTTTTCATCATATCGAATGGAGACCCATATGTTGGACTGTTATGATCAAAATAATTTTTATCTGTCATATCTTGTGATTTGATACGAGATACTTTTGATAATTCATTATTTATTTTAAATGGTTTTAAGCCTGCTTTTGAACGTTCAACATTTGTTAGCTCAACAACTTTCGTTTCAAATACTGATAATGAAGATGAGTTTGTATTTGAACTTGATTGTTTATTAGTTGGAACTGTTTGTAATGTTTGTTTAGTTGTTGGCACTGTTTGAGTTGTTTGTTTAGTTGTTGGTGTTGAAGCAGACGATTTTTTTATATACTTAACCATAGCCCAACCTTTTGTTTTACCGGAAGTAATATATACCCACTGAGTTGATTTACGTGTCACCTTTACTGTTTTACCTTTTGATAAGGTACCAACAACTTTATATTTTGAACCGATCCCTGAACGAACTTTTAACGTTTTTGCAGTAACCTTTCCTTTATAGTTTACATTTGTGTAATTACTTTTAGTTTTTGATGCTGCATCAACTGCCCCAACGTTAGTTCCTAATAGAAGTGATCCAACCAAAACAGATAAAGTCATTAATTTTTTCATTTATATATTCCCCCATTAATTTAATTAATTTACTTTTGTTTTGCTCTTGGTTCAACACATTATTTGTTTGTGTGTCCCCCTGAACACTTACTAATTTAGCATGATATCAGAATCTCTACACTAGCACTTTTCACCTTTGCCAACGGTAAATGTATTCCTTGTGAAATGAATCACATTAATAAAGAAAGCATATTAAACAAAATGAATGTAGATATTTATTAAGAAAGCCAAAAAAATTTACACTCAGCTTAATCGAATTTATTAATGTCGTAATTCTACATAGCTTTTTTCAATGGGAAAATTTTAATGGAATAACACTTACTGTTAAACAATGTTCACATTTGCAATGAAAATTTGAATCATATTCTGCGATAATTCAATTAATAGTAAATGGGTTAAGTTGCTAAGTATCGCTAAAAATAAAAGATTTACACATTATTTAGAATTAAATCGTTCAATTTAGTCGTTTTAGTTGCATACTTAAAAATTGTACAAATATCCTTTACTGGATATTGTTATGATCGAAAAAAACTCCCCTGCCTTAGGCTGAGGAGTTTTGAAAAGGCTTATGGAGCATCAATTAAAGTCCAATTGATATCTGTATTATAGGTTCCAATCATTACTTCAGTCATATCAGGTTTCAATAAAATCCCTTTATCTGCATCCCACTTTACAGGAGTAACTGGGATCGTATCCGTAACGTGTTCAAATACTTTTAATGGTGACTGGCTTAACGGAACCGTCCCATTTTGATCAACGTACACAATTGCATTTGTTAACACTTTTGACGGATCATCAACTTTAGTTAAAGGTTTTTCTATTGAAGCGGTTAGAATCCATTTTCTACCAGGTATGTCCGATGATACTTTCATATTCCAAATAGACTCATTCCTTTGAATTAAGGTTTCGTTTGACGTAATTGTTGATGTCTGAAAACTAATTGTTTCAGGTACGGTTTGAAACGCTAGAAAGCCTTTTGTATATTGTGATATTTGTCCGGAGAAAGTTGAAATTGCTTGTCCGATTGTTACTGTGGTATTCCATGTTAGTTTATTATCTCCTGGAGAACTCCAAGTAATTTGGTTATTTTCATAGCTCCCAGTTCCATAGCTCCAGGTTAAACCAGGTGTGCTACCATCAGGATTTTTTAAGTAATAAGTGGTAGGTATTCTGATCGTCCCTTGACTTAACACTATTTTTTGGTCAGATAGATTACATAAATTTATATTCAATAAATCAACTAATGGACTAGCATCATTAATTTTATTACTTGCCAAATTTAAATCCTTTAGATTGATTAATCCTGATAATGGACTTACATCGCTGATCTTATTTTGCGATAAATTTGCACTTTTAAGGTTGGTCAAATATTCCACACCACTTAAATTTTCAATGTTTTTACCACTAGCATGATCTAAATTGATAATCGATGCTAATTGTTCCTCACTTACTCTACTTGTTACTTGTAAACCTAAATAATTGGCAATAACAAGTGATAAATTTGGATCAGGAAAAATTTCTTGAATCGTTTTTTTTATAGACTTTACACTCACTCCTCTAATTTCAAGAGTACGTATATCACCATTACTAGTAAATGAACTTGTTGGTTTGAATCCCATAGTTACATAAGTTGTTGATGTCGTAGCTTTGAATTGAAAAGTTATAGTGCCTGTTTCAGTGCTTGCAATAGCCTTTTTATTATTCGCTAGGATTACTTGATTTGAATCAAATATTCCCCATTCAATTTCCTGAGTTTCTCCACCCTTTTCATTTAGAATGTTATGCTTGTATGGAAATGTAACTTGATAAGTTTCACCTATAACTGTTGAAATAGGAGTTGCTGCACCTACAGAACTATTAGCAGCTCCCGTAAAAGCATCCCAGAAATTAAACAAATAATCTCTTCCATTTTCTACAGTAACAAAACAATAAGAGCCTATTGTAGGTAAATATGCATAACCACTATTTGGTGTTAACATTGAATGGCCAGCAAATGCTGCTGATAAGAGTGAATTTGCATAAGT
>Ga0209676_1001853_pt1 | contig 17427 bp, 20 predicted proteins | sample AraplaCvi_mLB_r2_FD_184282 | JGI IMG/M metagenome (GOLD analysis project Ga0209676, IMG submission 184282) | Arabidopsis root microbial communities from North Carolina, USA - plate scrape MF_Cvi_mLB_r2 (SPAdes) (version 2) | ecosystem: Host-associated > Plants > Roots > Endosphere | place: USA...
TTATTTTTTGATTATTCACAATATACAACAAAAACATACGTTCTGTAAAGAAAAGCACTTCATTCCTCCCAGCTCTGAAGAAGTGGGCTTCCTGAAGGTCAATTCTATGAATGGTATGTAAATAATCTGGGAGCAACATGCAGTTACCAAGATAATGATAAAGCTATTCTTAATTTTGCCAATCAAAGTTTTTTTCTTGTTAGAGCAACGAGTAATCAAAGCTCAAATTTCATTGATTGCTATGGAGAGGAGTGTTTTTTAAATAACCTTTGAGGTTGATGGATTAAGTGCATTAAAGACTATCCATAAAGATTTTATCGATAAAGGAATTACAGTTGGAGAAATTGAAAATAGGGGACATGCGGGAAGAAATTTTGTTTTTAAAGATGTAGACGGAAATAAATTTGATGTGTGGAGCGAGCTGAGTCCTACTTTTAAAGCAAAACTTAAGGAGGAGAAAAAATGAATAAACCTATATTAAAAGGAGTAGAAGCAATATTTATTCCGATTAAAAACCCCGAATTATCTGCTAAATGGTATGAGGAGAAACTAGGATTTTCACTTCTTTACTTAGAAGATGATGCAGCGGTAATGAAAATTGATGAAGAATCTCAAACAGTTGTTTGTTTAGTAAAAGCAAAAAATTATACGCCACTAAATTTCCCAGACAATTATTTTGGTGTAGGCAAATTCTTTAATTTTATATCGCATGACATTGAAGAAACTTATCGATCGTTAATTGAAAAGAATGTAAAAGTTAATGAAATAGATGGAGAAGGAGAGACGAAATTTTTCACCTTTTATGATCCTGATGGAAATCCACTGGGAGTTTGTCAATAAAGTATATAGAAACACTATTTCCTGAACAGTAAATTTATAGAGGGCCACTTATTATTATAAGTGACCCTTAGTAACGAAGCTTGGAGGTGTAAGACTAAACCATCTTACATTACTAACATATGATACGATGTTATTCTTGCATAGTTAATTGCCTGAGAAATAGTTTAAAAATGTAGTAACTTATTTTAAAGGCATATAAGCTGACGGATTTAACTGTTCAGATTCTATCACGATTCCAGTTAATCCTTTGGTCGTTTTAGTTTCATGCCATTCACCTTTTTCCCAAAAAACTGCATCTCCAGGCTGGACTTTGAAATATTGCTCCAGTTCATTTCTTACAAATCCTTCGCCTTCTATAATTAAGAGCAGTTGAGGAACAACAGCTTGATGATAGCCTATAATACCGTTTTCTTCTAAATACATGCAACCGATACTAGCTGATGCTTCGGTGTTAATAATGCGAGACATAATAAATTTTGAATTAAACTGTGAGATGTTTTTACCATTTACTTTAGAAAATTGAAAAAACTTCATTGGATTCCTCCAAACTTTTATCATTTTTTCACAGCATGAACGTAATGAATCGTTTCAAAGGCTGTTAGATAATCTTTGCGATTGTCAAAGTAAAGCTCATTAATGTTAGCTGGAGATAAATGCTCATAAATTAGTAGTCCTGATTTTTCTAACATCATTTCCATTTCCTCATAAGTAAAACACGATTTCATCGGTTCACCACTCGCTGTAGCCATTTTCACCATGTTGTCCACTCGATTAGAGATTCCTTGTTCTTTAAATAAGTTTTCATCTGCATAATCCATAACTATGGAGCTTCCTGGTGGTAGATTTGCAAACAAATGCTCAATCAAGCTTGAAGTTTCCTCTTTCGTTAAATAATAGGAAACGCCTAGTAGACTAAAGAACGTTTTTTTATTGTCAAAGCCGCTGTCCAGAAGATTTTGATATGAAAACTTTTTTGTGAAATCCATCGAAACGAAATGTACATTACTAGGAAGCTTTAAATCAACTTCGTCTAATCTTTTCTTTTTAAATTCTTGTGTTGCAGGGTGATCAACTTCACTTCAAAAAAAATAGGATTCCCCTGGCCAGGAGAATCCTATTGTACAAATAAATATCACAAAAGTAAATTATTACATAAATATTTTTTTTTGTCAAGTTTTGAGTGTTGGAATCATTGAAATTTTAGTCATCTTAATCATTTTTTTTGGATAAACATTTCTCCGTTAGGTTGAATTTCTGCATAGAAAACCTCATCTATTGATTTTATATTTGCTTTTTTTAATTCATTATTCAGCCAATCTTTACTTTTTCCAATTTCTAATAAATTTCGTTTTAGTAATTTACCGTCTGCGATTATTTCAGTAGGGATAAATGCTGGGCTTTGTGGGAGTATTTTTAAATCAATCTTCTGCGTTCCTTGATATTCTGGCTTTTTAAGAATACTAAGAATGCCATTTGGTTCTAGGATAGCATAGTCAATTTCTGTAATTGAAAAAACCTGATACTGTCTAATCATCATAGTAAGATCATCGATATTAATTTTAGTTTTTGCTAAAGCTTCTTTATCGATTTTCCCTTTTTTAATAACAATTGTTGGCTGACCATCAAGTATAACTCTTATTTTTCCAGATTTAAGACTAATGTAACCAATAATAGTATTAAGCAAACACCATACAATTAAGCTAGTTAATTCTTTTGTGTAATTGCCTGTATCCAAAACAACCATATTAGCTGCAATTGAACCAATTGTAATGCCAGTTACATAGTTGAAGAAAGTTAAGTGACTTAGCTGTTTTTTACCTAAAAACCTTGTAAGTGTAAGAAGCACAAAAAAAGTAATAACGGTTTCAACAACTATCTGTGAATAACTTACGTTCAAAATCTCACTCCTCGTCTTAACCCTAGATTACCCACCGTATTTAAAAAGATACTTCCGTAAATGAATGAACTTATAGTGGGCAATCTTTTGTGTTAGTTAAGTTTTGAAATTGAACTATTTGAGGAGAGTGTAAAAACTATTAGTATTTGAAAAATTACGTCGAGCGCTATGTAATATAAGAAAGTAATGAAGGAAGGGAAATTGAATGAAAAGAGTACAGCTGGATTGACAATATTCCGAGAATAATGATGGATAAACATAGTTAATCAACGCACCTTCCATATCACATAAAGTTTCTTATTATGGAAAATTGTGATAAGGTTTTGTTGTCTTAAAATAAATTATTTAAAGACAATTTCGCTTAGGGGGTAGGTATTATGACAAACAAAAATTATGTCAACGTGATAAACAAAAAGGGGAAAACGACTAACTAATGATTATATAGCGTTTTCTCAAATAGAGAGGGGACAGTTATTTGAATCAAGCATTACTAATTATCGATGCTCAACAAGAATTAATGGATGGCAATGAGAAAGAAAGGGCTGTTTATAATAAGGAACAGCTTATTAGAAATATTAATATAGTCATTGAAAAAGCAAGAGAATCCAATGTTCCAATAGTGTTTGTGAGGGATCTTGATGTTGCTGAAGGAAAAAGTCCAGGATTCGAAATTCATAATGGGATTAATGTACCAAAAGAAGCTAAGATATTCGATAAAACTGCAACAAATTGCTTTCATGGGACAGGACTTCTAAATGATATAAGGTCTCAAGCGATTATACATGTTGTGATTATGGGCTGTTCAACGCAACACTGTATCGATAGTGCAGTTAGAACAGCGACAATTAACGGTTTGGATGTCACGTTAGTTGGTGATGGGCATTCAACAGTGGACAGTGATGTATTAAGTGCTGAGCAAATAATAAAGCATCATAATAACACGCTTCATGGCCATTATAATGTTGAACACTTTTCTGTTGTTAGAAATGCAGAAGAAGACTTATTTCAACCTACTCATGATTCGTATAGATAAGAAATATAGTAAGGGCACTCATTTGATGGGTGCTTTTCTTTTTGGTGTTGGTAGCTTGTAAGTTTTACTCAGTTAATCCGAGTACGGAGATAACGAAAAGTCAGGTCAGATGTTACTGTGCAATATATCGCCTCTTGCAAAGAGGTGTACGATATGAATAATATTATATTAAACGATGAGCAGAAGGTATTAATAGAGGATTTTGGAACTTACATAGAGTCATCAGGCGGTGCAAGGTCACTTGGCAAGATATGGGGATACTTGGTGATTTCGGGTTCGCCAAAGTCACTTGATGACATGGTGAACGATTTACAAATTAGCAAAGGGATGGCATCATTGTCCGTTCGACAGGGAGTTCAAATTTCTTTATTTCGTAAAGTAGGGATTCCTGGTAGCAAGCGAGATTTCTATCAATTGCATACAGACGCATGGGCATCGACTTTGCATACGAGCATTGCACAAGGTGCCATGATGGCCCAATATTTGCGTAGAGCGAAGGAGTTAGTTCTAGAGGAACAGGCTGTATCAACCATTGATGAGAGTATCGAGTTTTTTGAATTTGTTATCCAACAGACGGAGCAAATTTTAGTTCAGTGGGAAGAGCGAAAAGAGCGCAATGCAAAGTAGGAGGAAGTCTTATGCCAAAAGTTAATGCGAACGGAATCACTATCCATTACGAAATTAGAGGTCAAGGGACGCCCGTTTTGTTTTTGCACGGGAGCGGAGCATCATGGAAAATGTGGGAGCCTCAATTTGAAGCATTCTCTTCACGCTATCAAATGCTTATGCCCGATTATAGAGGACATGGTGATTCAACGAAGGAATTCCCGAATAATAAATATGATCATCATATCATAGTGGAGGATATCAAATGTTTTTTATATGTTCTTGGGATTAGCAAAATTCATGTAGTCGGTGTATCGCAGGGTGGACAATTGGCTACATTGCTTGCGATAAAATACCCAACATACGTTGATAAGCTCGTAATCTCTAATAGTTTTAGTGAGATGCCTACAATTGCGGCTAGCTGGGTGCTGTCCATATCAAATTTTATATTTAGTCTGCTTCCATACCGTATAATTATAAATATTATGATGAAGTTCTATAAGGATGATCCTTACACTCAGCGGATATTAAGGGAGTCTTTTTCAATTGATAAGAAGATGTTGCTTGCAATGAAAAAAGCACCATTTCCAACCCATACGGATCAATTATATCGAGTAAAGTCGCCTACACTTGTAATGGGTGGTGCAGGGAAAGTTGTAACGGGCGTTGATGAAGGGAAAGGATCCCAAACTATTTATAACCATCTTCAAAATGCAAAGCTGGCACTATTCAAAAATGCATTCGATCCATTAAGTACGATGCGCCGAGAGATTTTTAATGAGATGATTATAGACTTTCTAGAGGATAAGCCTTTGAAGCACTATAAGGATGTAGAAATTTTCAAGAAATAAGAGAGGCGGGATAGTATGACCATTTATATCGCATTACTTAGAGGAATTAATGTAGGCGGGCACAATAAAATAATCATGGCAGAATTAAGAAGTTCTCTGGAGCAATTAGGATTACAAAATGTGAAGACATATATTCAAAGTGGAAACATCCTTTTTGAATCAGACGAAACTGAGGAGACTTTGCAAACGAAAATTCACGATAAAATTAAAGAGGATTTTGGGATATCTAGTGTTGTTGTCATTCGGACAGCAGAGGAAATACAGCGGATTGTTAGTCAACCCCCTTTTTCAGATAAGGAGATTACAGAATCGGAACAATCATGTAAAGGTGAATGTCTGCATGTTGCATTATTGCCGACAGCTCCTTCGAAGGTCAATAGTGACAAGTTTTTATCCTTTGCAAACGACAGAGAACTTAGTGTCATAAACGGAAGAGATGTGTATCTTTTATTCTATGACAGTATTCGAAATTCCAAACTGGGTAATAATCTAAAAAAACTTGAGATTCCAGCAACTGTCCGTAATTGGAAAACGCTCATGAAGCTTTCAAGTATGGTCGAAGAAGTCAAACATATGAAGAGTGAATAATATTTATCAAAGCTCTTTATTAAGCATTCGTATATTGGGATTTACAAAAATGCATAAAAAACAAAAAAGATTAGGTATTCAATTATTTTGTGAATTGACTCGAAACGTTGTTTTTAATAATTCGGGTGAAGTTCACACATTGATAATGTGTACCTAGTCTTTTACATTCTATCAAGTTTATTAAATTCACAACATAAGTTTTTTAAATAGAAAATGTTTTGTGAAATGACTATTATATTTTTATTTTTGACTATCATCGTTGTCAAAAATAAAAGAATCATTTACAATATATTTGAGGTGATCACATGAAAAATCGACTCAAAGAATTGCGAGCAAGGGATGGATTAAATCAAACTGAGTTGGCAAAAAGAGCAAAAGTTTCACGTCAAACAGTTAGTTTGATTGAAAGAAACGAATATATGCCATCTTTACTAATTGCGGTGAAGATTGCTCATGTATTTCAAGAGCCAGTAGAAAATATTTTTATTTTTAGTGAGGAGGAATTGTAATGAAAATGTTATTGATTTACTTTACAGTTGCTGTTTATGGAGTTTATAAATGGATTATAAATTTTAACAATCTATCAGATGCAGCGAATGTATTAATGACTGTAAATTTCATCAGCCTTGTTGCACTTATCATTGCCGAATTGCATAAGCGAAAAATAGAAATCGGATTGGATATGGAACTTAATTTTGATCAAGAGGACCTCCATTTGTTTCAGTTGGAAAGAAAAGCATATACAATGACTATCTATATACAAATTGCAGGTTGTCTATCATTTATAGCGATATTAGTCGGATTTTTATTATTTAGAGATGAATATCCAGAGGTCGTTTTGGCTAGTATCGTGCTGATGTTTTTTGCATTAATCAAGTCATTTCCTAGTGAAAAAATTGTCAACCTTACAAACCCGGGATTTACGTTACCTAATCCTCAATCAAAAAATTATAATAAAGAACTATTAGATCAGTTTGACGATGGACAAAAACATCTCATGTTCCAAGGACTTTATAATTTATATCAATTTACAATTTGGGCTTTAGTACTTTTATCATTTGGATTAATGTATTATTCTGCGTTTACAGGAAACTCGCAGTTAGTTAGTATCGTTTGTATTGGTATATTATTAATGTTTATTCAGATTAGTTTTACAATCAGTTTGAAACCAAACAAACTGAAAGAAAGTGGCGATGTTTAAAGAGTCGTCTTTTGGAATTACTTTCGCTACATAGTATAAATCAAGGACTTCACGATTAGTTTAGAATTTATTAAGAATTATATGGTAAACAAGTAATGTCATGGTTAATAAATGAACACGCATAAAGAAGGCTAGGTATTCACAAATTTTTTGTGAGCCTAGCTTTTTTGTGTTGATGAATTATAACAATAAAAGCCAACAAACTAATTTGAACTGCATTCCAAATATGGGTGCAGGTTTTGTAGATGATCCTACGAGAGATTTGAAATTAATAAATTTGTAAGGAATGAGTAAGAAAAAAGAGATGATCGATTCGTACAATTATAGTACATGAAAGGGGGCGTTTTAGTTGTCACTATGTAGTATGAAGAAAGGTGAAACCTATTGCTTTTTAGAATCCAGAGGGCTGAAGTCATGCAATAGGTTAAAAACTGAAGAGGAGAGATGATGCTATGGTGCATTTACTAAAGCTGGAAATGAAGAAATTTAACTTAGGTTGGTATGTAAAAGGTGCGATTATCGCGAATATCATTTTAACAGCAATAGTATGTTTCGTTATTTACATTGCACAGAGCGAGGGGGATATACCCATTTCAACGTATCAAGATGTTTATGTACTGATTGGTGTAAGCGTGAGGGCAACGTTTATTGTATTTGCCTCTGTATTGATTGCGAAACTAGTCATTGAAGAATATAAAAATAAAACAATTTTGATTTTGTTCTCTTATCCTGTTAGTCGTAAGAAACTGATCGCTAGTAAACTGACACTGATAGCATTCATAACGTTAATTACTTTGATGTTGTCTAATATCATTGTTGCAGGTCTATTTTCAATCATCAATAGTTATTTTCCTATCGTTCCATTTACATTAACTACAAATCAGTTTATAGGTGAAGTCATAAACATGATTCCTTTTGCTATCGCCTCAACAGGAATAAGTTTAATTCCATTGTATTTTGGGATGCGTAACCATTCTGTTCCGGCCACTATTTGTTCTTCCCTACTCGTGGTGGCAATTGCTTGTTATTATAACCCAGAAATTCCATTGGCGGCCTTCATTCCACTACAAATAGGGCTTGCAGCAGTTGGAGTAATAATTGCATTTCGAGGTATTCGTAATATTGAAAACGAGGATGCGATGTAAAGTGAAGAACGGTAACACAAAATCAGAAAGAGCTAAGAGAAATGTAAGATTTTTGTAATGAATACGGCGGGAATAAGCAATTATTTGTGCTTTGCAATATGGATTATGGTTGCAGGTTTTATAGCGCTAATGACATCTGGAAGTAATACTTTAAGGTATTTCTTATAAGGATTTATATTTTGGCTCACGACATTTGTGGAGGGAATTTTTTGCAAGACTTTAACGACTCCTATATTTTAATTGATAAGAAAAACTTATGGTGTTGCATAAAAAATCATAAATTTTCTTTATGTTCAACGTTTGATAACTTAAAAGAAAGGAGGCGGAAAGATGAGAATTTTTGATGCACACTTTCACATTATTGATTTTGATTTTCCTATTACAGAAAATCAAGGATATGTACCACCCAGCTATGTTGTAGAAGATTACCAAAAAGATACAGCGACTTATAATATTGTAGGTGGTGCAATCGTATCAGGTTCTTTCCAAGGTTTTGACCAAGGTTATTTAGTGAACGCTTTAGAGAAAATGGGATCTGCATTTTGTGGTGTTACGCAACTACCATTTTCGGTAACAGATGATGAGATAATTGATTTACATAAAAAAGGGGTACGCGCACTAAGATTCAATGTGAAGCGTGGCGGCTCCGAAGATTTATCGAAGCTCGATTATTTTACGAGACGTGTATATGATTTAGCTGGTTGGCATAGTGAACTATATATAGACGCTAAAGATTTGCCTGAAATCGCACCAACGATTGAAAAATTACCGGCGATTTCGATTGATCATTTAGGGCTCTCCGAGGAAGGCTTGCCTCATTTGTTGCGGCTCGTAGAAAAAGGTGTACGAGTAAAGGCGACAGGTTTTGGTCGAGTGGAGCTCAATGTAGAAAATGCTTTAAAATCCATTTATGCTGCCAATCCAGAGGCGTTAATGTTTGGCACAGACTTGCCGTCAACACGAGCAAAAAGGCCTTTTGCTTATGCAGATATTGAACTGATTAAAGAATTATTTGATGCAACGTCGGCGGAAAAAATTCTTTATCAAAACGCAATGGATTTTTATTTCAATTGTTGATAGAAGTACTGTTTACAATCAAGTTTATATTTAGAATATATGATTTAGCTGTTTTGAAATTAGTAAAAACTGAATAATCTACTTAGTTATAAAAAAGTCAATTCATTTTTTTTCGAGTTGACTTTTTATTTTGCCAAAGCCATTCATTTGAATAGGAAGGTGAAGTTAACGTGTTTAACCCGGTCAACATTTTAGGACGAGGTTAAAATAGAGTGAATGTAATGTGAAAATTACTTTAAATGAGCAGAATGGTTTATTAACTGAATCTAAACGATGTAAAATTTAGTAGAGGTGTAGACGATATGGGGGATAAGCAAAATAAAAAGAATGCAATCAAAAATTATTTAAAAAAACAAATTAATAAAAATAGATATATATTAGGTGTTGCTGCTGGTTCTGGAATGACGGCTAAATACGCAGAACAAGGTGGCGCTGACTTTATTTTGGCTCTCAATTCAGGTCGATTTAGATTAATGGGGGTTAGTTCATTAGCTGGTTTTTTACCGTATGCCAATAGTAATGATGTTGTAATGGATTTTGCATGTAAAGAGATCATTCCTATGGTAAAAAAAATTCCTGTTTGTTTTGGTTTATGTGCAACAGATCCAACAATTGATTTACATGACTACATTGATTTAATTAAGAAAAAAGGCTTTGCGGGCATTAATAATTATCCAAGTATTGGACTAGTTGATGGGCTTTTTAGAGAAGCTTTAGAGGAACAAGGGATTACATATGATAAAGAGGTAGAGGCTATTCGTATCGCTAGTGAAAAAGGGCTGTTTACTGTTGCCTTTGTATTTAACGAGGAGCAAGCAATAAGTATGGTGGAAGCGAGCGCAGATATTATTTGTGTTCACTTAGGGTTAACGAATGGTGGATCATTAGGTGCTAAAAAGATTTTATCTTTACAAGCTGCCAAAAGGATGGCGGTCAATATATTTAATGAATGTAATGAACTGAATCCAAACATTATTAAAATGATTTATGGAGGTCCGGTTAATAAACCAATAGATGTTCAATATATGTATGATGATACTACTATTATGGGTTACATTGGAGGTTCTGTTTTTGAAAGGATTCCAAATGAACAGACTCTCATACATATTACGAAATCATTTAAGCAAACGAATGATTTTCAGTTTGATGAATTAATCGGTAAAATTACTGATGGCTTAGGAAGTCAAGATGATTATATTAATTTTACAAAGAAATATATAAGCTTACATTATATGGATGAAACATCATTGAATGAAGTGGCAGAACTATTAAATTTATCTCGTTCTTATTTAAGTACGTTATTTAAAAAAGAAATGGGTATATCATTTACTCAATATCTTATTAATTTTCGGCTTAATCGCGCAATTGAAATATTAAAATTAGAAAAGTTACCACTAAATAATATCGCTGAAATGGTAGGTTATCCTGACTACACTCAATTTAGTAAAATATTCAAAAAATACAAAGGTGTGTCACCTAAAAACTATATAAAAAATAACGAAGAGACAATTTTATAGAACAAAAACACATTAACTCTCCTAAAAGAAAACGTTATCATGTAGTTGAGTAATAAATGGTACCGCTTTCTTTAATTTTAAAAAGAATTAAGAAGGGATGAGTTGATATGAAAACAATTGCCTTGGCTGGAACATTTGATTCAAAAGGACAAGAATATTTATATGTAAAAGAGTTGATGGAATCGTTAGGTTTCAATACTTTCACGATTCATACAGGTGTTTTTAATCCAGTTTTTAATCCCGACGTATCAAATGCTGAAGTAGCAGCTGCCACTGGAGAAGATATACAAGTAATTGCAGCAAAAAGAGACCGAGCAATTGCAACCGCTGTTCTTGCAAAAGGGATGGAAGTGCTTTTGCCGAAATTGTATGAAGAAGGTAAATTTGACGGCGTACTATCCTTTGGAGGTACTGGAGGGTCGTCTATCGTAACAGCTGGAATGAGAGAATTACCAATTGGTGTTCCTAAAGTAATGGTTTCAACAGTCGCTTCCGGTAACACAGAGCCCTATGTAGGTACTAGTGACATAATTATGATGCCATCAGTAGTAGACGTTGCTGGTTTAAATGTGATTTCGACTAAAATATTTACAAATGCGGTATTTGCGATAGCAGGTATGCTTAACTTTGAAAATAAAACGATCGAGAAAAAAAAGCCTCTTATTGCTGCAACTATGTTTGGACTGACAACACCTTGTATTAATCAGGCTAAAGATTTCTTAGAAGCTAGGGGATATGAAGTTTTAATTTTTCATGCAACAGGTGTTGGTGGTCGGACAATGGAGAATTTAATAGCGAATGGATTTATAGATGGTGTCCTTGATATTACGACTACTGAATGGGCTGATGAATTAATTGGCGGTGTATTGAAAGCTGGTCCTCATCGTTTAGAAGCAGCTTCAAAAAATCAAATTCCTCAAGTTGTATCAGTTGGTGCGATCGACATGGTTAATTTTGGTCCATTTGATTCTGTCCCTAGTAAATTTAAAGGACGAAAATTTTATAAGCATAATCCAACCGTTACTTTAATGCGCACATCCGTTGAAGAGAACAAGCAAATAGGTGAAGTGATTGCTGAAAAATTATCTTTAGCTAAATGCTACACAGCGTTATTGTTACCGTTAAAAGGGCTATCAGGTCTCGATGTTGAAGGTCAGCCTTTCTACGGTTTAGAGGAAGACAGTATGTTATTTGATACTTTAAGAGAAAATGTTGACCAAAGTAAAGTGGAAATGATTGAAATCAATGCGGATATAAATAGTGAAGATTTTGCACTAGCTGCAGCGAAAACATTAATTGAATTAATAGAAAATAAAGAAAGGGAAAATTAAAATGTTACAGAGACAAGTTATATTGAATCGATTTAAAGAAGAAATTAATAATGGACATATTCTTGTAGGTGTTGGCGCTGGTACAGGAATTACGGCTAAAAGTAGTGAAGCTGGTGGAGCAGATATGTTGATTGTTTATAATTCAGGCCGTTATAGAATGGCTGGTCGTGGTTCCCTAGCTGGTTTATTATCTTATGGTGATGCTAACCAAATTGTTGTTGAAATGGGTAATGAGGTATTACCCGTAGTAAAAGATACACCAGTACTCGCCGGTGTTAATGGAACAGATCCTTTTAAAGTTATGGAAGTTTTCTTAAAGCAACTGAAAGATCAAGGGTTTAGCGGCGTTCAAAACTTTCCCACAGTTGGTTTAATTGACGGTGTTTTTCGTCAAAATCTGGAGGAAACGGGAATGGGCTATGATTTAGAAGTAGATATGATTAGAAAAGCACATGAATTAGATTTGTTTACTACTCCTTATGTTTTCGATGAAGAACAGGCAAAGAAAATGGCTGAAGCGGGTGCAGATATCTTAGTGGCGCATATGGGATTAACAACAAAAGGAACTATTGGTGCACAAACGGCATTAACTTTAGATGATTGTGTCGATCGAATCCAAAAAATTATTAATGCTGGTAAGTCCGTAAATCCTGATATATTAGCAATTTGCCATGGAGGTCCAATTGCAGAACCGAAAGATGCTGCTTATATTATTGAAAGAGTAGAGGGAATTGTTGGATTCTTTGGTGCATCTAGTATTGAAAGATTTGCTGCAGAAAAAGGAATTAAAGAGCAAACTGAAGCTTTCAAGGGAATAAACAATAGTAATTAGCTTTTCATATAGAAGACATTTTTCGATAGTCTGAGTCACTCATCAATAAAAATGAGTGACTTTTTGTTGTCGAAAAACTTTTATATCAAGGCCCCCCAAGAAGTCGACCACCCTTCAAATACTATGCCTAGAAGTACATAGTAAAAGAAGAATGCCTATTTTATATTTTAGTAATAGGTAACGCTTTTTATGTTAACCGGTTAACAATATTGATTTGTTTTAAAAATATTAAGAAAAGTCTGGTGGAAACTAATGGATAAGATAAATAAAAAAGAAGAAGCTTTGGAGTCTCTACAACATTTAATTACAGAAAGAGAAGCAGCCCAAAAAAGGAGAAAAGTAGATAAAGCAGGCCAAGAAGAAGTGTTAGTTTTAGATTGGACACTTACTCAATTACATATCGTTGCAACAATTAAAGAAAAGGGGAGGGCTAATAATACTTTTCTCTCTGAAAGTTTAAAACTATCTAAACCAGCTATTACAAAAGCCGTTAAAAAGTTGTTACAACATAATATTCTTGCAAAAATGCACCAAGAAGAAAATAAAAAAGAGGTTTATTATCTTCTGACAGAATCAGGAGAGAAGCTTGCTTTAATTCATAATCAATTACATGAGCAAGCAAGAAACAGCTATTTAAGTATTTTAGATAATTTTAATATAGCCGAATTAGAGACTATTATTAAGTTTTTAAACGCTGTTACTGAGAATATAAAGCAAAATTAAGGAGAATGTATATGACAAGACGAATATCTCAAAACAAAGTATTTGTTTTGTATTTGTTAAGTATAAGCACTTTTTTTGCCTCTTTAAATCAAAACATTTATACACCGATTATTCCTCTTATTCGGGATTTTTTCAGCGTCTCAATTAATTGGGTAAACTTCACAGTGAGCAGTTTTATTTTTATTATTGCTATGATTCAAATCAGTTTAGGGACGGTAATTGATAGTAAAAACCAAAAGAGATTATTATTGATTAGCTTTATTTTTATTAATATTTCTACGATATTTTGTGCATATGCAGATCATTTTCTGCTCTTTTTGATAGCTAGAATAGTCCAAGCTATTGGTGCTGGAATCATCCCTTTAGTAACGATAAATATGATTACACGATTATTTGAAGGCGAAGCAAGAGGCAGTGCAATAGGAACGTATCAAATATTACTTACACTCGCTCCAGCTATTTCACCTATATTGGGAGGTTTACTTGGGCAATATTATGGCCACCAAGGAATTTTCCTATTCCTCTTTGTTATATCTGCAGTATTATTTATTTTGATTATTTACGGACTTCCAGATAATGAAAGGAAAGATGCCCAAGGTAAAACAAGCAGCTTATTGAAAACGTATATTGCTGTTTTTTCTAATTATATGGGTGTAAGTACAATGATCGTCAGTTTCTTTGTATTCTTTGTATATTTTTCTATTCTTGTTTACTTGCCGATATTGCTTAACGATCAATATCACGTTCCGTTGCAAATCATTGGTTTATTATACTTACCCTTGACCGTTAGTATGATTTTGGGAAGTGTAATATTCAAAAAATTACAGAAAAGAATTCCTTTAAATGACTTGTTTATTGCTGTTCTATTTTTAATGCCCTTAGAAGTAATATTATTTGGTTTACTACATACTAAAACAATTATTGGATTGGCTATCCTATTATTTGGCTATGGCATGACAGTGGGATTTTCACCTCCTTTATTTTCAACTATGATAAGTAATGAATACAGCCAAAATCGAGGAACTGCTTTAGGTCTTTTTAATTTCATCCGTTATTCTGGTATGGCAATCGGAGGAATGTTCTCTGGATTATATAAAGTCATTCCAAGTAATCTAGTATATGTTTTTTTAGGTATCTTTCTTTTTTTCACTTCAATATTACATTATCGAAGTTTAAAGAAAAGACTTTTGTATTAGAATGGTTTATTCCTAAATGCCTTTGATTGTTAACATTAACACATTATTAAAGTGTACCACGATCAATAAAAGGGTCCTGAAAACCTATTTAGGCTTTTAGGACCCCTTATTACTCCTTTTTAGGCTAAACCTTTAATATATTTCGTAACATTCCCCAAACAACAACTTCCTTGAGGGTTGTTTACCTCGCATCCACAACGGTTTTCTTTTATATTTGAACGAATGTGTTCTAAGGGATTAGGCGTGAGTTCATTTTCAACATATTGTTTAATTTTTTCTTTAGTCCAATCAAAACAATAACATATCGGTGTGTGTAATGAGTCATCCTTTTGATGCACAGCTACCTTTATATCAGAAATATGGTACATCTTATTACTCAAATCAAAATAAACTACATGACAATCTGTAGTTGAACAAAAATAGTGATTTTCCACAGCATTTATTGTTTCTAATACAGCTGGTTTAATCAATGATTTAATCGTCATTAGTTTTACGCTTTTAGCTTTATTTTTACAAGAAGGACATACAATAGCGTTTTCATTTATAATTTTTTTATGGCTACTATCACAACAGTTTCCCATGATTTTTCCACCTTTACTTTTTATTTTTAGTCTCTAAAAGTTTCAAAAACAGGATAATCGCACATCATTTTTTTTGTAGAATTCATAATTCATCTTATATAAAGTATAAACCATTATGCTAACGTACAGGTAAAAGGAAATTAATAATTTCTCAGAATATCAACATGATAGTGAACACGCATGAAAAAATGACGAGTTACTTACATAAATTGCACCTTTATTTGTTAGTAGTGTTTATTGTCTTCATTCAAGAATTAACTACATTGATGGAATCGAATTTTCTTTTACAATAGACGCTGTGAAGGCATATGTGCATGACCATGATTGGGTAACAGTAGATGAACTACTACAAAATGTCGAGACTCAAAACTCGAATCCCAAAGCATCCTTAAGGCTACATTGCAACAAAGTGGAATGACGATTGGTGTGAAAGAATAATTATTCAACGTAAAAAAGGAGATTTATAGAGTAGAAAATAGTAAAATAGATAAGCTGATAGCCAAAAAAGTATTTGTTTGGAAACTCGAAAAGTTTTAACGAAAATGAACAAACACTTCGAAGATCATGTCAGAAAGATCATGCATTGAAAGGGGAATAACGTAGTAAATAAATGTCGAAATACTTAGTGATTTTAATGGATGAATCCTAAAAAATCATAATCAATTTATGATTAAGAGGCGTTTAAAAAAGTCCGATTTAACGCAATTGAAACTTAATATGAAGGGGGGACTATTGGAAATGTTTATAGTGGCAATATTGATTACTTTAATTTTCGGCAGTATTTCTTATATGCTGTTGAAGCATCCTGAGGGTGCTATACAGATGAGTTCCTTTTCAGATGATTTCAAAAAGAAACCAATTTTAAAAAAGTTTATAAAGTTTATGGGCTGGTGGTTTTTATTACTTGTGATAGCAGCGTGGATTGTTGCAATCATCTCCTTGTTTGAATGAGGTTATAAACTTTTTGAGGAAATTTGACTGAATGAAAAAAGCCATAGCGTAGTAATACGCTACAGCTAAAAATTGGTTATGCCTCTTCATATAAGAATTACAATACATAAAAGGGCGAGTATAGCTACATTTGGTTATTAAACTCATATTGGAATATACACATGCGAAGGGCGTCTCGATATTTACCTTCAGTAAAAAATTCTTCTTTAAGTTCTCCCTCAATATGAAATCCAGCTTTTTTATAAATGTAAATGGCTTTTTCGTTTTGTTTATCAACAATTAAATATAGTTTGTGTAGATTTAAAATATGAAAGGCGTATTTCATTGCCAAAATAGTAGCAGCGTAGGCATATCCTTTTCCTTGAGAATTAGGATCAATAATAATTTGAAATTCTGCATTACGGTGGATCAGGTCAATTTCAACTAATTCAACTAATCCAAGAATTTCCTTTTCTTTTTCGACTATAAAACGTCTTTCACTTTGTTTATGGATATGCTTTTCAAATAAATCTTGTAGTTCTACAAAAGATTCATACGGTTCTTCAAACCAATATGACATGATTCTAGAATCATTATTTAATTTATGAACATATTTTAAATCTTCTCTTTCTAACGGTCTTAACTTGATACTTTCTGACATAATCGATGTTCCTCCTAAATTTATAAAAGTGTATGTTTGACATACAAACAATTATTCCCGTAACACACTATAAGCTGTATAGTAACTATACAGTCAAGGAACCATACTTTTTAGAGGTATATGGTAAAATACGCACTAAAACTGGTAGTAAGGAACGGGGAATTCATTCTGTAAAACTATGACTCATCACCAAAAGTTGTGGATGACATTTGTTAAGACGTATATTTTGGATCAGGCGTGTTGATTAGGAAAAAATAGGTTTATTATTGATCGATGAAAGGGTTTTTCTTGTTACTATTTAGTGTCGAGCCCCAAAACAGAATCGCTAAAGCTACTTTTGTTGGTTTTATAGGGCTACTTTGAAGATTTATCGAAACAAAATCGCCCTTTATCGAAACTATTTGAGCTTTTATCGAAA
>Ga0209676_1001854_pt1 | contig 17424 bp, 19 predicted proteins | sample AraplaCvi_mLB_r2_FD_184282 | JGI IMG/M metagenome (GOLD analysis project Ga0209676, IMG submission 184282) | Arabidopsis root microbial communities from North Carolina, USA - plate scrape MF_Cvi_mLB_r2 (SPAdes) (version 2) | ecosystem: Host-associated > Plants > Roots > Endosphere | place: USA...
TTCTTGATCAAGCTCAACTACAAAAATAGCGCGATATGTCTCACGCAATACCCCTGCACACTCGACCGTTTTCTTGCGACCTCCGTTTGCTCTTAACTGCAAACGTTTACCCAAATGACAATCCAACGACTTTTTAATGTCCGCTAAAGTTTTTGGCATTTTCGCTTACACCTCACTATTTATTAGTATAAGCGATTCGCCCAAAAATGTCAACAAAATATAATATTTTATCAGCAGATTATAAATATTGTCAACTTATTTTTCATAAAAAAACCATGTTTTTTTACGTATACTCAAAAAAGTTAACAAAAATTTTTTACTTTGCAAACGTAGGATATAGTACATCGGCTAATTTTCCAAACTCTTGAATAGTTAATGTCTCTCCTCGACGTGTTGGTTCAATATTTACCGCTTGTAAAGCATCCATTATTTTTTCTTTGTTTGCTTTACCATTTGGTAAACCCGATTGTAAATTATTGAAGATTGTTTTTCGTCTTTGTACAAACGATGCACGAGTAACAACAAATAAAAAGTCCTCATCAATTACTTTTACTGGAGGTTCATCATGTTTAATAAGACGAATCACTGCAGAATCAACATTTGGCTGGGGCATAAAAACAGTTTTCGGCACTGTCATGGCAATATCAGCCTTCACATAGTACTGAATCGCAATTGATAAAGAGCCATACTCTTTCGTTCCAGGTTTAGCCGTAATACGGTCTGCTACCTCTTTTTGCATCATGACAACAAATCCGCGAATTGGCAAACGATCATTAAGTAATTTCATTAAAATCGGAGTCGTCACATAATAAGGTAAATTTGCTACAACCATAATATCCTCAATACCTGGCATCTCTTCCTGAATTATTTTAGCAACATCTGCCTTTAAAATGTCCGAATGTACAATCTTAACATTATTATATGGACTAAGTGTGTCTTCTAATACAGGTAATAGTCGCTGATCAATTTCAAAAGATACAACTTTTTTTGCATTTCTTGCTAAATGCTCTGTTAATGCTCCAATACCAGGACCAACTTCGATTGCACCACTACTTTCAGTTAAATTTGCGTGACTAACAATATTTCGTAAAATGTTCGGATCTACTAAAAAATTTTGACCTAAGCTTTTTTTAAATGAAAACCCATATTTTTTTAATATTTCTTGTGTTCTAATTGGTGTTGCAATATCCTTATGCATCATTTTCCTCCTGATCTACCTGTGCGATTGCCGCACCAAATTGCTTTTCTGTGATTTGAAACATTTTTAATCTTTTATGAAGTTGTTTACCGTTTGTTGTACCAATATTCAAAATTTCCCCAAGACGATCACGACGAGCTTTCGCCTGTGGGTGGCCAATTAAACGTGCCGTCATTAAATCTTCGAGCGTAATGTCATCATTGGTTGGCTCAACATCGTTAGGGGTATAAACATGCCGTAGTGCCTCGCGAATATCTTCATCAGCTGCATGCTCTATGCCTAGTCCTTTACCGTTTTTCGCAATAGTTTTAGCTTTTGGTAAAAAAGCGTGTTTTGCACCTTTTACATGCTCTTCGATAATGGCACGAATTCGACGTCCTGGATAGTCTGGGTCAGTAAAAATAATAACACCTCTTTTATCCTGTGCATGCTGAATTCTCTTTAGTGTTTCCTCTGAAATAGCCGACCCATTTGTTTCTATTGTATCTGCTTGTACAGCTCGCTTAATAGCCGTTGTATCATCTTTTCCTTCAACAACGATGATTTCTTTTATTTGCAAAAAGGCCCCTCTTTTCTACGTATCTTCAGACCATTTTACAACTGCACTGTATGATTGTACAGAAATACACGGCTACTTACCTTATGCTATTGCTGTACTTTCTCTTTCGATTAGACCGTGCAGTTGATGTTACAGCTTAATTTCTGTAGATATGAGTATATCTATCCTCCAGTACAAATACTGAAAAAGAAAAAAGCTTTCCCGCCAGTCAAAACGGGAAAGCCAGTAAGTGAAAAACATTTTTGATTAATTTTACAATTTTTTTAATTTAATACTTTTATACGAACTTTCTTTACTCCCCAAGAACTTGCTTGAGATTCCGTTTGTACAAGTATGTCGATCTTATTACCCTTAATTGCACCACCAGTATCCCCTGCTATAGCTGTTCCATAGCCTTCGACCCAAACTTTTGAGCCAAGCTTAATAACAGAAGGGTCTACTGCAATTACTTTCAAACCAGAGTTTGATCGTAAATCAATGCCAGTGGCAGATTTCCCCGAGCAGCCATTACAATACGGTGTATAGGCAGTTGCCGTTACATAAAATTCTCTACCGCTAGCTGGCTCTGTTGAACCACGTGAAACTGTCGGTGCACTAGCAGCAGTAGCTACTACAGTTTTAGTTCCTACTGCAACCACTTGCTTCTGCGGTTCTTTTACAACATTTTTAGATTGTAGATTTTTAGCTACAACTTGGCCGTTCTCTTTTACTATTTCATACGTTTTAGTCATTAAACCTTTTTGGCCTGCTGTTACAATTTTTTGTTTTCCCTTTTGCAATGAAGCATCTTGCTTCTTTTCAATTGCGAAATCTAAAGAGTCTTCCACTACATCGATAACCTTTTCTACGCGAACTACTGTGATTTTACTCTGTGGAGTGATTACGTCCTTCAGGTTATTCTCGACACGATCGAATTCATTTAGCTGAATTCCTTGTTGTTTTAAAAAGTTAGCGACCGTAGTCGAAGTGGACCATACTTGTCTGTTGTTTACACCATCGACAAGCGATACTTGAAACGCTTTTTGAATATCGATCTTGTTGTCTGCTCCTATTTCTGTATCTATGCCTTGTTTTAAAGAATCATGCTCAGATACTTCAATATTCGCTTCTTTCAAAATGTCTTTCACTTGTGTTTCAGTTGTCCAAACTTTTGACTGATTTCCATCAACTGAAATAGTTACTTCTTTTGCCTGTTCCCATGAAATTGCTAATCCATTAACAATTTTGGTGTTCAGAGAGGGTGATATTTTGTCATGCTCTGCTACGTCTATATTTTGACCTTGTAATAATTGTTCTACAGTTTTGGCATGTGTTGTTACTTCGATTGCTTCTCCGTTCGCATCAAGCGTTACGGTTTTTTTAGTACCTTGATAAAGTACGAATGAAATTACAGACACAAACAGAATAAGTGAAATAACGCTTATTACTGTTTGCTTACTCCTCAATGATCCTAAGAACAAGTTTTTCATGGAATTATTTGACATGAAAAAACGCCTCCTTAATATACAAGGTTGGATTATACGTACTAGATTTGGCACTGTCAACCCGAATGTATTTCTAAAAAAATTGACAACGCCTTTTTAGCCAACCACAAACCTAGTATTGGAGGCATCTCAGCTAGTTAATTGTCAATCTTAAAAAATTTTTTCGCATTGGTTGTCGTTACCTGTGCAATTTCCTCAATCGTTAAACCTTTTAAACGTGCAATTTCTTCTGCAACTAACGGTACGAAAGCTGGTTCATTACGTTTTCCTCGATATGGATGGGGCGCTAAATACGGTGCATCTGTTTCGATCATCAAATGCTCTACTGGTATTTCTGTTGCCACTTCTTTCGGCATTCTCGCGTTTTTAAATGTCACCGGTCCACCAAGACTAATCATAAAATTCATAGCAATACATTCATGTGCGGTTTCCACGCTGCCACTAAAGCAATGCATAACGCCTCCCACGGAAGCTGCATTTTCATCTCGTAAAATTTGAACAACATCCCCAGTTGCATCTCTGTTATGAATAATGATTGGTAAATTCAACTTTTTTGCTAAATGAATCTGCTTACGGAAAAGCGCTTGTTGAACATCTTTTGGTGATTTATCCCAATAGTAGTCCAACCCAGTTTCACCAATACCCACTATCTTTGGATGTACTGCTAATTCCTCAATCCAATCTAAATCCTCTTGTCTACAATCAATGGCGTCAACCGGGTGCCAGCCTATAACACCATAAACAAAATCATATTGCTCAACTAGTTGCATTGTTTTTTCAATGGTTTTGCGATCAAAACCAACAACAACCATCGTTTCTACCTTGGCCTCAAGAGCTCTATCTATAACCTCTTGTAAGTCCTCTTCATACTGATCTGCGTTTAAGTGTACATGTGTATCAATAAACATCTTCATTCTCCTAACATAGATTTTATTAAAAATTATTATTTCGTATTTTACATAACTGTTACAATTTTATTACAAACAATTTTGTATTATAACATTACGCATAACCAAAGACCCTTTATTTGTTACTATTTACCTAAAAACATCTAATTTTTACCGTAAATAAATTATTTCAAGATAATAAATCACTCATTTTTATATGGATTTTAAAAGCCTGCTGAACTTTTTTATTCAGCAGGCCTTCCTAAAATTGTTTACTTTACTTTTGCGCCATTCTCTAGTTTTGAATCCACCGATGCTAATTTTAAAATTCCATCTTTTTCACCAGCTAGAATCATCCCTTGCGATAATTCACCGCGTAATTTAACTGGCTTTAAGTTAGCGACTACAATCACTTTTTGACCAATTAATTCATCTGGAGAATAGAACTTTGCAATACCTGAAACTACTTGTCGTTGCTCATATCCAAGATCCACTTGAAGCTTTAATAATTTGTCTGCTTTCGGAATCGTTTCACACGCTGTTACAGTGGCTACACGTAAATCCACCTTCATAAAATCATCAATTGTAATTTCAGGAATTTCTGGAATATCCGCAGCTTTCTGCTCACCTTTTGATTCTTCTTCTTGTGGAGTTTTCACTGAACCACGCATTTCCTCACGAATATACGTAATTTCAACTTCATTTTCTAAACGAGGGAAAATCGGAATCCCTTTTTCTACCACTTTAATGTTTGCTGGAATAGTATTGCCGAATGTTTCAATTGTTTCCCATGCTAAGAATTTGTCATCCAACCCTAATTGTTCAATAATTCGTTTAGGAGTAGATGTCATAAATGGTTGTAACATGACAGCAATTTGGTGTAAACTTTCCGCCAAATTTCGCATAACAGCTCCTAATTTTGGCTTATCAGTTTCCTCTTTAGCTAGCACCCATGGTTGAGTTTCATCTATATATTTATTTGTTCTTGAAACTAGCGTCCATAAGTCGGCTAATACGACACTAAATTGCATTTTTTCCATACTTTCTTCATATTTAATACGAACTGATTCAGCCTGTTCTTTTAAAGCTGCGTCAAACTCTGTCGATTGAAGATTTTCAGTTGGAATAATGCCATCGAAATATTTATTAATCATTGAAATAGTACGATTCAATAAATTTCCTAAATCGTTTGCTAAGTCGAAGTTTGTACGTTCAACAAAAGATTCTGGAGAAAATACACCATCAGAGCCGAATGGTAACTCACGCAATAGGAAATATCGTGTTGCATCTAAACCATAACGCTCTATTAACATTTCAGGATAAATAACATTGCCTTTTGATTTAGACATCTTACCGTCTTTCATCATGATAAATCCATGAGCAAACACTTTTTTAGGAAGTGGTAAATCTAGTGCCATTAAGAAAATTGGCCAATAAATAGTATGGAATCGAACGATATCTTTACCAACTACATGTACATCTGCCGGCCAATATTTATTGAATAATGTTTCATCCTCTGATAGATAACCTAATGATGTTATATAGTTAGTTAAAGCATCTACCCATACATAAATTACATGTTTAGGATCTCCTGGAACTTTAATGCCCCAATCAAATGATGTTCTTGAAACAGATAAATCTTCTAGCCCTGGTTTAATAAAGTTATTAATCATTTCATTTTTTCGAGATTCAGGCTCAATGAAATCAAGGTTTTCTTCATAATAAGCTAAAAGACGATCAGCGTATTTCTTCATATTAAAGAAGTACGATTCCTCTTTAACTTTGTGTACTGAACGACCACAGTCTGGACAGTTACCTTCTACTAATTGTGTCTCAGTAAAAAATGATTCACATGGTGTACAATACCAACCTTCATACTCACCTTTATATATATCACCATTATCTAGAAACTTTTGGAAAATCTTTTCGACAGTTTTCGTATGACGCTCTTGCGTTGTTTGAATAAAGTCATCGTATGAAATGTCCATTAATGCCCAAAGCTTTTTTGCAGCATCTGCAATTTCATTTACGTATTCTTGAGGATGCTTGCCCGCTTCAGCAGCTTTTTCTTGAATTTTTTGCCCATGCTCATCCATTCCAGTTAAAAAACGTACATCATACCCGAGTAAACGTTTATAACGCGCAATTGTATCTGATGCTACAGTTGTATACGCTGTACCAATATGGAATTTCCCACTTGGGTAATAAATAGGGGTTGTTATATAGAATGTTTTATTTTGTTCGCTCACTAGAACTGCCTCCATTGTTTCACAGTATACTATCTATTCTAACTAAGTACGAAATTCGTTTCAACTTCTTTCAGCGGGTGTCACGTAATCAGAAAGGTACTTAATATAGGATGTTAGCCGATTCCGGACGTAATTATGCCGAGGTATAATTGGTAGAAAGTTTCTTGTACGCGAAAAATGTCGAATAATATAATTAATCCATTTAATGTCTTAAATAAGAAGCTTTTTTACTATAAATTAAAATATATAATAAAAACCTTTTAAAAAAACCAAAATATCTGTTTTCTTCTCAAAAATTTTTTTCGAAACAATAATATTAGTGCATTAATTAATTGACGTTTATGGCATTACTTGGTATGATAACAATCAGACAAGGAATTATGTCGAAATTTGACGAAATACAAATATAACTTTTAACATTAGGAGGAAATATAATTATGAAATCAACAGGAATCGTTCGTAAAGTCGATGAATTAGGTCGTGTAGTAATTCCAATCGAATTACGCCGTACATTAGGTATTGCAGAAAAAGACGCTTTAGAAATCTATGTGGATGACGACAAAATCATCTTAAAAAAATATATGCCTAACATGACATGTGCTGTAACTGGTGAAGTTTCTGATGATAACTTCCGTCTAGTTGGCGGTAAATTAATTTTAAGCCCAGAAGGCGCAGAAATGTTAGTGAATGAAATCCAAGCTAACTTAAAAAAATAATTTGATACACACCTAAATCAACCACAGTGATTTGGGTGTTTTATTTTTTATCCATTTCTCCTTAGCGTAATTGCTTTCAGAGGCGTTATTATTCAATAGAAGATAACTATAATATAACCAATTTTCAAGTCCCTTATAATGTCCATGTCAGACCTTTCATAGTTAAGGGTACTATTTTTTACAATTATTATCAATTAAATAGTTTATATGCTCATCACTAAAGGTTTGACATGATATTTGTTAAAACGTATACCATGTATTGGAGTGAAGGTTGGGCGACACCTTGGGGATCAGCGATATAGAAGAACGAAGGCTAAAAGAATCACGTCCTGTGATAACGCCTTCGTGACCAACATCCTGATGGCCCGAGATTCTGAAGCGAGCCTGTGGATGAAGCAGCTCATCGGACGGCCCCAGGAAAGCGCCCAGCCGGAACGGAAATCAACCATACGTTTTGGTGATGAGCTATTTTTATAATTACCTATTTAGATATACAAAAAAGAGGTGCCTATATTAAGGCGACCTCTTTCTTTATATTAACTATGGTATTCATTATAGATTTCACGCTTGGCTACTTGACGTAGTTTGGCTACTTCTTTTATAGCTTCTTTTGATGTAACACCCGTTTGATCAATAATATAATCAACATGTTCAACAATAGACATTGTCACCCAATAGGCTTGTTCATCATTTTCTTCCTCAGCATTTTCGTTTCCTTCAAGGACAATACAAAATTCTCCTCGAATTTCCTCTGTTTGTGACCACTCGACTGCTTCAGCCAACGTACCACGTAAAAACTCTTCGAATTTCTTAGTTAACTCGCGAGCTAATACAATTCGACGATTACCAAGAATAAATTCCATATCTTTTAAGGTTTCCTTTAAACGGTGAGGAGCCTCGTAAAACAAAATGGTTTCCTGACGTTTTTTTAATTGCTCTAATTGCTGTCGACGTTCCTTTTTCCCTCGATTTAAAAATCCATAAAAGAAAAATGGTTGCGGTGTTAATCCAGAGGCGATTAATGCTGATATTGCAGCATTGGGACCTGGCACCGGCACAACCGGAAAGTCTTGCTCAATTGCTTTTTCGACTATATCTGCACCAGGATCGGAAATACACGGTAGACCAGCATCACTAACTAATGCAACTGTTTTTCCTTCACGTAAAAATGCTAATAGCTTCTCTCCCCCCACTTCTATATTATGTTCATGATAACTGATTAGTGGTGTTGCTATATCAAAGTAGTTGCAAAGCTTTTTGGTATTTCGTGTATCCTCAGCAGCAATAATATCCGCTTCCTTTAAAATACGTAACGCACGCACGCTCATATCCTCTAGATTTCCAATAGGTGTTCCAATTAAATATAAACAACCTGTATGATTGTGCATTGTACTTTTTTGAGATTTCATAACGCATCCCTCCCTATATATTTCATTTTTTGCGTTCGTGTTAGCTGTTTAAAAGCATATTCTGCACGCATCGCCTCTTGTTTCGTATCGAATTCCTCTACATAAATGCATTCCACCGGGCCTCGTGCTCTCGTATATTTTGCTCCCTTACCAGCATTATGTACAGCGACACGTCTGTCTACATTATTCGTGTAACCAGCGTAAAAGGATTGGTCGGCACATTCTAGCACATAAAAATAATGGTTACTTTTCTTTTCCATAAAGAATTTCTCTCACTTCTGCTGTATATTCATTATCCGCATTATACACATACAGGGGTGGTAATATTTTCAGATCCGGTTTACCGTCCTTAATTCCTTCTATTAATAGTGTGTTGGCCTCCTTACCCTCTTTCGGGTAAATAAGTTGCATACGTTTAGGCTCTATACGATTCGCTCGCATTGCCGTAACAATATCCAACAACCGGCCAGGACGATGAACAAAAGCGGCCTTTCCGCCCTGTTTTAATAATTTACTTGCTGATTGTATTGATTCCTCTAACGTTAGATATAGTTCATGACGGGCAATAGCGTAATGCTCACTTAAATTTTTATCACTAGCTTCATGTGCTAAAAAATATGGTGGATTACATGTTACAACGTCATACTTTTCAATACCAAGCTCCTTAGGAATTTCCTTCACATCACCAAGGACCATATGGATTTGCTCTTCCAACTTATTATAACGGATACTTCGATCAGCCATATCAAATAAGCGTGGTTGAATTTCTACTCCTGTAATATGACCCTTTGTTCTAGCACTTAGAAAAAGTGGGATTACACCATTACCTGAGCATAAATCAACAATTTTTCCTTTATGGTGTGGGACATTGACAAATTTCGAAAGTAGCACTGAGTCCAATGAAAATGAAAATACAGAGGGGCTTTGAATAATACGTAAATTCTCAGCTAATAAATAATCTAACCGTTCATCATCTTCCAACCATTCTTCCATGTTTCTTCCTCCTACTATACAAAACAAAAGACTGACACCACTATAGTGGGAATCAGCCTTCTATTACACATTTTGTTTATTTAAAAATGATAGACAAAACAGACAGTCTTCACCTTTACGTGAACTTCCGAAATGAACATGACAAACATGGAAGCCTTCATGGTACAAACGTGCTAGGTTATCATAACCCTCGCCAATATCTAACGGATTCTCTTTCTTCTCGTCAGTAGTCTGTTCAGAGTTTTCATTAGAAAGTAATTCTTCTAGACGTGTACGAAGGAGATGATTTTCTGTTTCGAGTGTCTTATGCTCCTCCATCATTAACGCTACAAATTGTTTCAATGCACCAAATTGCTCCTGCATTGCTTCGAGCTGTTGTTCGAACTCCATAACGGTATCTAAGAAATTACGGTCCTTCACCCAAGCCACCTCGTTCAGTTCTCTATCTTATATAAGATAGAGAACTGAACGAGGCAGTTCTTCTAGTGTATACTCGACTGTACGCTCCTGCTCATGTAAATATACTTGAATGAGTCTCTCCAGTACATTTAAACCTACAACTTTACCTCGTCCATCTGGTGTCATCGTCAATTCACCGATGTCTGGCATGCCCTCTTTCGCTTCCTCATATTCATCATTTTCATATTTCAAGCAGCACATTAAACGACCACAAAGACCTGAAATTTTAGATGGGTTTAAAGATAGGTTTTGATCTTTAGCCATTTTAATAGACACTGGCTCAAAATCGCCTAAAAATGTTGAGCAGCAAAGCATCCTGCCACATGGACCAATACCACCTAACAACTTCGCCTCATCACGTACACCAATTTGACGAAGTTCGATACGTGTTCTAAAAACGGAAGCTAGATCTTTTACAAGATCTCTGAAATCAACGCGTCCTTCAGCCGTAAAATAAAAGATGATTTTATTACGATCAAATGTATATTCAACATCAACGAGCTTCATTTCTAAATTATGCTCAATGATTTTTGTACTTGCTAGTTCAAATGCGCGCTTTGATTCGGCAGCATTTTCCTCTACTTGAATACGATCACGTTCATCCGCTGGTCGCAGAACTTGTTTAAGTGGTAAAACAACATCATTATCCTCAACAACCTTTTGAGGGACAACTACTTTACCATATTCTACACCGCGAGCTGTCTCTACAATAACATATTGACTGTCCTCTAGTAGATATGATGCTGGATCAAAATAATATATTTTACCCGCTTTTTTAAAGCGGACTCCAACTACATTATACAAATGTATACCCCTCCTGCAGATTTAGCATTAACTGCTCCATCATTAACGTCCTATTCATGTTACGCTGTAAAGATGAACGTGCCTGTAAAATAGACTCCATTTGACTAGATAGACGTTCATAAGTCGAATGTAACGCTGCTTCTTTAAATGTCTGTAACATGTCTGGGTAAGTACAAGCTGATTCGGGATTAGCTTTTATTGACACTATATCACGGTAAGCAAATAGTAGTAAATCTAATGCCTGCTCCATCTCGCCTTTTTCTTTAAATAGTGGCAACCATTCTTCATGTACAACAAGCATTGCTTCATGTACGTTCTGGCGAATTGCCTCTACTAATTTTAACACTGTTTTTCGAGCATGTGCAAACTGCTCATCATTTGCTAAAATCATAGCTGTTTCGAGCTCGTTCGTCATCATGCTCACTGTAGAAGCCATCGAGTAAGAAATATTATTATCTTGGAAATGCTTTAACAATAAATGTCTAGGCATTTTTTGAAATTTAATATGCTGACAACGAGAGCGAATCGTTGGTAAAATTGACTGCATTTGCTCCGTTAATAAAATCGCAGTTACCTCACCATCAGGTTCCTCTAAAAATTTAAGAATCATGTTTGCAGATGCAATATTGAGACGGTCTGCATGATGAAGTACATAAATCTTACGTCCCTCTTCAACACCCATCATCTTCATTTCTGCAATTAATTCACGTATTTGATCAATTTTTATAAATTGACCCTCTGGATAAATTTGATGAATATTCGGATGATTACCCGAATCAACACGTCTGCAATTTCGACATGTTTCACATGGAACATTTTGAATTGGTTGCTCACAAAGCATTAATTTGACAAAAAACTGCATAATATCTACTTTGCCTGTCCCTTTTTCACCATCAAAAATGTATGCATGTGCTAATCTATGTTTGTCAAAAATCGTTTGAAGTTGCTTCATTACGACTGGTTGCAGTGCGAATAGCTCTTCAACATTCTTGGCCATATATTAAAATTCCTTCCTATATCAATTACACTCATAGCATAATTGTTTCCTATTGCCTTTTTCAGTACAGAAATATCTACAGTTTTAGAGCAGATAGATTAGTTTCATCGTGAATTGAGTTCATACCATTCAGTTTGAAAAAAGCCCGCGCCTACAAGAGAACGAGACACGGGTTTTACATATACAAATTAATTAATAAGCCTTTTATCTCACCGATTTTATCGAGAAGATCAATTGCTTCCTTTTCTTCATCTAAAATATCTTGAGCAAGCTCCACAAGACGCGTATCAATAGTTTCAATAATTTTTAAGCGTCTTCCTTCACCAAAACGATTCCATGAATGCGATTGTTTTAAATCCATACCATGCTCTACTGTTTCTTGTAGAAATCGTTTAACAAGCATTTTAAAACGAGCAAGCTCTCGTAAATTACGCGATCTTGCAACACGATCACCTGCTGTAGAAATATCCCCTAGCAATCGCGTAAGCTGTTCAGTTTGCAATTTAGTGCCTTGCTTGACGACCATATCTCCAAATCGGTTATTTTGATTATTGTTATGCAGTGGTTCTTTACGATTAGTATTTAACCCGACACGTATATCTTGATTGATCTTCAAGCTGTTTCGCCCCCACTTGCTTTCTTTACCAAATACACAAAAGCTAAATTATAATGTGTTTTTCTTCCCATTTTACGTGGCAATAATTTAAAAATGATGGAACTGTTCAATTGGTAATACAAAAACTGTCGCTCCACCTACCTCTACCTCCACAGGATAAGGTATATAGGAATCTGTATTCCCGCCTAATGGCGAAACAGGTGCTACCATTTGTTCTCGTGCACGACAATTATCACGAATAATATCTAAAACTTTGGGTATGAGAGAGTCTTCCGTTCCAATAAGAAACGTCGTATTTCCAGAGCGTAAAAATCCTCCAGTGCTCGCTAATTTAGTTGCGCGAAACTGATTTTTCGTTAAAGCATTCGATAAGCGGCTGCTATCCTGATCTTGCACCACAGCTACGACTAACTTCATTCGCACTCACCCCTTCGATAAAATTCATCTAAATAGATTTTAGTTACCTTTTCCGTGACATACGTTAGAGTTCCTCTGTTTCAGTAGGTGTTTGGAACATCTACTGAAATAAAACTACTTCTTCATTCATCTCAAAACATTTTCTGAATGAAAATAAGATTATAGTTGTTACCATTATATCACATTGTGGTAGACAACTTCATGCATTTACTGTATTGCTTCATATATTAATGACCATACATCTTCAACAACACGATCAATATTTTGGTCCGCATTGACGACATGTATGCGCTCAGGATAACGCTCCACTAGCTGTAAGTATCCTTCCCGAACCTTGTTATGAAAAGCTAAGCTTTCAACATCTAAACGATTGACCTCTCGCTCTCCATGGGCATGAATCCGTGCCAATCCAACCTCTGGTGCAAGGTCAAATAAGATTGTCACATCAGGTAACTTCTTACCGATTGCAAACTCATTAATAGATAATACTTCATCAACGCCGATACCACGTGCATATCCTTGGTATGCTAAAGAGGAATCGATAAAGCGATCACAAATAACCATTTTTCCAGCATCCAACGCAGGTCGAACTTTTTCAAAATAATGCTGACTTCTCGCCGCTGCATATAATAACGCCTCTGTACGCTCATCCATGGCTGTATGTTCGGGGTCTAAAATTACGCTCCTAATTTTCTCAGCAATCTCAATACCACCCGGTTCTCTCGTTGCTAATACATCAATCTTTTCCTCTGCAAGTCGCTCGGCTATTTTTTGAATGACTGTTGTTTTTCCAGCACCTTCTGGACCTTCAAATGTAATAAATAAATTGCAATTCATGCTGTTATAGCCTCCAACTATTTAATGATCTTAATCATCTTTTCTTCTAAACGGTGATTTCCTTGAAACGTTGCACCAGTAGCTAGTAATTCCTCTAACTGACTTAACTTTGCCACGGTTATTTTTTCTCCTGGAACAAGCAGTGGAATACCAGGTGGATACGGAATAATCATACTTGCGGAAATACGTCCCATCGTTCGCATATACGGTAACCATTCTGTTTCCGCCTTTTCTATTTCATCAAATGTATAGGACGGTTCCGTTATGGCCACAAAATTATAGGCCGTTTGTGAAGCAGTTACGATTTCCGACTTTGGTGTACTTAATAACAATGTTATAGCCTCTTTAATACGGACACGTATTTCTGCAAATGGATAGATATGTCCCTGTTTCAACAAAGGCAGCACAAGCAATACTTGATTTGCATCTGCTAGTTCTGCATATACATGCTTTGCTTCTAATGCTTCCTGTAATTGAAAACCCGTATAGCCCTTAACACGCAATAATAATTTGATAGGGTCGTCTACCTCAATAACTTCCAAAGAGCCAATAGCTTGTAATGCCTCAATCCATTGATTTCTTTTTCCTATTATATATGCACCGTCACTCTCCATATATGTCTGTACATAATAGCGTGCATCATCTAAAGAAGCCAATAAAAGGTAGGATGGGCTGCTAGATTGTAGCATACGTAAATAGTGATTTATTTTGTCGACATCGACAAAGTTAGAATTAACATGCATAAAGGATGCCATTGTCATCGCTGGCAATGTTTTATGCGCAGACTGTACTACTATATCTGCACCAAATGTCAATGCAGATGGCTGAAATAAAGTACATGCACTAAAATGAGCTCCATGTGCTTCATCCACTAAAACAGGAATACCTTTCTCATGACAATACGCAATCTGCTGCTGTATTTCTTTCGATGTCATACCATAGTAAGTAGGATACGTTAATACTACTGCACGTGCCTCTGGATAATAATCAACTGCTTCTTTTAAATCTTTATAAGAAACATGGGTTGCCGTTAATGTTCGTTCATCCCATAGCGGGGATACAAATACAGGCTTTGCTCCAACAAGCTCAATCGCGTGAAATATGGACTTATGTGCATTACGCTGGACAATAATCGTATCACCTTTTTTACATGTAGCATAAATCATTGCTAAATTTCCAACTGTAGATCCACCTACTAAAAAGAAACTTTTCATCGCCCCATAAGTATCTGCCAATAAGTTTTCTGCTTCTAATATCATTTCCTCTGGGTGATGTAAGTCATCAAGACCTGATAATTCAGTCACATCATATCGCATTACATCTTTAAAGGGCTGAGGAAGATAGGATAGTTCTCCGTGTTTATGCCCTGGTACATGAAAGGAAATATTTTGTTGTTGTTGAAAGCGCTCTAATCCTTCTACAATCGGCTTTTTCTTTTGCAAAACAAAACACCCATTTCCGTTATATTCTTATTTAATTATAACACTTACGTTAGAAAAAAATTTACTGAATGAATATAAATAAAGTGAAATTCATATAACCTTTTTCCCTATCCAATGTGCTAGTAATGCAATAGGGATCAATAAAAGACAAAATGGCAAGCAAACAAAAATAATGTTCCATGTTATGACGTTATTAATTAATAACGAACGATACAACATTAAACTATATGGAATGACGATTATCAAAGATGTGAGTGCACCTGGTGTAATCGAACGAAGAAAAATAGACTGTGCAAGGTGAGTGAACGCATGTAGAAAGTAGGTTAGCGTAACAACAGTGAAGAAGTAGATATCTCCGAACGGCCCTTGATTCACATATTGATTTGCTACAAAAGTGGAACTACTTACAAACATAAATACTACGACTACTGCTACGGCAAACTGTGCTGTCGACATCGAAAACTGTTTAATAACTTGATTAGCAATTTTTTTTGGTAATCTTTCATATAAAACCATAGAATTCTTATTTAACCACTTTTCAACCATAATGATTTCTTCAAAATCATGGAGAATAAACATAATAGGGAATAGCCAAATAAGTGTTTGAATACCTATCCATTGCTCCATAATGATTCCTCCTTTTTAAATTACATTGAGTAATTACTCAAATTTTTCTCAAAAAAAAAGCTCCTTCTCGATAACATGTGGTTAATTTCCGTTTTGATTGGTCGCTTTCCTGGTGCGTGCGTTCGATTTTCACTACAATTGACTTATACAAATTGCATAAGTTTTAACACATCTCATCCACAACGTTTGAAATACTTAATGGGAAATTTGCATTCCTTTTAAAATAAAGATTGCTATCTCCTCAATGTAATCGTCATTTCTAATTGGCTTTTTTTCTGCTTTTCTTTCTTCAACTAAAACATTCGTTAATATGGTTGAAAGAAACATTGAGGCTGCCGTTTCCACTGTCTTTTTTTCTACAGTACCTGAAGAAGCTCTTATTAAAAGTGAACAAGCCTGCTCACCCATTATACTTATAAAATCCACAATATCCTTACTAACATTTGTGTTCCGCACTATTTCTGGGGACCAAATAAAAGTTAAAAAGCTTTTATTACATGATAAAAAATTGGCATATAATTGGCCAAATTTAATTAAAGCCGTATATGGCTCCACCTTCGAAAGCTCTTTTATCTCATTTTGTAGAGAGTTAACAAATGAAAATTCACGAATAAGATAGTTAAGAAGTTCATTTTTATCTTTAAAATAATAAAATATAAGCCCCTCTGCTACTCCGCTCTTTACTGCTATTTCTTTAGTAGTCGTTGCGGTAAAGCCCTTTTTAGTAAAAAGCTCTAATGACACTTCCAAAATTTTATCCTTCTTTGACACCAAACCTTTTCACCACCAATTTATTTTTTAAGTGTTTACTCAAATATAAAGGTCAAAAAAGAATGTTGTCAAGTTATTCCAGTAATTAGCGGAAAAATAAGGTAGTATTAATTTCAGTTCCTACTCATTAACGTTTTAATAAAATGCCATCTCAAACTCTTGGTGATACGTCAGAAAAAAGTCATTGCAACTAAAGCAATGACTTTTTTCTATGACATGACACTCTTCTTTAATTAGTAACAATTATGCCGAGGCTAATTGTATCCGAAATACTAGATACTAGCCTTTATTGCCATCTCTTGTACTAGCTGTTCTACTAATGGCGGTACAAACTTTTCTAAAATTGGATTCATCATTCCCGCAAGGAAACCACTTGCCTTTAATGTTAAATTACCTTCTAACTGACATGTACCATCTTGGTTTTGTGTAACTTCAAAGTATCCATCACCATTTAAAGGATCTGATAAGCCTACCAAATCAAATATAACCTGATTAGGATTTGATTCCTTACACTTAAGTTCAACCTTTACAGCTTTTTGGATCATTCCAAAATCCCCTTGAAATACCCAAATCATATTTCGTTCACTTGGGAATTCATGATGTAAATAACCAGGTATTAGTATAGCCCATTCTTCTTTATTTTGAATAAACCCCTGTAGCTTAGCTTTTTCAATTTGAATATTTTCTCTATATACCCCTGTTGCCATTTAAACACACCCCTATATTTGTTTATTTAAATTAATTAAATTCTAACATTTATTGGGTGTTATTACTGATTCTTTTTAAAATAAAAAAAACCACTGATTTCTCAGTGGCTACTTTGTGCCTAGCGACGTCCTACTCTCACAGGGGGAAGCCCCCAACTACCATCGGCGCTAAAGAGCTTAACTTCCGTGTTCGGTATGGGAACGGGTGTGACCTCTTTGCCATCATCACTAGACTATTGTCGACCTCCAATA
>Ga0209676_1001855_pt1 | contig 17419 bp, 14 predicted proteins | sample AraplaCvi_mLB_r2_FD_184282 | JGI IMG/M metagenome (GOLD analysis project Ga0209676, IMG submission 184282) | Arabidopsis root microbial communities from North Carolina, USA - plate scrape MF_Cvi_mLB_r2 (SPAdes) (version 2) | ecosystem: Host-associated > Plants > Roots > Endosphere | place: USA...
CGCAGCGCCGCGAAGGCTGGGAATTCGGCAAGCCCGTGCGCATCGGCCGCAACGTGTGGATCGGCGGCGGCGCGATCGTGCTGCCCGGCGTGACCATCGGCGACCACGCGCTGATCGGCGCGGGAAGCGTGGTCACGCGCGACGTACCGGCGGGCGCGACGGTGGCGGGCAATCCGGCGCGCATCGTTTCAAAGGACGCTGCCGTCCGATAGCGGCCGCGCGGTCCGGCCGGATCGCCGCATTGTCCCGTTCGATGCAACGCGCTGTGGACGCACCGGGATGTTCCCGCCGTGCGCGCAGATGCCGACAATCCCCTTCCGCTGTCGCACGGCATCGGCAGGCGTCGGTCTGACCGGCGCTTAAAACCGTTTTAAAGAAGCGCTGCTGGAATGCTCCATCGCAGCCGGCGCATCGCGGCCACGCGCGCGTCGATGCGATCCTTCCGCACCTTTCCGGCGTCCCGTCGCGTGTCCACGACCGCACGGGCCGTCGCCAGCCTGGATGCCCCCATGAACCGTTCCGGATGGCTGTTGCCGGCCTTCCTGCTGTCCGCCTTCGCGAACGCCGCGCACGCGGGCGGCCGCGCCGATTGCACCAGCGGCCCGACGCGGCTGCCGCCGATCGTCAACCTGCGCGTCGACAACGACCTGCTCGGTGGTCAGGACCAGGGCTACAGCAACGGCGTGCAGCTCACGCTGGTGTCGCCGAACCTGCGCGACTACACCGACGATCCATGCATCCCTCGCCTCGCCCGCTGGGTGAATCGCCATCTGGAAGCGCTGCAACCGGAGACGTTCGAGCAGCAGAACATGATCGCGACCTTCTCGCAGGGCATCTTCACGCCGACCGATTTCAGCCGCGCCGACCTGATCGAGGACGACCGACCGTACGCGGCCGCGCTGCTCGTCGGCCTGGGCTACAACGCGCGCGAAGGCGATGCGCTGCGCACGACGCAGCTGCAGTTTGGCGTGGTGGGCCCCGCGGCGCTGGGCCAGGAAGCACAGGACGCCGTCCACGGCATCACCGGCAGCGAGAAATTCCGTGGCTGGGACAACCAACTGGAGAACGAACCGGTTTTCCGCATCGTGCACGAGCGCATGCGCCGGTTCTCGCCGAACGACGGCGCGCGCGGCTGGGGCTGGGATGCGATCGCGCACTACGGCGGCAGCTTCGGCAACCTCGCGACGTACGCGAACGCGGGCGCAGAACTGCGTTTCGGCCGCAACCTGCCCGACGATTTCGGCAGCACGCCGCTGCGCCCGGCCGGCGAGAACACCGCGCCCACGCGCGAACCGCAAAGCCAGTACACGCCCGGCGCGCACCTGTTCCTCACGATGGACACGCGCTGGGTGCTGTGGGACATCACGCTGGACGGCAACGCCTTCCGCGAGAGCCACAGCGTCGACAAGCGCCACGCCGTCGCCAATGTCGGCTACGGCGTGGCGGTGATGTTCAATCGCTGGAAGTTCGCGCTCGCGCGCTACCACGGTACGCGCGAGTTCGACGGGCAACAGGAAACCCCGGTGTTCGGAAGCTTCACGATCAGCCGGGCGTTCTGATTCTTGCCGTCGTTCCCGCGCAATGGGGGGATGAGGTTACGGCGAAGCCAGCTTCAACCCCACCAGCCCGGCGACGATCAGTCCCACGCTGACCAGGCGCAGCGCATTGACTGGCTCGTTGAACAGCACGATGCCGAGGATGACGGTGCCGACGGCGCCGACGCCCACCCAGATCGCATAGGCGGTGCCCACCGGCAGCGACTTCATCGCGATGCCGAGCAGGCCGAGGCTGATCGCCATCGCGGCGACGGTGCCGACGGTCGGCCAAAGCTTCGTGAAACCGTCGGTGTATTTGAGGCCGATCGCCCAGCCCACTTCGAACAGGCCGGCGAGTACGAGGATGATCCAGGGCATGACAGTCTCCAGTCGGATGGGGCCGTCCCCGGGTGCGAATGGAGCGGCGGGGTCGTCCCCGCTTCCTGGATCGGGATTATTCCACAGGGCTTCGCGCGCGGGCCCTCACGCGGCGGCGCGCGTTTACAGCGGGGTTACACGTGCGCGTTGCCGCACGCGCGTGCGCGATTACAGCCGCGCTTCCGGCGGATTGGCGTCCACGCAGATGATGTTGCGGCCCTGGTTCTTCGCGCGGTACATCGCCGCGTCCGCTCGTTCGAGCAGGCGGGCGGGCGTGTCGTCGAAGCGGCACTGCGCGATGCCGACGCTGAAGGTGACCCGCAGGCCATCGACGCCCGCCCACGACGCGTGCGCTTCGAAGGCGTGCTGCATGCGCTCGCAGATGGCGATCGCCTCCTCCAGCGAGGTATCCGGCAACAGCAGCGCGAACTCCTCGCCGCCCAGTCGCGCGAGCAGGTCCGCCGCGCGGCTGCCGGCCGCGAACACCAGCGCCGCCTCGCGCAGCACGGCGTCGCCGACAGCGTGCGAGTGCGTGTCGTTGATGCGCTTGAAGTGGTCCAGGTCGATCAGCGCCAGGCACAGCGGGTGACCGGCGCGCTGCGCCACGGCCATGTCGCGCTTGAGGATCTCGTCGAAACGGCGGCGATTCGGCAGGCCGGTGAGTGCGTCCTCGCGCGCCTGTCGCTCGTACGCGACGGCCTGCCTGCGCACGCGTTCGAGCAGCTGCGCGCGTTCGCGATCGGCCGCGAGCAGGCGTTCGGCCTGCGCCTGCAGATCGCGCGTGCGCTCGTTGACCAGGCGCGCGAGGCGAACGTTCTTGGTGCGATAGCGATGCACGAGGTAGCGATACAGCGCCCACAGGACCAGCAGCAACAGCAACGCGGCGGCGGCGCGCGTGTCGGTACGCTGCCACCACATCGGTTTGATCGTGAACGACCACGTCGCCGTGTCGGTGGTCCAGGGGCCGCCCGGATGCGCCGCGGCGACCTGCAGCACGTAATCGCCCGGCGGCAGGCCCATGTATTCGACGGTGCGCTGGCGATCGCGTTCGACCCAGTCGTGGTCGAGGCCGATCAGCCGCGTGCGGTAGCGGATGCGATCGGACATCACGTAGCTGAGGCCGACGTACGACACGCCGATGCGCTTGCCGCCCGGCAGCGAGGCGCGCGAATCGAACGGCACGTCGCGGCCGTCGAGTGCGACGCGCTCGATCACCGTCGGCGGCGGGCGGCGATCGACATAGCGTTGCAGCCGCACGGGGTCCACCGATGCGACGCCCGCGGCGGTGGCGATCCACACGCTCCCGTCGCGGCGCAGGATCGCCGATGGCGACGAACTGCCGTTGGCCTGCGCGCTCGGGAGGCCGTCGGCTTCCGTGTAGCGCTCGCTCGGCAGCGGCGTTGCGCTGCCGTCGGCCGCGGTGTCTAGCGCGTCCTTGCGGATGCGCAGCACGCCGCGGTTGCTGGTCACCCATACGTTGCCGACGCGATCGGGCACGAACTGGAATACCGCGTCGACGGGCAGGCCCTGTTCGAGTCCGACACGCGCGAGCCGACCGTCGCGATAGCGGTACAGGCCGCGGTCGGTCGCGATCCACACGTCGCCGTGGACGCTGCGGAAGCCGAACACCGAACGCGCCCCGCTGGCGCTGAGGTCGATGCGTTCGACCTTGTCGCCGCGCAGGACATGCGCCCCTTCGACCGAGCCGATCCACAGCGCGCCGTCGATGCTCGCCAGCGACGTGATGAGCCCCTGCGGCAGGCCCGCCGCCGTGGGCGCGTGCGCGGCGTCCGTATCCAGCTTCACCACGCCGCGTCGCGTGCCCGCCCACACCCCGCCCGCGTCGTCGACAGCGATCGCACGCACGTGCCCGCTCGGGACGCCTTCGTCCTGCGCGTAACGACGCTGCAGGCGGCCATCGCGCATGCGGTACACGCCGTCGGCATAGGTGCCGACCCACAGGTCGCCGTCGGCGCCCTGCGCGATGCTCAGCACCGACGGCGCGTCGCTGCCGCTTTCGGCATGGACGATATCGACGTGGTGGATGCGGCCGTCGGCGCCCATCCGGTCGAGGCCGCCACCGCCGCCGATCCACAGGTCGCCGTCGCGGTCTTCCAGGATCGCACGGACGTATTCGCCCGACACGCCATCACGGCGGGTGATCGCGCTGAAGAGCGTTTCGCGCAGGCGGAACAGGCCGCCGTTCGCGCCGATCCAGATGTTGCCTTCGGCGTCTTCCAGCAGGCTGGCGATGCGGCCGTTCGGCAGCACGTCGCCGGCCGGCAGCCGCTCCACGCCATGCGAGCCGATTCGCACCAGGCCATGGTTTTCGGTGCCCAGCCACAGGTCGCCGTTGCGGTCGCGCAGCATCGCGGTGAAATGACCGAGGCCGGGCACCTGCTTCACGAGCGCCACGTCCTTGCCGAGCAGCCGGTAGACGCCGTCGCCCGCCACCAACCACATCGAGCCGTCGGCGGCCCGATACGGCCAGGCCAGTCCCGGCGGCAGCTTCCAGCGGGCCGGTGCGCGCTCCCAGCGGCCGTCTGGCTGGCGGATCACCAGCCCGTCCATCGTGCCGACCCAGATGCGTTCCTCGGCATCGATGGCAATGCGCGGAAAGCTCGCCGGCAAGGGAATGCCCGCCGGCGGCGGGAAGTATTCGAAGCGATCGTCGCGATCCAGGCGCCCCATGCCGTGGTTCTCGAACAGCAGCCACAGGCGGCCGCGATCGTCCATTGCCATGTCGTGGATGAGCGCCTGCGGCCAGTCGGCGGTGCGTTCCCAGAAACGCCACTGGCCGTCGGGCTGCAGTCGCCCGAGGTTGCCGCGCGAGTCGCTGAGCCACAGCCGGCCCGCCGGGTCGACGTAGAGCGCACCGATGCCGTTGTCGCGAAGGGCCGGCGTGGTGCCGCGACCGATCACGGTGAAATCGATGCCGTTGTAGCGGACCGCGCCTTCCCAGGTGGCGAACCAGAGGTGCCCTTCGGGTGTCTGCGCGATGTCGCGCAGCGAGTTGTGCGGCAGGCCGTTGCGCGTGGTCCATGCATCGACCACGTAATCGCGCAGCGGCGGTGGTCCGAGTGCCGAGGACGTGCCCGGCGACGGCGTCGCGAACGCCATCGCCACGGCCGGGAGCCACGACGCGCAAAAGGCGAGCCATCGCCGCCAACCGCGGCGCCCTCCCCGTGTTTGCGTAGCCCCCATCGCGACCCCGAATCCAGTACCCGCAGGCGTTATCGGCCCCGTTCGCCCGCGCTCAACCCCGCTGGCGCACCGCTTCGAACAGCGTCACGCCGGCGGCCACCGACACGTTGAGGCTTTCGACGCTCTCGCCGCCGGGCATCGGAATGCGCACCAGCTGGTCGCAGTTCTCGCGCGTGAGGCGGCGCAGGCCGTCGGCCTCGCCGCCGAGCACCAGCCCAACGTTCCCCTTCAGGTCCAGCGCATACAGCGAGGTGTCCGCCTCGCCAGCCAGGCCATACAGCCACACGCCGAGCTTCTGCAGATCGCGCATCGTGCGGGCCAGGTTGGTCACCGGGATGACGGCGACGCTGTCGGCCGCACCGGCCGAGGTCTTGCGGACGGTCGCATTGACCTGCACCGACTTGTCCTTCGGGATGATCACCGCCGTCGCGCCGGCCGCGGCCGCGCTGCGCAGGCACGCGCCGAGGTTGTGCGGGTCCTGCACGCCGTCGAGGATCAACAGCAGTGCGCGGCCTTCGGCACCTTCGACGAGGCTTTCCAGCTCGTTCTCGTTCCACGTCTTCGCCGCCGCATAGCGCGCGACCACGCCCTGGTGGCGCAGGTTGCCGACCACGCCGTCGAGTGCCTGCGTCGCCACGCGGCGCACGTCGATGTCGAGGCGGCGCGCATTGCTCTCGATCTCGGTGATGCGCGGGTTCTTCGCGCCGGCCTCGATCAGCACCTCGCGCACGTGTTCGGCATCGTGTTCGAGCGCCGCCGACACGGCGTTGATGCCGGCGATCCATTGTTTCTGGCTCATGGGAATTCCAGGGAACGGGGCGCAATGGGCGCCCGAAAGCCGTTATCGTCGTGCGCGCGCGGGCACAGGTCCAGTGTTTTGTGCGGCAGGTCGCGGATCGGCCCTTTCTGAACGGATCTCGCCCGATCAGGCAAGGCGCAGGACGCGGTGCTATGCGAGCGGCTGTGCCTTTCCGGCGGCAGCCCGGGGGCCCTTCGCTCACCCGGGCCGCAAGAGCAGGCGTCAGTACTTCTTCTTCACCCGCTTCGCCGGCAGCCCACGCGGAGGCAGCGGCTTCACGCCACGGTCCTCGACGAGCTTGAAGTCGATCTTCCGGTCCTCGACGCTCGCCTTCATCACCACGATGCGCACGCGATCGCCCAGGCGGAACTGCCGTCCGGCGCGTTCGCCCGACAACGTCTTGCGGATCGGATCGAACTGGTAATAGTCGTGCGGCAACTGCGTGACGTGGACCATGCCGGTGACCTTCGATTCCACCAGCTCGACAAACAGCCCGAAGCTGGTGACGCCGCTGATGACGCCATCGAATTCGCCGCCGACGTGCTGCTCCATCCACGCGGCGCGGTAGCGCTCGTCGACTTCGCGCTCGGCTTCGTCGGCACGACGTTCGCGCTCGGAACACTGCAGCGTGAGCGCCGCCATTTCACTGGGCGAATAGCGGTACTTTTCCGGCCTGCCGCCGGTCAGCGCGTACTTGATCGCGCGGTGCACCAGCAGGTCGGGATAGCGGCGGATCGGCGAGGTGAAATGCGTGTACGCCTCCAGCGCCAGGCCGAAGTGGCCGACGTTCTCCGGCGAATACACCGCCAGCGACTGGCTGCGCAGCAGCACCGATTCGATCAGCGCGGCATCGGGACGCTCGCGGATCTTCTTCAGCAGCGCGGTGAAATCGCGCGGTTCGACGCGGTTCCACGGCGGCATTCGCAGCTTGAACTCCTTCAGGAATTCCAGCAGGTCGGCGTACTTCTGCTCCGGCGGGCGCTCATGGATGCGGAACGGCGACGGCACGTGGCTGGCCATCAGGTACTTCGCCGCCTCCACGTTCGCGGCGATCATGCATTCCTCGATCAGCTTGTGCGCGTCGTTGCGCTGGAGCATGCCGGCCTGCACGACCTCGCCCTTCGGGCCGAGCACGAAGCGCACTTCGCTGGATTCGAACTCGATCGCGCCGCGGCGTTCGCGGGCCTTGGCGAGGATCTGGTACAGCTGGTGCAGGCGCTGCACGTTGGGCAGCAGCGAGCCGATGCGTTCGATGGCGTCCTGCTTGTCTTCCTCGCGCACGTCCTCGCCGACGGCGTTCCACACCTGCGTGTAGGTCAGGCGCGCGTGCGAGTTCATCACCGCCTCAAAGAACTTCGATCGGGTGACCTCGCCTTCGCGATCGATCTGCATGTCGCAGACGAAGCACAACCGATCCACCTTCAGATTGAGCGAGCAGATGCCGTTGGACAGCGTCTCCGGCAGCATCGGCACGACGAACCCCGGGAAATACACCGACGTGGCGCGCTTCTGCGCTTCGTCATCGAGCGGCGTGCCGGGTCGCACGTAATGCGACACGTCGGCGATGGCGACGACCAGGCGGAAGCCGTTGCGGTTGGGTTCGCAATACACCGCATCGTCGAAGTCCTTCGCGTCCTCGCCGTCGATGGTCACCAGCGGCAGTTCGCGCAGGTCCACGCGCTGCGCGGCGATTTCTTCGGGCACGGTGAGCGGCACGTCGGAGGCTTCGTCGAGCACGGCCTGCGGGAATTCGTGCGGGATCTCGTGCCCGTGGATCGCCGCCTGCACCGCGAGCGACGCGGTGAGGCGATCTCCCAGCACCGCCAGCACGCGGCCGATCGGCGTGCGCTGCGGGCCGTGTTCGTCCGGCGACTCGATCAGTTCGACCACAACGAGTTGACCGTTCTGCGCGCCAAGCCGCTCGTCCGGGGGCACCTGCACGTTGCGCTGGATGCGGCGGTCATCGGGTACGACGTAGCTGATGCCGGCTTCCAGGCAGAAGCGGCCGATCAGGCGATTGAGGCGACGTTCGAGCACGCGCAGGATCGCGCCTTCGCGACGGCCGCGACGGTCCACGCCGGTGACGCGCGCGAGTACGCGATCGCCGTGCATGGCCTTGCGCATTTCCATCGGAGGCAGGAAGAGATCATCGCCACCGCCCGATTCCGGACGCAGGAATCCGAATCCGTCGGGATTGGCGATGACCACGCCGGGGATCAGGTCCAGCTGCTGCGCCGGCAGGAATTCGCCCATGCGGTTTCGCAGCAGTTGGCCGTCGCGCACCATCGCGGCCAGGCGTTTGCCGAGTGCATCAAAGCGGCCCTCTTCGGTCAGCGACAGGCGCTGCGCGATCTCGTCGGCGGACAGCGGGCCGTCGGCCTGCGCGAGCAGTTGCAGGATCATCTCGCGACTGGCGATGGGCTGCTCGTAGCGCGCGGCTTCGCGTGCGGCGTACGGATCGTGGAAACCCGAACCGGCACCGCCGCGACCGCGATGCGCCGGAGGAAGCGGTTCGGGCATCCAGCCCGGCCGCGCCGGTGGCGCCTTCCGACCGCCGCCGGAAGCGCCGGCGAACTTGCCGGACTTCGCCGACTTGGCCTTGCCTGCGCCGGGCTTGCCGGACGCGTTCTTCCCGCTACGGGAGCCTGACTTGGGAGAGCCCGATTTCGAGCCGGATTTCGATGAGCCGGAGGCTTTTTTCTTCATGCCGCGCATGGTCGCACATCCGCATGAATGCGGCGTCTTGGCGGTGCGGTGTCAGCGCCGCGCCAGGATCGCCTCCAGTTCACGTTGCACGAACGTGTCCGGCTCGCCGCTCGCGCGACAGATCCAGGTTTCGTGCGTGAGCTGGCGTTCGATCGAGAAGCCCGAGCTGCGCAGCATCGCAAGCACGCACGCATCGTTGGGCGCCCACCAGTTGGTCGGATCGCCTGCAAGCCGGTGCTCGATGAAGGCCATGCGCGGCCAGCCCTGCGCGCGCAGCAGGTCGCGCTCGTCCAGCCCCACGTCGGGCGGGGCATGGACCTGCTCGGTCTCCGGCATCGTCATCGTCTGCAGCACCATGCGGTCGGCCGCCTTGCGGCGCACCAGGTCCAGCGCGAGCAGTGGATGGCGCAGGTGGTAGAGCACGCCCATCAGCCAGACCCAGTCGAACCGGCCCGGCAGGTCGGCCACCTCGTAGACCTGCATTCGCCGGAACTCGATGCGGTCCTGAAGGCCGTACTGCGCCGCCGCCCAGCGGGCCTGGTCGAGGTAGTGGGGATCGATGTCGATCGCCGTCACCCGCGCGCCCCGCCGGGCCAGTTCGAAACTGTAGAAGCCGGCATTGCATCCGATGTCGAGCACCGTCGCGCCATGCAGGCCTTCGGGGATGTGCGGCGCGATCTGCCGCCATTTGAACGCCGGAAAATCACCGTACTCGTGATGCGGCGCCGTCTGCACACCGCCGGGAAGATGGAGGTTGTGGAACCACGGGCCGAGCTCGCGGATCGCCGCCTCGACGCTGCCCGATGCGCGCGCGTGCATGTTCACTCCCGCTGCACGAACTTGAAGAAGCGGCTCACCTCGCCGTCGGCCGTCTTCTCCTGGTAGAGGAAGGCGAGCTTCTCTTCGTCGAACTTCTCGAAGAAGTCCTCCCACTCGATCCGCTCCAGGTCCTCGTCGTCGCGGAACATGATGCGCAGCAGCCCGGCTTCCTCGCCGCGCTCCGCGGTGCCGCGCACGGTCGCGGGAAAGCCGTCGCGCGCCTCCGCCCAGCGACGGATCTCATTGTGGTCGGTGGTCTGATGGGACGAATGCTTGCTCATGCGATGTCCTCCTGTTGCCGGAAAGGCGTGGCGACGTGGCGCGCGAACGCCGCGCCGCCGCGCGTTCGAAATACGTGTGCAGCGATTGCGCGCGATGCGCGGGGGTGTGTTCGGCGAGGAAACGTGTGCGCGCGGCCAGGCCGATGCGGCGTCGCATCGCGTCGGGCATCCCCTGCACCCAGTGCAGTGCCTGCGCGCCGGACTGCGCGATCAGGATCTCCTTCCCGGGCGCGAACAAGGCGTCCAGGCCGGCCCACGGGTCGGACACGATGGGCGTTCCGCATGCGGCGGCCTCGAACAGGCGCACGCTCGGCGAATGCCCCATCGCCACCATGTCCGCGCGCGTCAGGTTCAGCGTGAAGCGCTGGAGGTTGTAGAAGCCGCGATGGCCCGACGGCGGCAGATGCTCGATGCGTTCGACGTTGCGCGACCATTGCACGGTGTCCGGATACTGCGGGCCGGCCACGACGAAGCGGCCCTCGTCCCACGTGCGCGCCGGCTGCAGCAGCAGGCGATCGAGCACGGGCTGGCGATCGTCGCTGTAGGTGCCCATGTAACCGAGGTCGTACTCCACCTCCCGCTCCTCGGGGAAATACCGCTCGGGATCGGCCGAGCAGTACAGCGGCACCGCCATGCGTGCGCCGTAGCGCTGCTGGAGCGTGTCCAGCGCCGGGCCGCCGCTGAACGACAGGTAGAGGTCGTAGCCGGCGATCGCCTCCGTATCCACGTAGGCGCAGCGCCCTTGTGCGAGCGCGGCCAGCGTCACCGGCGTATCGATGTCGTAGAACGCGACGACCCCGCGCGCGGCGCGCTGCGCCCAGCGGCCCACCTCGGTGCCCTGCGGCACGTAGGACCCCACGATCACAAGATCGGCATTGGCGACGTCGTCGGCGTGGCGGTCCTGCAGCGCGTCGAGGTCCGCGTACAGCGAAAGCCGCCCGGGCAGTTCGTCTGCCGCGTCCTGGTTCTGCGCGTACCACGGCACGTCGCGTTCGAGGAACAGCACGCGATCGCCGCGCGCTTCCAGCGCGCCGAGCAACGCGCGATACGTCGTGGCATGGCCATTGCCCCACGCCGAACGCAGGCTCAGGCCGATCACGACGATGTCCAGCGGCGCGCCCTTCATGCCGCCGCGCGCAGGCGCGCCTCCAGCAGGGATTCAAGCTGCACGGCGCGATGCGCGTACGTGTGCTCGCGCAACATGCGCGCCCGCGCACGCTCGCCGATCTGGCGCGCGAGCACGGGACCGATGGCGCGAAGGTGCTGGTTGACCTGCTCGGCGCTGTCGGCGATCAGCACTTCGCGGCCGGGCTCGAGGAACATCTCGATGCCGTCCCACGCATCGGTCATCAGGCACGCGCCTGCGCCGGCTGCCTCGAACACCCGCGTGGGCGGCGAGAAACCGAACCTCGCCATGCTGTCGCGGTTGATGTTGAGCACCATGTGCGCGCTGCAGTTGAACGCGTTGTGATCGCGCGTGGGCACATGGCCCAGGCGCGTGACGTTGCTGGGAAGATCCACGTCGTCCCATCCGCTGCCGCCGAGCAGGTAGTCGAACTCCGGCGCCTTCCGTGCGGCGTCGAAGAAGAAGCGGTGCACGCGTGCCTCGCGGTCGGGAAGGCGATTGCCGAGGAAACCCAGGTCCGCGGCGAAGCGATGATCCATCGGCACCGGGTGGTGCGTATCGGGATCGAGCGCGTTGTAGATCGGCACGCATTCGCGCGCGTCGAGGCCCAGGTAGGCGTCGATCACGCGCTGTCCGCCGCCGTAGGTCAGCACGAGGTCGTATCGCGGAACGTGCGCACGCAGCGGGTCCTGCGGGTCCGACAGCATGCGCTCCAGCGTCGCGGGCGCGTCCACGTCCCAGAAGGCGACCCACGTCGACGGCGAGCGCAGCGCCAGCACCTCGCGTTCGAGGAACTCGTCGAACACGCCGACGCCGCTGGCCTTCACCACCAGGTCCGCGCCGCGCGCCTGTTCGAGCGCACGTGCGGCATCGCCCTCGCCGTTTGCCGGGTACACCACGACGTCCGCCCACTCGGGATCGTCCATGTCGCGATGCTGTTGCCGCTCGAACGCGTCGGGTTCGAAGAACGTCACGCGATGGCCGCGCTGGTGCAGCGCCCGCACGATGCCGCGGTAATAGGTGGCCGCGCCGTTCCAGTACGACGACACGAGGCTGGAGCCGAAGAAGGCGATGCGAAGGGGGCTAGGCATGGGACAGGCTCCGGGACGTGGAACGGGCGGGTGTGCCGGTGGATGCGGCGAGCGACGACACGATGGAAAGCAGTTCGTCGACGCGATGCGCACAGGTGTGTCGCGCGAGCACGGTGGCGAGCCCGTGTGCGGCGAGTTCGCTCGCCGCGGATGGATCGGCCACGAGCATGCGCAGGTGATCGCGCATCTGCGCGCCGTCGCGTGCGACCAGGAAGTCGCGACCCGGTGCGAACAGGTGTTCGACGTCATCCCACGGCGCGCTCACGAGCGGAATACCGCAGGCGAGCGCCTCGAACACGCGGATGGTCGGAATGCCCGGCAGCAGCCGCGCGTAGGGCCGCCGCGGCACGTGGACTGTCGCGGTGTAGCGCGCGAATACCTCCGGTGCGCGCCAGTTCGGCAACCAGCCGCGGTACTCGATGCCCGCGTTGCGCAACATCGCCAGCGCGTGCGCGGGATAGCGAACGCCATGCAGGCGCGCGCGCAGGCCCAGTTCGCGAACCGGTTCGACGAGGTATTCGCGCAGCTCGGCCTCGCGTTCGTCGTCGCCCCAGTTGCCGATCCACACCAGATCGCCATCGGGTTCTTCCGGCTTTTCCAGCGGATGGAACACGCGCGGGTCGGCCGCTTCGTGCCACGTGAAGGCACGTTCGCACCAGGCGTTGTCGAGATAGCGCCGCCGCACGGCCTCGCCGAAGGCGAGCACGCCGTCGTAGCCGCGCAGGTCGTAGCGCGCCATGTCATCGGGCGCGCTGACGCTGCGATGGTGCGTATCGTGGAAGAAGACGCGGCACGCTGCCGGCGCGCGGTTTCCGATGTCGGCCACGAGCGACGGTTCGTTCCATTCGTGCACGAGCGCGACGTCCGCGCCATCCAGCGCTTCATCGACGTCGAACCGGTCGTGCCGGTAACGGTGGCTGCGCAGCTGCGGATAGCGCGCCTGCCATTGCGCGATGGCGTCCTCGCCGTGGTCGGCGACGAGCTGCGCGACGCTCCACGCATCCTCGGGTTCGTGCACCTCGACCTGGTGCCCCCGCGATTGCAGTTCGGCCACGACGCCACGCAGGAAATGCGCGTTGCCGTGGTTCCAGTCGGACACGAGCGAGTGATAGAACAGGACGAACTTCATGGGTGCACTCCGGCGCTGGCGACCACGGCGTGGCTGCGGTTCTCTGGCGCGCTGCGGCGCTCCAGCAGGTCGACATAGGCTTCGCGGTACCGCCTGGCCATCGCACGCGGCGTGTAGCGCTCAGCACGACGGCGCGCCTGGCGCGAAAGCGCACGGCGCAGCGGTTCGTCGCCAATGAGACGAGGCAGCACATCCCGGAGCCCGTCGGCGTCTCCGGGCGCCACGAACCACGCGGCATCGCCCCAAAGTTCACGCAGGCTCGGGATATCGCCCAGCACCAGCGCGCATCCCGCCTGCGCCGCTTCGAGCACCGAAAGTCCGAACGGCTCGTAACGTGCAGGCAGCGCATAGATCGCGGCGCGGTCCATGTAGGCGCGAACGGCGCCCTCCTCCAGCGATCCCAACGCGTGCACGTTGCCGAACGTCGCGTCGCTTCCGTCACCGGGATGGCGCGCATCGCCGGCGATGCAGACCGGCCACGGCAGGTCCGGCGCGATCGTCGCCAGCGTCTGCAGGTTCTTTGCCTCGTCCCACAGGCGTCCCGCCGCGAAGACGAACGGCTCCTTGCTCGCCTGCCCAGCACACGCGGTACGCCCGTTATGGATGACCTGCGTCGATGCCAGAGGTCCGTGCTCGCGCACGAGCGCATCGCTCATCGCGTGCGAGGGCGCGACGACGTGATCGGCCACATGCAAGGTCGCTACGACGTGCTGCCGGTAGCGGTCCCACGATGTGGGCGCGGGTTCGCCGTGCACCGCGCGCCACCACGAGCACACGCACGAATGCGCCGTGACGACCGCCGGGCAGTGCCAAGCCACATCGCCCTGCGATAGATCGTTCAGATGCACGACGTCGGGTCGGAACTCGCGCGCCAGCGCCCGGAGCCATGATCCGGCGGCGTGCAGATCGCGCCATGGATCCGGCATCCAGACCAGCTTGTAGGGCAAGGCGCGCAACGTGAGTCCGGCGATGCTCGCCGCCTGCGCACGCTGCGCGGCGTCGGGCTCGCGGCCGGTCGCGGCGAGGAGCACGCGATCGCCGTGCGCGCAGAGCTGTTCGCACAGTTCCATCGCGAACGTCCACACGCCGCCGATGGTGTCGGCGGTCATCATCACGCGCAGGCGTTCAGCGGCCATAGATCGCATCCACCGTCTGCGCGACATCGACCAGCGTGCGGGATTGCGGATCGAATCCTTCTCCCGCCTGCACGCGGCGCGTCCATTCGATCAGCGCCCGCCCACCCCACGCGTCCGGTGGCGAGGCAATGCGGGTCGAGCGCGTCCCCTCGAACAGCTCGACGGTGAAGTCGTAGAAGGAACCTGCGACGTTGCGGATGGCCGCGCCGCCGCGCGTGCCGTAGAAGGCCGCTTCGATCACCGCATCGCGCCCGGCAGGCAGGCGCCACGAACAGGCCATCCGCACGCTCGCATTGTTGTCGAGCTGCCATTGCGCGGTCGCGTAGTCCTCCACTTCGCGCAGCGGCGCGCGCAGCGGCCGGCCACCGGCGTGCAGCATCGCGGCCAACTGCGAGTGCCCTGTCGTGTCGCACAGCCATTGCGCAAGATCGATGAGATGGATGCCCAGATCCATCACGCATCCGCCGCCGGACTGCGACAGCTCGTAGAACCACGGCTTGTCGGGCCCGTAGGCGTTGTGGAACTGGAGATCGACCGCATGGATGTCGCCGAAGTCGCCGCGCTGCATGCGTTCGCGAAGATCGGCGACGCCGTCCAGATGGCGGTAGCTGAAATCCACCGCGAGGAGCCGGTCGGCGCGACGCGCCGCCTCGACGACCTGCCGGGCCTCCAGCGCCGTGCGCGTGAGCGGCTTCTGGCAGAACACGGCAAGGCCTCGATCGAGCGCGGCGATCGCCTGCACCGCGTGCGCACCGCTTGGCGTCGCGATCACGATGCCGTCCAGATCGTCCATCACGAGCAGCTCGTCGATGGTGCGACAACGCCTCGCGTCCGGTGCGTGCAGCACCGCGCGGGCGAGGCTCTCGGGATTGCTGTCGGCGATGGCGCCGATCGTCGCGGTGCCGCTGTCGGCCAGTACCTGCATGCGCTGGCAGCCGATCCACCCCAGCCCGAGGAAACCGAGGCGCGGCGCCTGCATCGCAGGGCGAAGTCGTGCGTTCATGCGATCACCGCCGCTTTGAGAAATCCGTCCGGCCGCGTCGACAAGGTGTGGAACGCGTCGCCGATGCGGTCGAGCGCGAAGCGGTGGGTGATCAGGGAAAACGGATCCAGACGCCCCTCCTCCACCGCCTCCATTGCCTCGCGCAACCCGCGCGCCGCGACGGCGAGATCGCGCTCGTGTGCGTTGATCACGTCGAGGCCGCGCCAGTTCCACTGCTGCATGTCGACTTGCCGCGGGCCGTCCTGGTGATAGCCGGCGATCATCAGCCGCCCGCCTTCGGCGCTGATTCCGCTGGCGATGTCGAGCGTCGCCTGCTCGCCCGCCGCTTCGATCACGCGCGCACATCCTCCGCCGCCGCTGAGTTCGTTGACCGCGCCGATGGCGGCGTGCACGTTGGCGGTGTCGAACACATCGCCGGCGCCGCAACTGCGTGCCACGTCGCGCGCGAACGGGCGCCGCGACAAGGCGACGACGCGTGCGCCCGCATGCGTCGCAAGCTGGATCAGCAGCGCGCCGATGAAGCCCACGCCGACGATCGCCACCGTCTGGCCCGAGCGGATGTCGCTGCGTCGCCAGATGTTCATCGCACAGGCGAGCGGTTCGCCGGGCAATGCGCGCGACGCCGCGATGGAGGGCAGGCGCGCCAGGGATTCGGGCCGTGCGATGTCGTACTCGGCGTAGGCGCGTCCGGAAAGCAGCGCGACGCGATCACCGGGGCGCCACTCGTGCACGCCGTCGCCAACGGCGTCGACCTCGCCCCAGCCCTCGTGCCCGGGCGCGCCCGGATCGAACGGGTACTCGAACCACGGTCGTCCGGCCCACACGGGCAGGTTCGAGGCACACACGCCGCAGCCGTGCAGGCGCACGCGCACCTCACCGTTCGCGGGTTCCGGTCGCGACGTGCGCGCGACGCGGACGCGTCCATCGCCGTCGAATACCGCCGAGCGCATCGTGCTCATGCGGCATGCGTCCGCGACGTCGCGGGCACGCGCGCCTGCGACGGCATCGTCGTCTCGACCAGCCACTCGTGCAGCCGCGCGATGCCCTCCTGCGCGTCCACCGCCGGCGCCCATCCCGTTGCGCGCCGGAATGCCTGCGTATCGGACACGTACCACCGCTGGTCGCCCACGCGCCACGGTCCGTATTCGATCTGCGGCGCACGGCCGGTGAGCGAGGCGATGGTGCCGAGCACCTCGCGCAGGCTCAGCGCACTCGAAGGACCGCCGCCCATGTTGAACGCGCGCCCGGCGAGCTCGTGCATGCGCGCCTGGCATCGCACGAACGCGTCGGCGAGGTCCGTCACGAACAGGATGTCGCGCACCTGCCGGCCGTCGCCGTAGATCGTGATGGGCTCACGTCGGAGCGCACAGCGCAGGAAATGCGCGACCCACCCCTGATCCTCGTTGCCGCACTGGTGCGGCCCGTAGATGCAGCTCATGCGGAACAAGGCGGCGGGCAGCCCGAAACTGCGCGCGTAGTCGAGCACGTACTGGTCCGCGCCGCCCTTCGAACAGCCGTAGGGACTGTGGAAATCCAGCGGTCGCGCTTCGCTCACGCCGGCGCTGCGCAGCGTCTCGTCATGTGGCGCGTAACGGTCGCCGGCACGATCCAGCGCGATGTCGTCCAACGCGCCGTAGACCTTGTTGGTGGAGGTGAAGACCAGCGACGGCGGCGTTTCCATCACGCGCATCGCTTCCAGCACATTGAGCGTCCCGCCCAGGTTGGTCTCGAAATCGTCGCGGGGATCGACCAGGCTCGACGTCACCGCGACTTGCGCGGCGAAGTGGAAGACCTGCGATGCCTTCGCCACCAGGCCGCGCACGCGCCCCGCATCGCGCACGTCGCCGATCTCGATGGCGACGCGATCGCCGAATCGGTGCCAAAGCCAGTGCGCATTCGCCTCCACGCCGGGACGCGACAGGTTGTCGAAGATCACGACGCGCCGCCCCGATTCCAGCAACCGTGTCGCCAGGTTCGTGCCGATGAAGCCGGCGCCGCCGGTGATCAGTACCGGGCCCTCGTTCGTGGGTTCGTGCAGGTGCGTTCGTGCGTTCATCGCTGCAACCCCCGGCTCGCCAGCTCCGCCGCGGCCACGTCGACGCGATCCACCGCCTGCTGGTCCTGCATCCACTCGACAAGTTCGGCCAGGCCCTGCTCCAGCGTCACGCGCGGCGCGTAGCCGAGCAGCTCGCGCGCCAGCGTGATGTCGGCG
>Ga0209676_1001857_pt1 | contig 17400 bp, 13 predicted proteins | sample AraplaCvi_mLB_r2_FD_184282 | JGI IMG/M metagenome (GOLD analysis project Ga0209676, IMG submission 184282) | Arabidopsis root microbial communities from North Carolina, USA - plate scrape MF_Cvi_mLB_r2 (SPAdes) (version 2) | ecosystem: Host-associated > Plants > Roots > Endosphere | place: USA...
TTGTCGCTGACCGGCTGGCCGTTGGTGAGGTTCTCGCCATAGCCGTCGCGATTGAGGCTGGCGACCGCGAGGCGACCGCGCAGCGCGCCATCGCCGACCGAACCGCTGGCCGCGGCGCGCACGTCGAGCTGGTTGTAGTTGCCGACGGTGACCGACGCCTGGCCGTCCGGCTCGACGCTCAGGCCGCGCGATATGTATTTGATCGCGCCGCCGATGGTGTTCTTGCCGTACAGCGTGCCCTGCGGGCCGCGCAGCACTTCCACGCGCTCCACGTCGAACACGTCGAGCAGCGCGCCCTGCGGACGGGCGATGTAGACATCGTCCATGTAGATGCCCACGCCGGGGTCCACGCCCCACAGCGGATCGGACTGGCCGACGCCGCGGATGTAGGCGGTGATCGTGCTGGACGAGCCGCGCGCGGCGTAGATCGTCAGGTTCGGCACTTGCGCATCGAGGTCGCTGAGGTCCTCGACGTTGAGCTGGTCGAGCGCGTCGGCGGTGAATGCCGTGACCGCGACCGGCACTTCCTGCAGGGTCTCCTCGCGCTTTCGCGCGGTGACGGTGACGCCGCTCAGCGTGGTGGTTTCCTCGCCCTGCGCGGCGGCCGTGGTGTCCTGCGCCTGCGCGGCCGGGGCCAGCAGCGCGGCGGTGATGGCCATGCCGATGGCGATGCTCAGTCCGGTGCGGTTGCTGCTGTGCTTCATGTCGACGCTCCTCCCCCAACTCGTTCAAGGACGTCCACCGCGTGTGGCCGGCGGACGAAATGGACGACGGCCCTCCCCGTCATGGAGGCAAGCCTAGAGCGCAAGGTCCAAAGACCGCTCCTGTACCTTCGGACAATGCCGGCCACCCACCGCCGCGCCGAGACTTGCCCCATCGCCCTGGTTCGTCATTCCCGCGAAGGCAGGAATCCACTGTCCCCTCCATCACGCCTTCGAATGGCGTGACGCACCGGACACATGGATCCCCGCCTGCGCGGGGATGACGGCACGGGTTGCGGTCTGGACTGAATGATCCCGGGGACTTCGATGGCATTTCTGATCGTGCTGGCCGCGCTGTGCTTCTTGATGTTCGTCGCGTATCGCGGCTACAGCGTGATCCTGTTCGCGCCGGTGGCGGCGCTGGGCGCGGTGCTGCTGACCGATCCGTCGCTGGTCGCGCCGATGTTCACCGGCCTGTTCATGGACAAGATGGTCGGGTTCCTCAAGCTGTATTTCCCGGTGTTCCTGCTCGGCGCGATCTTCGGCAAGCTCATCGAGCTGTCGGGTTTTTCGAAGTCGATAGTCACCGCGACCATCGGATTGTTCGGCGCGCAACGCGCGATGCTGTCGATCGTCGTGGTCTGCGCGCTGCTGACTTACGGCGGTGTCTCGCTGTTCGTGGTGGTATTCGCGGTGTATCCGTTCGCGGCGGAGCTGTTCCGCCAGAGCGACATCCCCAAGCGCCTGATTCCGGGCACCATCGCGCTCGGTGCGTTCACCTTCACGATGGACGCGCTGCCGGGCACGCCGCAGATCCAGAACATCATTCCCACCACGTTCTTCGGCACGAACACCTGGGCCGCGCCGGTGCTGGGCACGATCGGCGGCATCTTCATCCTCGTCGTGGGCCTCGCGTACCTGGACTGGCGCCGCCGCACCGCCCGCGCGAACGGCGAAGGCTACGGTACGTCGCTGGTGAACGAACCGGCGGCGTTCTCCGGCCAGACGCTGGCGCATCCGCTCATCGCGATCGCGCCGCTGGTGCTGGTGGGCGTGGCGAACAAGGTGCTGACGTCGGCCATCCCACGCTTCTACGGCGAAAGCCACAGCTTCGATCCCGCGGTCATCGGCAGCGCGGCGCCGGTGGTGCAGGAGGTCGCGAAGTTCGCCGCGATCTGGGCCGTCCTGGGCGCGCTGCTGATCGGCATCGCCACCGTGTTGCTCTTCGCGTGGAAGCCGGTGATGACCAGCTTCGCTGAAGGCACCAAGTCGGCCATCGGCGGCGCATTGCTCGCGGCGATGAATACCGCGTCGGAATACGGCTTCGGCGCGGTGATCGCGGCGCTGCCGGGGTTCCTCGTCGTGGCGAATGCGCTGGGCGCGATCCCGAATCCGCTGGTCAACCAGGCCGTCACCGTGACGGCGCTGGCGGGCATCACGGGTTCGGCGTCGGGCGGCATGAGCATCGCGTTGGCGGCGATGGCGGAGACCTTCATCGCGAACGCCAATGCCGCGGGCATTCCGATGGAAGTTTTGCACCGCGTCGCCTCGATGGCCTCCGGCGGCATGGACACCCTGCCCCACAACGGCGCCGTGATCACCTTGCTGGCGGTCACCGGCCTCACGCATCGCCAGGCGTACAAGGACATCTTCGCGATCACGGTGATCAAGACGATCGCGGTGTTCGTGGTGATCGGCGTGTTCTACGCGACGGGCTGGGTGTGATCCGCTTTAGCCCGCTATAGCCCTTCTCCCTACGGGGACCGAAGGGAGTGCAGAGCTGAGATGGGTCGAGCGTGAGGCCGCTTTGAGCCCCTCTCCCTGCGGGAGAGGGGTTGGGGTGAGGGGCAACGGAGCGGCAGCGCTGAAACCTCGCGTCGCCGCACAACGCTACGGTTCTAGCTCTCGTAACCCGGGCGCGCTTCGCTTGCCCGGGCTACAAGAACGAGGTCGCGGCGGGATTGTTCCGTGCGAGTTGCGGAAAGCGCCTGGCGTGGCGAATAAAGCGTCACGCGTGAGGGCTGAAGGGCCAGCGTCGGCACGTCGAGTGGCGGCGTCGGCGCGCGAAGCACTTGCGGTGGCGCTTTCGCCGTTCGGGCGCAATCAGGAAAGGGGCACGCGTGACGCTTTTTTTCGCCGACGTCGGCACGCCAAGCGGCGCGAGCTGCGCCTTGAGTGCCAGCGATGACGCTTTTCTCGCCACGGGACAATGAGAAAAGCGCCGTGCCAAGCGCTTTACTCGTCGTCACTGGCGGTTTAAGCGCGCGGCGTTGCGGAGAAGGCGCCGTCGATGCCATTTCCAGTGCCGGCAAAGGCGCGTGCAGCTGCAACGGCCGCGCCGAACCTACGTCGGCATGTCCCCGATCCGCAACGATACCGTCACCAGGCTCGCATCTTCCGGATTGGTCACGACCGAGAACCCCAGCGCACGGCACATTTCGATCATCGTGCGGTTTTCCTGCAGAACTTCGCCTTCGACCGAACGCAGGCCGAGCCAGCGCGCGTACTCGATCATGATCTGCATCAGCCGCCAGCCCAGACCGTGACCCTTCAGGTCCGATCGCACCAGGATGCCGTACTCGCCGCGGTCGTAGTTCGCATCGGCATGCAGGCGCACGGCGCCAAGCATCTCGCCGGTGGGCGGATCGATGGCGACCAGCGCGATCGAGCGCGCGTAGTCGAGCTGCGTAAGCTGCGCGATGAATTCGTGGCTGAAATGTTTCACCGTCTGGAAGAAGCGCATGCGCAGGTCTTCGTCCGACACGCGGCCAAAGAACTCGCGGAACATCGCATCGTCTTCCGGCCGCACCGGCCGCACGAAGGCGGTCGCGCCGTCCGACAGCACGATGTTGCGTTCCCATTCCTTCGGATACGGGCGGATCGCCAGCCGCGGATGCCCGCGCCCCTTGTGGAGCCGGCGCGAACGCGACACGCCGATGCGTGCATCCACCGCGATCAGGCCATCCTTGTCGGCCAGCAGCGGGTTGATGTCGACCTCGCGGATGTCCGGAACGTCGACTACGAGTTGAGCCAGCTTCACCAGCACCAGCGCCACGGCGCGCTCGTCGGCGGCGGGTACGTCGCGATAGGCCTTGAGGATCCTCGACACGCGCGTGCGGCCGATCATTTCATGCGCAAGCCGCAGGTCCAGCGGCGGCAGCGCCAGCACCTTGTCGTCGATCACCTCCACCGCCGTGCCGCCGCGGCCAAATACGATGACGGGACCGAAGGTTTCGTCGTCGGCGACGCCGGCGATCAGCTCGCGCGCCTTGGTGCGCACGATCATCGGATGCACCGTCACGCCTTCGATGCGCGCATCCGGCCGCGCCTCGCGCGCGCGTTGCAGGATCGACGCGGTCGCCTCGCGCACGGCCTGCTCGCTGGGCAGGTTCAGCCGAACGCCATCGACGTCGGATTTGTGCTCGATGTCGGGCGACAGCACTTTCACCGCGACCTGCAATCCTTCGGCGAGCCATTGCGCGGCGACACGCGCGGCTTCATCCGCGTCGCTCGCACGCGCCACCGGCGTGATCGGAATCCCGTACGCGCCGAGCACACGCGTGACTTCGATGGGATCGAGCCAGCGGCGGCCGGCCTTGATCGCGCCCTCGACGATGCCGCGCGCCGTTTCCGTATCGACGACGAAATCGTCGGGCAGGCTCGGCGGCGTTTCCATCAGCGTCAGCTTCGCTTCGCGATGGCGCACCAGGTACATGAAGCCGCGCACGGCGTCGGCTTCGGTTGGATAGTTGGGAATGCGCGCGGCATTGAGGCGGTCGGCCGCGGCTTCGTCCGCGCCCAGCCACACGGCGAACACCGGTTTCTTCCGCGCCTGCCACGGCAACGACTCGCGCGCCCGTGCGAGCGCGTCGGCACGACTGTGCGCGTCCATCAGCGCCGTAGGCGTGTTAAGCACGAGCAGCGCGTCGTTCGCATCGTCTGTCGCCAGCGCGCGGAACGCGTCGGCGTACGACGCATGGTCGACGTCGCCGTAGAAATCCACCGGATTCGTGCCCGGCCACGCGTTCGATGCGATCGGCTGGAGGTGCGCGCGCGCTTCGTCGGATATCGACGCCAGTGTGCCGCCCATGTCGAGCAGGCGATCGGCCGCGAGTGCGCCCGTGCCGCGTCCGTTGGCGAAGATCGCCAGTCGTCGTCCGGGCAGGGATTCGACGCGACTGAGCGCTTCGGCCGCGGAAAACAGCTCGTTCAACGCGCGTACGCGAAGCATGCCGGCGCGATGGAAAGCGGCCGCGTAGACCGCGTCGGGCGAAGCGAGCGCGGCCGCGTGCGTGTGCGGCGCGACGGCGCGTGGCGCATGGCGGCCGGACTTCACGACGACCACCGGCTTTAACCGTGCGGCGGCGCGCGCGGCCGACATGAACTTGCGCGCATCGCGGATCGATTCGACGTACAGCAGGATCGCGCGCGAATGCCGGTCGCGTGCGAAGTAGTCGAGAAGATCGGCGAAATCGACGTCCAGCGCGTCGCCGAGCGTGGCGATGGCCGAAAAACCGATCTCGCGGCTCACTCCCCATTCGACGAGCGCGGCGGCGATCGCGGCCGATTGCGACACCAGTGCGATGTCGCCCGGCAGCGGCGTGTGCGCGGCGAAGCTCGCGTTGAGCCGCGCATGCGGCGCGATCACGCCCAGGCTGTTGGGCCCGGCCAGGCGCATGCCGTGCGTGCGCGCGATGTCCTGCAGTTCCGCTGCGAACGAGCCTTCGCCCTGCCCCAGCCCGGTGCTCAGCACGACCGCGGCGGAGGCGCCGTGCTCGGCTGCGGCCTTCGCGTATTTGGGCACCATCGCGGCCGGTGTGGCGATCAGCACCAGTTCGGGCACGAAGGACAGGTCGGCCACGCGCGCGACGGACGCGACGCCCTCGATCTCGCGATGCCGCGGATTCACCAGGCCGATGCTGCCGGCGAAGCCGCCGGCTTGCAGGTTGCGCAGCACCGCGCGACCGATCGAACGCTCGCGCGGGCTACCGCCGATCACGGCGACGGTGGCGGGCGAGAACAGCGATGGGAGGGAATAGGTGCTCATCGGGCGCGTTGCCAGTCCGACATCATGCGCCACCACCATGCACGCGGCCACGTGCAAGTTTCAAGCTGACATCTCATCGTGCGGCACCGCAAATGGAGGCGTGTCCACCGTAACGGAGCCCCCATGCAACACGACGTCACGATCCGCTTCGAAGGCCTGCCCGTGTCCGATGCACTGCGCGAGGACATCCTGCGCCACGCGCACAAGCTGTGGCAGGTCGCACCGCAGCTTCAGTCGTGCGATGTCGCCGTCCGCCATGCCGAACACCGCCACCAGCACGGCAACCGCTACCTCGTCCACGTGCATGCGGTGATGCCCGGCGCGACGTTCGAATCCGGCCGCACGCCGACGAAGGATCATTCGCACGAGGACGCCTACGTCGCCGTGCGAGATGCGTTCGATGCGATGCAGCGGCAGGTGTCCGAACACGTGCGCAGCGTGCGCGACGGTGGTAAGCGGGCTTCGCCTTCGCGCGATGAGGATGCGGCGTAGGCGCGGCGAACGCCCCTCGACCCGTCATTCCGGCGGAAGCCGGGACCCAGGCCCTCTGCGTTGCAGCGCCATCGCCCCATCGAGCACCGGGAAGGCCTTTGGTCACCTCGAACGGAGGCCATGCCAGCCTGGGTCCCGGCCTTCGCCGGGATGACGGCGCCCGCGGGTTGACTCGTGCCGCGACCGTGCCGATGACGGTCGGCGGTCGGCACGTGACCGCCAGGCCCGCAATTGTTAGCATTTTGACTAACAAACGCCGCCCGGCCGCACCACGCCCGTGTCCGCACCGCCCCGCAAGATCCTCCATGTCGACATGGACGCCTTCTACGCGTCGGTCGAACAGCGTGACGACCCGTCCCTGCGCGGGCGGCCGGTGGTCGTCGCCTGGCGCGGTGCGCGCTCGGTGGTATGCGCGGCGAGCTACGAGGCGCGCACCTTCGGCGTGCGCTCGGCCATGCCGGCGATACGCGCCGAGCGACTGTGCCCGCAGGCGGTGTTCGTCCCGCCGGATTTCACGCGCTACAAGGCGGTGTCGCGGCAGGTGCGCGAGATCTTCGCCCGGCACACCGACCTCATCGAGCCGCTCTCGCTGGACGAGGCCTACCTCGACGTCAGCCAGACCAAGACGGGCCTGCCGACCGCGACCGCCACCGCGCAGGCGATCCGCATGGCGATCCGCGAGGAAACGCAGCTCACCGCGTCCGCCGGCGTCGCGCCGAACAAGTTCCTGGCGAAGATCGCCTCCGACTGGCGCAAGCCTGACGGGCTCTTCGTCGTCCGGCCGCACCAGGTGGAGGCGTTCCTGGCGCCGTTGCCCGTCGGCCGATTGCCTGGCGTCGGCAAGGTGATGGAAGCAAAGCTCCAGGAGCTCGGCATCGAAACCGTGGCGCATCTTCGCGAACTGGGCGCGGCCGAGCTGGAACTGCGCTTCGGCCGCTGGGGCCGTCGCCTGCACGAACTGTCGCTCGGCATCGACCACAACCCGGTCGAACCCGAGCGCCCCACCCTGCAGATTTCATCCGAAGACACCTTCGAGCGCGACCTGCTCCTCGACGAGCTGGAGCCGCACATCCATCGACTCGCCGAAAAGACCTGGGAAGGCTACGGACGCGAACTCGAGCGCGATCCGGAACGCGTTGCGCGCACCATCGTGCTGAAGCTTAAGACCGCCGACTTCCGCATCCTCACGCGCAGCCTCACGCCGGTGGAACGGCCGACGAGCCTGGAGCAGCTGACGCGCATCGCCTGCGACCTGCGCGCCCGCGTGCCGTTGCCGGCGGATACGCGCTACCGGCTGGTGGGCGTCGGCCTGTCGGGTTTCACCGACCGCGAGGACGTGCCGATCGCACAGAGCGACCTGTTCGAGCGCGATGCGGCCGGGTGAGCCTGCACTGCAGCCGGACTTCAGCGCCGCTCGTTCAAACCCGCCTTCTGCAGCGCCGAAGCCGCCGCCTGCAGCGATGACGATGCCGCGGCGTCCAGCCCACTACGTTGTGCGAAATCGGCAATGTCGACGAACGCGCCGTTCTCGCGCCGACTGCGTAACGCGCGTTCTGCTATCGCGGCATCGATGCCGGGCAACGAGCGCAGCTGTTCCACTTCGGCCGTATTGAGGTTCACCGCGACTTCGTTCGACGGCAGGCCCGGTGGCTTGATCGGCGTGTGGCCAAGCAGCCAGATGTCCGGGCCCAGCATCGCGCGCATCCGCTTCGGATCCTGCGCCACGGCGGCCTGCAATTGCGTCATCTGCGCACGCGCCTGCTTCAAGCCCGCGACAAACCCCGCCATGTCGCCGATGCGTCCGCGTTCGGCCATCGCCTCGGTCGTGCGCGGCAGCGTGGCGTCCGCGGTCGCGCCGTAGGTCGTGTCGAGCACGAGGTTGCGAATGCGCGTGCAATCGGCGGGCATGTCGGCGCAGTAGCGATCGACCAGGTCCAGGAATATCGGCGTGTCGGGGTTCATCGTCCAGCCGCGCGCGGTGGCCGCGGCCATCGTGCGGAACAGCTGCGAATAGCGCGACACGATCGCCTCGCGCGACCCTTCGCCCGGCACGAGCCAGCGATGGAACAGCGTGGCGATGACGCCTTCGGACGACAGCATCTGCTGGCCGTTGCGCAGCCGCGCCATGTCGAAGGCGGTGCTTTCGTTGGCGCGCGACCACGCATCCGCATCGCTGCCTGGCGGCACGAGCTGCTGCTGTACGAAGAGGTTCCTGCGCACGCCGTCGATGCGCCCGGCGCGGTCGAGATTGCTCAACCAGAGCGGCACGAAGGGCTTGGCGCCCAGGCCAAGCGTGAGGTCTTCCAGTTTCGGATTGTGCGAATGGCGACGCACCAGGCTCTGGAAGTGCGTGGCGAAGCCTTCGTCGAACGCGGTCGGGTAGTCGGTCACGCTCATGCTGCTGTGCGGCGTGCGCGACCAGCCGTACGGCAGGCCCGGCATGAGCCGGCGCAGGAACACGTGCCCCATCTCGTGCGTGAAGATTTCCTCGAAACCGCCGTCGTCGATGATGTCGGCATCGACGACGAGATCGACGAAGAGTTCGTCGACGAAGCGCTGGCGACCGTCCTCTTCCAGCCAGAAGCCGCGTCGCGCGAAGCCGCCGTCTTCGGCCGACAGGTACAGCCACGTCGGTGTCGTGGTTTTCGCGCCGGCGGTGCGTTGCGCGCTCTCGTCCAGCGCGAGTACGGTGCCGAGGAAACCCTCGCTCGCTTCACGCTGGATCTGCGCGTACAGCGCGCCCGAGGTCACGCGCGTGACGACCGGTGCGGCATGCCCGGTCGGATCCGGTCGGGTTTGCGGCTGGCCGTTCGCGAGCACGGGCGCGAGCACGCCCAGTTCGGCGGCCGCGGCAGGCGCCGTCAGCGTGGCCAGTGTGAACAGGGCAGTCCACATGAGGGATTTCGACATCGCCGGCTCCGGCGCCGGCAGGGCCACCGGCGCGAAGCCACAGGATGAGCCCGGTGTGCACCGCAGCACGCCTGCCATGCGACCGCCCACCGCCGGCACTTGCCCGCAGGCTCATGCGAGTGCTGGCTGCCCGGCGGACTTACGCCGGCGCGATGCAGCGGTCGAACAGGTCCAGCTTGCGGTCGTATTCCGGCGTGTCCACCTGCATCAGGCCGAGGACCGAGTGGAACAGGTTGTCCTGGCTCGCCGGCGAATGGCTTTCCTGCTTCATGCAGTCGATGTCGAGCTTGCGATCGGCCGCGAAACCCGGCGAGAACCACATCACCATTGGAACGTGCGTCTGCGTGTCGGGGGCGATCGCGTACGGCACGCCGTGAAGGTACAGGCCGTTCTCGCCGAGCGATTCGCCGTGGTCGGACAGGTAGATCATCGCCGTGTCGCGCGAGGACTGCTCGGCGAGGAAACGGATCGTGCGCGCGAGGAAGTCGTCCGTCGCCAGCACCGAGTTGTCGTAGGCGTTGACGATCTCATCGCGCGTGCAGTCGCCCAGGTCGCCCGTCTCGCACGTGGGCGTGAAGCGGCGAAGACGTTCGGGATAGCGCTTCGCATAGCTGGGTCCGTGGCTGCCGAGCTGGTGGAGCACGACGACCTGGTCGCCGGGGCGGCGCGCGATCTCACCCGCAAGCCCGTGCAGCATCACCTCGTCGAGACAGCCTTCGGCCGTGCACGCCTGCGGATCGCGCGCATGTTCGAACGACTCGAACGACAGCCCTTCGCACACGCCCTTGCAACCGGTCTGGTTGTCGCGCCAAAGCACGCCGATGCCCGCGTGATCGAGCACATTGAGCAGCGACTGCGTGTGCGCAATGCGGTCCTCGTCGTAATGCGCGCGACCGAACGGCGAGAACATGCATGGCACCGACACTTCCGTCGCCGAACCGCAGGACGTCACATCGGTGAAGTTGATCGGCCCGATATCGCGCAGCTGCGGCGTGGTCTGGCGTGCGTATCCGTTCAGGCCCCAGTTCTGCGCGCGGACGGTTTCGCCCACGACGATGACGAGCAGGCGCGGTTTGGCGCTGGGATCACGACCGACGACGTGCGCGTTCACGCCGATGGGCGTCTTCGGACGGTGCTGCGCGCCATCGTGCTGCGCCACGCGCACGAGCGAGACGATGTAGTTGCCCGGCGTGATGAGGTGCCGGATTTCCTTGTGGTTGCGCATCAGCGCGGACAGGTCCTGGAACGAGGCCATCATCGCGCCGCCCGCCACGAGCAGCGACAGCGCGATGGCGCCCAGCCGCACGAGCACCGCACGGCCCATCGGGCGCTTCTTCAGGCGAACGCGCCACACCATCAGCGTGGGCAGCACGCCGAGCGACAACAACGCCGGCAGCATGCCGATCGACAGCAGTTCGCCCGACTCCTTGCCATCGGTATGCAGGATGTTGCGCAGCATGTCCGCATCGAGATACACCGTGTAGCGACTCATGAAGTGCGCGGCCATCGCGGTGACCGGGATCAGCACCGTCAGCACGGGACGCACCGTCCAGCGATTGAGCAACAGGCACAGCAGCAGCATGTTGAGTGCGCCGATCATCAGCACCAGGCTGAGTGCGACGCCCCATCCCGACGCGCCCTCGAACGCGCCCGTGCCGCCGACGGCACGGAAGAAGGCGCCATTGCAGAACACGGTGAAGAAGACGGCGACGTAGAACGCGAGGCGTTCGACCGTCATTTCGGGACGGATCGCGAGGAGCTGGCGGAACCGGCGCTGCGCTTCGTCGAACGGGCGACGCGAAACGATCGAGCTCATGCCTGCGTTCCCTGCGCGCGCGTGCCCGCTGCGAGCCGGCGCGAACGCACCATGGCCGGCCGGAACACCTGCCACGTCGCTACGGCGACGGTCCAGCAGATCGCCGCCGAGGCGAGGTCGTGCGAGGCGAAATGCGCGCCGCGCAGTTGCTGCGCGATGCCGAACAGCAGGCCCAGGCCAATGCCGGTGGCCAACCCCGTCCATCGCCAGCGCGGTCGCACTGCGCCGAGGAAGAAATACAGCGAGAGCCACGCGTAGCCGCCGCCGGCGTGCCCGGCCGGGAAACACGCACCGCGCTGCAGGCCCAGCGGTCGCACGTCCCACAGGCCGACGAAGGGCCGCAGTCCGCCGTAACGCGTGAGGTCCCATGGGCAGTCCATGTTCGACCAGGACTTCACCCACGCCACGCACAGCACCGAAAGCGCGACGGCGACGGCGAGGTACGCCAGCGGCGCGCGAAGCGGCGCCCACTCGACGCGACGTCGCGCGACGAGCCACGCCACCACCACGCCGATCCACAGCGCGATGCCCACGTAGCGCCCGAACCGGTGGATGAGCGTCTGCGTCACGAATGCATCGCGCAGCGCCCACTGCCCGCCCTGGAGCCCGTACAGGCGATCGGCCAGCCACTGGTCGCCACCGGACCAGCGCATCGCCAGCAGCGCCAGTGCGAAGCCCAGCAGCGGCAGGAGCACGTGAGTGATCGCGAAGCGCACGCCGCCGTGCGGCAGGACGTCCATCGGAAGGTTCTGGATTCGGGGACGTGCGTGCATCGGGATGCCGGACGTGGAGGTCGCACTGCGCATGACGTAGCGGAAGGCATTCGGTGATCGGAACGCTGCGCATGCTCGCGACACGGGTGTCGGAATGCGGTCGGATCGGCGCCCTCCACGCGATGGCGTTCATCGGGCATTTCGCCGAGGCGATCCGGCCGCGATTCCGACGGCATTCCGATGCCGGCAGGCGCACAATGGGCACAGGCGCGTGCGCGCCGCCAGAAGAGGCAGAGACCGCCATGCGCGTGCTGGTCGTCGAGGACAACCACAACCTGGTCGCCAACCTGTTCGAGTATTTCGACGCGCGCGGCTACACGCTCGACGCCGCGCCCGACGGACCGACCGGCCTGCATCTGGCGATCACGACGGAGTTCGACGCCATCGTTCTCGACTGGATGCTCCCGCGCATGGACGGCCGCGAAGTGCTCAGCCGCCTGCGCGATGCCGGCCGCGACACGCCCGTGCTGATGCTCACCGCGCGCGATGAACTGCCCGACAAGATCGCCGGGTTCCGCGCCGGAGCCGACGACTACCTCACCAAACCCTTCCACCTGCCCGAACTGGAAGTGCGGCTCGAGGCGCTGGTCGCCCGCGCACGCGGGCGCGGCCGCCACAAGGTGCTGCAGGTGGGCGACCTCAAGCTCGACATGGGCACGCTGGAAGCGACGCGTGCGGGCCATGCGCTGCATCTGTACCCCGCCTGCCGGAAGCTGCTCGAAGTGCTGATGCAGGCCAGCCCCGCCGCCGTCACGCGCGACCGCCTGGAACATGCGCTATGGGGCGATGATCCGCCCGATGGCGACATGCTCCGTTCGCACATCTACGAACTGCGCCGCAGCGTGGATGGGCCATTCGCGACGAAGCTGATCCAGACGCTTCCGCGCGTGGGCTATCGCATCGTGGCCGGCGATGTCGCAACGATCGCGAGCGAGGCCATCGAGTGAGCGCCAAGCGTTCCGGACTTCGTCGACGCATCCTGCTCGGTCTGCTCGGCTACGTCGTGGTGCTGACCATTGCCGTGGTCATGCACGGCTTCATCGTGAACGAGCATGCCGAAAGCCTCGTATGGCAGACGCTGCTCGATTCGGAAATGGATCACCTGCTCGAACTTCACGAGCGCGATCCCACCTTCCCCTGGACGAACACCGAAAGCCTCGCGTTCTACGATGGCCACATTCCAGAAGACATGCCGCCGCCGCTGCGCGGCGTTCCGCCGGGCGTCTACGACGAGATCATGATCGACGGCGTGGAGCGCGTCGCCCTCGTGCGCGAGGTCGATGGCCGCCCGCTCGCGCTGGCACTGGACATCACCGACCTGGAAGAACGCGAGTTCGACATGGGCCTGACGGTCATCGGCTCCGCGGTCACGCTGGTCGGGCTGCTGTGCATCGCGATCGCGTGGAGCGTCAACCGGCTGGTCAAACCGCTTCGCGACATGGCCCAGTCGATCGCGGCACTTCGGCCCGACCAGGCCGGCCAGCGCATCGAGACGCCCGACACGGCGAGTGCCGAACTGGTGGTCATCGCCGATGCGCTCAACGATTACCTGCAGCGCAACGACCGCTTCGTCGAGCGGGAACGCGTGTTCATCGACAGCGCGAGCCACGAACTGCGAACACCCGTGGCGGTGATCGCGGGTGCCAGCGAGATCGCGCTGCAGCAGCCGCATCTGCCCGAACCTGCGCGCGGGCAGCTGCTGCGCATCCAGCGCACGGCACGCGGCGTGGAAGAACTCGTGTCGCTGCTTCTCGTGCTGGCGAAAGACCCGGCGCGGCTGGCCCGTTCCAGCGACCACGTTGCGCTCGACGAGCTGATTCCGGGCATCGTCGAGGATCATCGCCATCTCACCCGCGACAAGGACCTGCAGCTCGACATCGTCGGACTGCGGCCGTCCGAGATCGTCGCGCCGTTGCCCATCGTCCAGGTCGCCATCGGCAACCTCCTGCGCAATGCGATCGAGCACAGCGATCGCGGGCGCATCACGATCCGGCTCGAAGCACCGGCGACGGTGATCATCGAGGATCCCGGCCACGGCATGACGCCGGAAGAGATCGCCCAGATCTACGCGCGCGTCGCCCGCGGTGGCGGACGCGATGGCGGCGGCATCGGGCTCGATCTCATCTCGCGGCTGTGCGAACACCTGGGATGGCGACTGGACTTCGCGTCCGACGAAGGGCGCGGAACCACGACCACGCTGCGCATGGCGAGCTGAGCCGCGCGCCTTGTCGTGCGCAGCGGGGCTGCGTAGGCTCGGTGTTCGCCATCGGAACCGCACGACATGCACTCGGGCTGGAAGATCGCCGCACTCCTTGCGCTCGCCGCCTTCGCGCTGGGCTCGCTCGTCGTCGGCGCGCCGTATCTCGAAACAGCGCTCCCGGGCGGCCTGCCGCTGGGTAATGCGCTGGCCGCGTTCGGGCTGTGCGCGATCGCGGCGTGTGGTGCGTCGATCGCGCGTCGAGGCCTGGTGCGCAGGCTTTCGCTCCTCGCGCTGCTGGTGGCGATGGCGTGGCTGCCGGTGTCGGTTGCGATGGCCGGCAACCTCGCGCTGGTGTTTTCCGGCGCGCGCGGCGATGCATGGATCGCGTGGAGCGCGGGCGTGGCGATCGCAACGGTCGCGTCGCTGGCGCTCGCGGTTCTGCAGCGGCTCGTGCTCGTCGTGTGGCCGCAGGTCGGCGTTTCGCCACGGGAACGGTGAGTCGCGGGCGCGTCCCCGGATAGTCCGGTCGGACTGTCACAGCGCATGCCTTTCGTCCGTCCTTGTACATGAAGCGGCCACCGCGGCCGCCAACATGAGAGACGACGACATGAACGCTGCCACCGAACTCGATTACACCGCCCTCGCGCCCAGCGCCTTCCAGCACCTGCTCCAGCTCAGCACCGGCCTGCACAAGGGCCCGCTCGGCGCGAAGCTGGTCGAATGGGTGTCGCTGCGCGTCTCGCAGATCAACGGCTGCGTGTTCTGCCTGGACATGCATTCGACGATGCTGCGCAAGGCCGGCGAAAGCCAACGCAAGCTCGATACCCTCGCCGCCTGGCGCGAAAGCCCGCTGTTCGATGCCCGCGAGCGCGTGGCGCTGGCGTGGGCCGAAACGCTCAACGCCCTCGGCGCGGCACAGGTGCCGCACGATGCGCTGGAGAAGGTCCGCGAGCAGTTCGACGAGCGCGAAGTGGCCGAACTGACCTTCGCGGTCGCGGCGATCCGCGCCTGGAACGTGCTCAACATCGGCCTGCGCAAGTCGCTGCCGGAGGCGTGAAGCGTCACTGCTCCGCGGAGCCTCTCCCGTTCGCGGGAGAGGTTCGCTCGCGCGATCTCACGCCATCAGGCCGCGTAGCTTGTCGGGATTGAGCACCGAAAGCACCTGCACGATGCGACCGTTCTCGTCGATGCCGATCGTGCTGATCGAATGCAGCTTTCCTTCGTGGAAGCGCAACAGCGCGGGCTCGCCGTTGACGTGGCCGATGCGGACTTCCTTTGCACCCGTCGTGCGACGCGCAACCGCCCAGTAGAGGTCGGCGATGCGCCGTGCGCCTTCCAGCGGACGGATCACCGCCGTGACCTTGCCGCCGCCGTCGGAGATGAGGCGTGCGTCGGCCGCCAGCAACGCCATGATCGAATCGCGATCGCCGCGCTGCATCGCGTGCATGAAGCGCTCCAGCAGGCGACGGTGCGTGTCGGGCTCGACGGCGAATCGCGGGCGATCGCGCTGCACGCGCGTGCGGGCGCGGCTCACCATCTGGCGGCAATTGGCTTCGGTATGCCCCAGCAGTTCGGCGATCTGCGCGTAGTCGTAATCGAAGACGTCCTTCAGCAGGAACGCAGCACGCTCTTCGGGCCCGAGCTTTTCCAGCACCGCGAGGAACGCCAGCGACACCTGCCCCGCTACGTCCGCCTGCTGCTCGGGGCCGGGCGAATCGTCGGCGGTCAGCGGCTCCGGCAGCCACGGGCCCGGGTACACCTCGCGCTCGTTGCGCGCCAGGCGCAGGCGGTCGATGCCCAGGCGCGTGGTGGTGGTCACCAGCCAGCCTTCGAGGTCGCGGATCGTCGCACGATCGGCCTGGTGCCAGCGCAGCCAGGCGTCCTGCACGACCTCCTCGGCGTCGCTGCGACTTCCGAGCAAGCGGTAGGCCAGCGCCATCAAGCGCGGACGATGGGTTTCGAAATCGGTGTTCACTGCGGTGCACATGGGAAGGTCTCGAGCGGTGCCTGCCCCCAGGACGGGCGGGCAGGCAGGTTCGTGACACTTCGGTTCAGTCGTCCTTCCTTTCGGGAACGGTGAGCACGAAGCAGTGGCGGCCACGTGGATGGCGCCACTGGCGTTCCGCGTACACGGCTGCGTCCGCGATGGCGGCGCTGTCGGTCACGAAGGTCGCGCACAGCTGGTATCGACGCGCATTGACGACCTGGTACTCGTACGGCTGCGCATCGAACGGGTCCGCCAGGTTCACCCGCGCGCCGGGCTGCTGCGACAGCTCGAACAGCGTCGAGGGCAGCTCGCCCGTCCTGCGCGTCCAGCCCTCGATTTCCGCCTTCAATGCGGTGAGGTCCTCGATGCGCCGCTGGTCCTGCCGCGTCTGGCGGGCTTCCATCGGCGTGCGCATCACGAAGAACGCCGCCACCAGCGCCGCCAGCACCGCGACGTTCGCGCCGATCAACCAGCCCCGTCCCGACCACATGCGGCCGGGGCCGGCGCCTTCCTCGCGTCGCAGGTCCTGCAGGTAGTAGCCGAAGACGCTGCCGGCGAGCACGCCGACCACGACGACCTTCAGCACGAAACGCGTCGTCAGCTCGCCGCCGAGCAGGTTGAACACGAGCGTGGTGAGGTCGCCGATGAGCACAGCCGCGGCGACGAACAGGGTCAGGTAGGTGAGCCAGCGCCGCACCGGCGACAGGCGCTTGATCGGATCGCGCGCGACGTCGCGTCCGACGAACCACGACACGAACGCGAACACCGGAAACGCGATGATCAGCGCCGCGCACGACCAGCGAAGCGAGCTGTCGGAGCTGCGCCACGCGTAGTTCGGGTCGGCCGCGTCGGGCCAGGCGATGTTGATCAGGTCGAACAGCAGGCTGCCCAGATGCCAGGTCGCGAAGTACAGCGACGCGAACATCACCAGGTACAGGAACGCCTCGCGCGCCGACAGCGACGCACGCGGTCGCGGCACGGGCACGGCGAAGGGCACGTCGGCATACGCATCGATGACGCCGCGGGTCTGCTCGCCGCGCCATCCCGCGTCAGACAGCGCCTTTGCGATCGACGCCTTCGACTCCCCACGCAACAGCGCTTCGTGGACGAAACGCTCCAGTTCCTGCGATCCCGACGCCATGCGGTTCCCTCCCGTTGGATGCGGGCAGCCTAGCAGGCGTCGATCCGCATCCGGAATCGCAAGCCCGGCACCGTGCCGCACCACGAAAGCCGCGCAAAGAAAAAGCGGGCCGAAGCCCGCTTTTTCGTACGTCCGGCGATATCGCCGAAGGATCGAACGTCCGGCTTACTCGGCCGGCACGCCCTCGCCTTCCTCGACGGCCTTCATCGACAGGCGGATGCGGCCCTGCTTGTCGACTTCCAGCACCTTCACCTTGACCGTGTCGCCTTCCTTCAGCTTGTCGGACACCTTCTCCACGCGCTCGCTCGAGATCTGCGAGACGTGCACCAGGCC
>Ga0209676_1001859_pt1 | contig 17368 bp, 8 predicted proteins | sample AraplaCvi_mLB_r2_FD_184282 | JGI IMG/M metagenome (GOLD analysis project Ga0209676, IMG submission 184282) | Arabidopsis root microbial communities from North Carolina, USA - plate scrape MF_Cvi_mLB_r2 (SPAdes) (version 2) | ecosystem: Host-associated > Plants > Roots > Endosphere | place: USA...
CCCCCCCCACACACGGACGCGATCTTCAGTCGAGTGCGCTGCTGTGCGATGCGGAGGTCGGACGTGATCGTTCATGCGTACGGTCTCCCCTGGCGCGAGTCTTTGGCTCCACCATGAAAGCTGCGCGGTGCTGGTCTGGCGCGGCTCGGCGACGAGGCTGCCGACGGATCCGACGTAGCGCGACGAAGTTGCAGGTAGTCGACGCCTTGGGCCGACGCTGGCCGCGAATTCATCTCGAGTTCTAGTCCTCGAACCATCCGGTTAGAATCCCGATGGGGAGCACAACAGCATTTCGGTGTCGACTGCTCTTCTAGGAACATTCAACCCAGAGCGCGCGCACCATGGCTAAGACGGATTACTCCACTCTCGACAAAGACACACTGGTGCGACTTCTGCAGACGCGAGACCGGCACACAAAGCTCGGTTTAGTCTGGGAAGCGGAAGCGTTCGGGACAGAAAAGGCGATCAATGATGACTGCGTCTTCCTCAAGCCCATGCCGGGTCTCGGTAGCGGTGAGGGACCCTATCGTAATCTGTTGATTGAAGGCGACAACTTTGATGCGCTGCGCTACCTCAACCTTGGTTATCGCGGAGCGGTGAAATGCATCTACATCGACCCGCCATACAACACTGGCAAGAAGGACTTCGTGTACAACGACGTCTTCGTAGATAGGGACGATGCATATAGACACTCAAAGTGGCTCGAGTTCATGAGCAAGCGCCTAAGTTTGGCTCGGGACCTGCTGCGCGAAGATGGCGTTATCTTTGTGTCTATCGCGGATCACGAGGTGTTTCATCTAGGCCTGCTGATGAACCAGGTATTCGGCGAGAGCAATAAGGTTGGCGTGATCGTCTGGAAGAATGTCACCGATAACAATCCGACGCAGATTGCACAGGAGCACGAATACATTCTGTGCTATGTCAAGAACCAGGCCGTTGCAGATAGCGTGTGGAAGTCATCAGATCTTGCAGTCAAGGAAAAACTGCTCGCCATCGAAGCTGAGATGCTCGCGCAGCACAGCGATGTCGAGAAGCGGCAGAAGGCGTACTCGGCTTGGATAAAGGACAACAGGCCCTACATGGCGCCGCTTGATAACTATAAGTACATCGACGACGGTGGCATCTATGCTGGCAGCCGGTCCGTTCACAACCCTGGAAAGGAGGGTTACCGGTACGATGTGATTCATCCGCGGACTGGGAAGCCGTGCAAGGAGCCGCTGATGGGCTACCGTTTCCCGGAGGACACCATGAAGGATCTGCTGGAAAAGAAGAAGATCCTGTTCGGGTCTGATCACTCGAAGCTAATCGAGTTGAAGACGTACCTGAGCGACTACAAGCAGAAGCTCTCGAGCGTCATTGAGCTCGATGGACGCGCCGGCCCGAATGAGCTAAAGGAGCTATTCCCAGATGATCCTAAGATCTTCAACAATCCGAAGCCGTCCGCGCTAATTGAAGAGCTGTTGTCGTTTGTTACGCGCGACGATGACCTGATCTTGGACTTTTTCGCGGGCTCAGGGACGACAGGGCACGCCGCTATGAAATTGAATCGCAATGATGGTGGGAAACGGCGTTGCATTCTGGTCAGCTCCACCGAAGCGACGGCGAAGGATCCTGGCAAGAACCTTTGCCGTGACGTTACCGCGCAACGTCTCAAACGAGCTGCCAAGCGAGAGGATGTCCTTTACCCGTTCTCGTATTTGCGCACGCTCCGGATTCCTCGTGAGAAGGTATCCCTCGCGCTAGAGGACGAGCAGATCTGGATTGCGCTTCAGCAGATGCATACCGGAGATTTCATGCCCGCAGACGGCACTAACACGTTGCTAGTGCGCGAACAGGGTGGTGTGCACGCGGACTTGGCCTTTGCTACCAAGATCGACTCCTCATCGGTTGCTAAGCTCAAGCGGCTCGCCGGTAGGAGCAGTAAGGGGCTTGTTGTCTACAGCCGTCAACCTGGTCTCCTAAAGCAGCGGCTCTCGCTGGAGAATGTAAGCATCGAGAAGCTCCCTGATGCCCTCCTATCCCGCTTTGGGGTGTCCCGGTGAACGCTACAGCCCTGACCACTCAGGGTCACGACCGAACCGTCCCGAAAGGCTTCCAGCAGGAGGCCATCAATAACGGCGTTGCCCTGCTATCCGGGACGATTGAGCGGCTGCTACTGCTTCCGCCGACTCAAGCCGCAGACCGTGCGGCCATTGTCGCCGACACTGGAAACTTGCTGATAGAGGCGCCCACAGGGTCCGGCAAGACTCTTATCGCCGGTCGCATCGCCGAGAAGGTGGCGACTGAGTTCCACCAAGCGCCTGTGGTCTGGTTCTGGTTTGCACCGTTTGCTGGCGTCGTCGGACAGACGCAGAGGATGATCTCCCGGGAACTGACAGGGATGCGCCTGCGTGCGCTGACGACTGATCGCCTTCCGGGTAGTAACCAGGCAGGAGACGTTTATGTGGAGACCTGGGCCAGCGTGTCCGCTTCGGACGAAGCGAAGCGTAAGGCGACTCGATCGACCGAGTCCCTGTTAGGCATGTCGGATTTCGTGGCCGACCTACGCGAACGCGGCTTTTTGATCGGGGCCGTCGTTGACGAGGCCCACCACACCTTCCGCGGGGAGAATCAGGCCATCAATTTCTATCGCCAGGTGCTTCGGCCGGACCTGACTGTGCTGACCACAGCCACTCCAGACGATGAGGACCTGCGAGCTTTCACGACAACTATGGGTATCCGCGAACTGCGTAAGATCACCGTCTCGCGACAGTCGGCAGTGGACGCGGGATTGATCAAGCGTGAGGTAAAAGCAGCGTTGTACAAAGTTGACCGAAGCATGGAAGGATTGGTCGATTTCAAGCGTACAGCTCTGCGGCAGGCCGTTCAGGCACATCGCTTGCTTAAAGAACAAATAACTGCTGTGGGAGCGCGTATGTCTCCACTCCTGCTCGTCCAAGTGGATTCCGACGACGATGGAGACGTGCCACGCGCTGTAACATGGCTTAAGGAGCTTGGTTTTCGCGACAACGGTGATGAAGCGGTCTATCGGGTGCACACGGCCGAACAGCCGGACAAGGATCTGGACACGATCGCTGCCGACGACCGCATCGAGGTGCTCGTCTTCAAAATGGCGGTCGCGACTGGGTTTGATGCGCCGCGCGCATCAGTCCTCGTTAGCTTCAGGACGGTACGCGACCCCAATTTTGGCGTGCAATTGGTCGGGCGCATCCTCCGGCTAGATCGCCGGCTCCAGGTCATCGCTAACCTTCCGGCAAGCCTCAACACCGGATTCGTGTTTCTGGCTGACAGCCAGTCTCAGTCTGGTCTGGAGGCTGCAGCTGATCGCATCAGCAAGTTGACCGACGAGCTGGCATCTACAGAAGCTAATGTCAACGTGTTCACCGCAGGCACCTTGCCGCCAATGGCGCAGCGTTCCCCGCAGGGGAACTTACTCGGTCCGGAATTGACATTGGAATCGGAGGGTCAAAGCGCAAATGATGCGTTCAGCGCTACACAGCCGGCATCAGAAGGAGGGCAACTAGATCTGCTCGCCGCGATGGGACTGACTTCGCCATCTGCGCCGCTAACTCAAGCGCGAAGTGGTGGAGAACCCCCTTCCTCTGAGAAGAGCGCTCGCATCTCACCAGCCGGTGCCATCTGCTACGACCTCCGCAGCGATCTGCAATTTCCCAAGCACCTACAACGTGTCCTCGTATCGATAGATGGAAATCTCGTGAGCGAAGTCGCTGCGTTGTTTGAGTTCGATGCCGAGGCGATGATGGCGGCACAACGCACCAGCCTAGAGGTGCTTGAAGCGCACGTCGGCCTTTTCGGGAAAGCACCAGAGGCTCCGACTGCCGTGCGTGCCGCGATCGCTCAGAAGGAAATCGACGAGCGGGCACAACGTAGCTTGTTCGCCGCGGACGAGTCTGGGTTCCTGGACGCGCGCGAGTTGCATGTTGCATTGCTCTCCTCCTTTAAGCGTGAGATCGAGCTCCGCGGACTGGATGATGCTTTCGAGAATACAGCCGCCATGGAAGCAGGCTTGATGCGGGTGCTTGCATTGCGACCGATGCAACTCCGGAAGGCGGTGGACGAAGCAGTCAAGCGTCACTTGCGTTCGGAGGATGCAGACCCGTTACCGTCCAGTTTGACTAGCTACACGGAACTCGCTCGCTCTCGACTCAATATCTATGGAGTGGTACCGGCCGACATGAATGGCTGGGAACGCGAGTTCGCTCAGAAACTTGATCAGGATACGAGCAGCACCGTTCTCTGGTGGCACCGCAATCCAGCGCGTAAACCGTACTCGGTTTCGTATCCAGTCCCGGGACAGCCAGACTTCTACCCGGATTTTGTTGTCGGAGTCAGGGGGCGGCAGCGGAAAGACGCAATTCTTCTCGTTGAAACCAAGCGGGTCTACAACGATCCAGAAGGAAATGCTCAGGGAAAAAGCCAGGTCGAGCATCTGGACTATGGCCGCGCGATGATGCTCTACCTCGATACCAAGGATTCACCACCTAAGTGGTGGGTAATTACTTTCAGTCGTGAAGACGATGCCAATATCCTTGATCGCCTGTTTCGCTTTGAACTTATGGCAGTGCATTGAATGCTGACTTGTGACTAGTTCGCAATGAATCTTGAGTGCCAATTGCACGACCTAGCACGATCAGCGATGTCGTAAGCAAGCGCAGCAAGTACTGTGTCGCGCGTTAGGTTTGATCTATTGGACTGCAATCGAAGCGCTAAGGAAATCCAGCAATTTGCCGCCATTGCTTTGCTCAACTTCGGTATTTGGTACTCCATAAGTCGGAAACGCGAAGGGTCCCGTCCCGGGAGCAACGACGTACAACGGGACCCTGAGATGTGTCGGTGCGCCGAAAGATCCATACACGGTCTGCCATGTATCGGAAACCGGCACTGCAATACAGTCCTGTGCAACGGGAGTCTCTGCAGGCCCTTGAGTACAAACCTTCGGATTTTGCATGAAATCAGAGTTTGGCTCGCGGGTTGGCGTCGTAGTAGCCAACACTTGGACAGCGAGCGTATTTGAGCGAAGCGCTCCGGGGTCCCGAGTTGCGTCAATGGCATGAGTCACCAGTACGTGCCTTAACATGTCAGGAATCAAGAAGGCACGGCCATCGACTCGGGCTTGGACAGCTTCTCTGTTTCGCAGCACTTCGCGCTGGGCCGACGACACTCGTTGAAGCACGGACTCCCTTGCTAGAAGCGCATCTTCATCGAACTTCATCAGTGACTGCTGCGCGTTGGCGACAGCATCTCGTAATGCTGTTGTCGAATCCGGGTGCCATTTGCTCCCCAATAGCGCAGATTGAACGTCACGCAGCGAACGTGCAGCCGCAGGTGCACTCGACGCGGCGGCCGTGACATTGTCCGTCGCAAGCGCCCCTGCAAAGACGGTGATCGGTCCCGCAGCACTGTTAATGGAATCAGCAAGCCTATGCAGGCGGCTACCTTTGGAAGATCTCGCTTGCGCCTCTGCAACGCGAAGGGAAGATAGCGCCTTTTCTAGATCCAACTGGAGGTTTCTGCGGCCCTCTGTCGTAACCTGATAAAGCGTCAGGCGGGACACGTCTGCTAGCTCGGCCATTAGTTTGGCGCTGAGCTCGAGCTGGCGCGCAACGTCGACTCGGAGAGCGTCCTGCCAGTACCGCGTGTATATGTCGCGGTTGCGAATGGCGAATGCGCCACCATTGCGCGTGAAGTATCCGGAAACGCCGCTTCCAGCTGGGATATCTAGCGTGGAGAGTAGAAGTAGCACTTGTCTTTCGGGCGCGGAGTAATCACCTAGTTCGCTCGCGCTCACGCCCCTTAGACTAGGCCAAAGCGGCGCTTCACTTGGATGCTGCTGCCCACCTGCCTCAGCTTCAAGGTCTCGCGCGATACGTGCCTCTGCGTCAAGCGCAGCTTGTGTCAGACGATGAAGTACAAAGCCACTCATGGTGCTGTACCGGAGACTCTCATCGCGCGCGGCGCGATAGTAAAGATCCGCGACGTCTAGGGTGGCGTTTCCGTCAACGGTTCCCACGAACCGGCGAAGCTCCCCGAGAGTGTCCTGGACGGGGGGCTGAATCACCGTCACGTCTCCAGGGGCGCCGGCTTCGGCTACTGGCCATTCGGGCGAAATGACCTTCCATTGCTCCCTCGGGACCACAATCTGGAGTCCGTCTGGCGCAAACGGCGTCCTGCGCCTCTCATTGGGCCCGGCCGCCCCCCCAGCTATATCAGCGTTGAAACGAACTGCCGCGCTCGTAGCATCGGGCGATGAAAGCCCTGACATCATGAGCAGAATAGATCCAGCAGCACCGCCACGCCCGCCAGGGCCGCTAACTCCGCTGTTGACGTACCCTTTGTAATCGCACGGACCACGCCCGGCGCACTGTGCGGTGGCGCCCGGCCCACCACGCCCCCCCGACAATCCGCCAACTTGCAGCGTCTTCACTCGCGCCGGGTCCGTTGAGTCATCTCCAAACGTGAGCGAGTTCACCGCCAAGTAGATCGATCCTGACCGAGCAACGTCAAAGTTCACGGCCTCATCTGGAGGTGCTGTTCCTATCTCGTCGGGTTTTGGCGGCCACACAAACATCTTCTTGCCAATCAGCCCGGAAGGCAGCCTCGGTGCGAGCTTCGTGACTGACGTTGCTTCGCAGGGGGCGCAGTCCGTGTAGTAGGCTCGGAACACATTGCGTATGGGTTCCCTGGTTCTGGGGTGAGGAGTTTCTCGAGGGGGCTCCAAGTAGGGTGCTGCTGGGAACTGCTCTAGATGGATTCGAGTATCAATTGGCGCGGAAATAGTTAGCTGTGACGCGAATATGAAGATATCTCCACCGTTGGTGTAGATTGGTTCGTCGACGACGATTGCATCCGCAATGCAGACAATGTCTGCCTTCAGTACGTGCTGCTGCCTTTCATAGTTCTTCGGCGCGCTAGAGTTGAGCAACTGCTCACGTCGCCGAACTGCATAACAGACGTCGTTCTGGAATAGTCGAGTGGCCTCGAAGTTCCCACCTTCCGCTTCGTAGGCAGCGTACGGTGGAGGCGCGTTTAGCTGCTGCGCGTTGCAGTTTGGTGCGATTCCAAGGAGCGCCATCGTAACAATCCCGGTCCGGTTCATATTCGCCTCCACCAACTTCGCGCTCGTTTGAACGACTCAACGTTCTTGCGCGATCTTTAAGGCCATGTAGCCTCGTGAGAGTGGGAGGTGGCGATTGCAGCGTTGTCCTGCCGCGGCTGACTACGTGGCGGCGCGTGTCGACGGAATCGCTTGTGAGCGAGCACGAGTGGGCGCACGACGCGTGCTAGGCCTCAGCTGCGGAAACCGGCCGCCCAGCAGTATTGCGACAGGGCGGGTTCGAAGCGGACCAGGCACGCGAACCTTCGTCGACCGAGCGGCTCGTGCCGTTGTTCTTTTCGACCGACATCTAGCTACCCGACCGATCCCTGCGAATCGTCAGTCATCGTCGCGTCGGACGGATGCAGGTGCTAATGTCCGCCGTTCGTGCAAAGGAGCGCAAAATGGGCAGGGAGACGCCGGACGCAACTTCGGAAGTGGTGACCTCGAAGGGTAGGTTAGGCGAGTGGGACCTTCTGGCGGAGAGGGGGCGCAAATGGCTGTGGTTTATGATCACGCAGGTTTTGCCGTTGACGGCAGCTCTCGTGCCTGTGTTGTACTTTGTGGGACGCGTGCATCAGGAAGCTTACTGGCATGCGTTGCATGTCCCAGCTGGCGTCATGGGCGCGTCATTTGAGGATTACGTCTACGCGGGGTTTGTAGCTCTCGCCCTCGGTTTGATTCGTCTAGTAGCCTGGTTGCCTTTCGGGCCGCTGGGCAGTTGGTTGATTGTTATCGTAGGCCTGATTTTTATTGCGACTGCACTGGCTGTGGCTCAGAAAGCGATCCGTGCATGGCTGTACTGGTTGGCCGAAAAAATTGCGTCCCAGGTGAGGAAACTGCGATCGAGGCAGTTGGGCTGGAACGTCAAGCTTGCCCAATCCTTGATGTGGTTTATCCAGTGGCTCAATAGCGCCTTTCTTGGGTTCTTGCTCGTTGTGCTTCTGATCTCCGGTGCAATCGTCTTCGCAGCGAATTCTGGCGAGAGACAGGCGCAGATCGACCTGTCGGCCATTCTCGATGCGCGCACCTCCGGCGATGCGAGTCTCGTCGTCGCTCACCTGCGGGGAAGCCCAACGACGGTCGGCGGACTCGCGCTGGGGTGCTCAGGGGAGTGGTGCGCGTTGGTCGCGGGACGTCACGTCACTGTAGTACACGCACAGGACATCGAGTTTTTCGGGTCTTGTGATGGAGGGTCGAAGCCCGATGTAATCGCCGCTTGTGGGCCGAAAAAAGGCGAGCCTTGAGGTCGATTGACTGATCGTCGGTCGAGTTCTGAAAATTCGCGAAGGTGCGTCTAGCCAAAGGGGCGGCGGGAAAAACGGGGGGTTGACATTTTCCGCAGGAATGCGCGTATAAAGGCGCCCAGGGTCGCGGCGGATGCCGCAGGGTGTGGGAGTTCGGCCTGCAATGGGCTGAAAGAAAACCAGGCAGTAGGGTCCGCAGGGCGTTTGCACGTTGTTTGGACGGCTGTTCGGTAGTGATGCTTGACCAGATTGGCCAAGGCGCGCCTTTGCCGAGTTTTCTCCAGAAACCTGGTAGAGACTCGCATTCCGCATGACGAAACGCTTGGGCGCAAGTCTCACCGGGACGTGACAGGGGGAAAAATGGGGATTAGCAGGACGCTAGCTTTGGCGATCATGGCTGTCGCGGCGACATCCGCCAGCGCCGACACACTCTACGAGGACTACTCGGCTGGGATTAGTAGATCTCAGGAAGTGCAGAGCCTTGGGGTCGATGCCTTCGGAGAAACGATCGACCCGTACAGCGGGCGAGTCGAGTTCTATGTCGAAGATCTCTCAATTCGCGGCAACAACGGGCTGGATATCTCGATCGGGCGATCCATCGAAGCCTACGACACTGGCTTTCGACCCGGCTACGCGGTCTTCGGCGCGGTAACGCTTAGCATTCCAAGACTCGAAGGCGTGTTTGCTAACGAATCCGGATCGACCGGCTGGGTCGCGCAATCCGACACCGATTACACCAAACCGAACGTTAATCGATGCTCCGCACTTTCGAAGGCTCCGCCCGAGGTGGACGGATCGCGCACTAACACCTCATTCGAATCGAACGAGTACTGGCACGGCAATCATCTGGTGATTCCCGGCAAGACCAAGCAGCTCATGCTGGAAGCAGGCCCTTTGATTCCAGCCAGCTATGAGTGGTCCACGAACCAGAACTGGGTGTTCAGTTGCCTTCCGCAGACCAGCAATGGGGTTCCGGGCGAAGGTTTCCTCGCGTTCTCGCCGGACGGGGTCAAGTACTACTTCGATCGGGTGATCAAACATCAGAACGTCACCGATGTAGATAAGCCGGATACGTTCGGAACATCGACCACCGAAATTGATCGTGCCGAGTGGTACATCTACCCGTCCAAGGCAGAGGACAGGTTCGGCAACGCCCTCAACTACACGTACACCGCTGAAAATCGGATCTCGGAGATCACCTCGAACGATGGTCGGCGTGTCACCTTCAGCTACCTCACCGATGGCAGCCTCGCGACGATCAGCGACGGTACACGGACTTGGCAGTACTCCGACGAGCTCCGGCACGTCATCTATCCTGATGGTTCCATCTGGAACATGAGCATCTCCGGTGGGTTCGGAAAGGTACCGAGCGCATTCAATCTGTACACATGCGCTACGGCGCCATCGGCTACGGTGACCGGCCAAGCGACCATCACGATTGATTTGCCAAGCGGTGCAAGGGGCGCATTCGCATTTGCGCCCAATCGCCGAGGCATATCGTACGTGGCTAGCCAATGTGGATTCGGGTCCCAGCCCGGACAGGGGGTTGTCAAGGTTGTCGATGACATCGCGCTGACCACCAAGACCATTACAGGCCCAGGCCTGACGCAGGCCAGCTGGACCTACACTCCAGGGCCCGCAAACGACAGCTTCGCCGTGCACTGTTCGGCCGGTTGTGTCAGCACCCGCACAACGCAGATCACGAATCCTGACGGCTCTTACGTCAGAAGTACTTTCAGCAACAGGCAGGGATCGACGGAAGGCGACCTGTTGAGCGAAGAGGTGTACGCGGCGTCGGGCGCATTGGTGAGCAGCACGGCCTACAGCTACGAGTACGCGCAGTTCGCGAACTTCGACATTGGCTACCCGCCTCCCATGGCGGGAGATCGCAGCGGGCTGGAGCGCAGCGCGCTCAGGTCGCGGGTCACGACGGTAGACGGCACTGCATTCTCCTGGCAGGCATTGAGTTACGACAGCTTTGCCAGGCCACTACGGGTCACCCGGTCGAACTCGACGGGTGCGAGCTTGACCGAGGATATGTCCTACTACGACGACTTTACCAAGTGGGTCATCGGTCAGGTCAGGTCGGTCACCTGCGTCGAGCCGACAGCATGCAAGCCGACAGCATTTCCCAATGGCATCGTGGTTTCGCAGACGGACTACGATCCGACCACGGCCCTTCCGCTGCGTGGTTACGCCTTCGGCAAGTTGCAGCACACCTTCGCGTACAACACGGACGGCACGCTCGCCACTGTCACTGATGGCAACAACAAGTTAATCACGCTGTCCGCTTGGAAGCGTGGCATCCCCCAGACCATCCAGTATCCGCCGACTCCCGAATCGCCCAGCGGTGCGATCAAATCGGCGGTCGTGAACGACGACGGCACCATCGCTTCGGTCACCGACGAAAACCACTACAAGACCTGCTATGGCTATGACGCCATGGGGCGCTTGGCCAGCATCACTTATCCGTCTGAAGCGCAGCAGGATGTCTGCGATACCTCGACGTGGGCGGGTGCCACGTTCACTCTCGGAGCGATCAGCGGTAGCGAATACGGCATCGCGGCGGGGCACTGGAGGCAGACGACCAGCGTCGGCAACGCTCGCAAAGTTGCGTACTTCGATGCGCTGCGGCGGCCGCTGATCGAAGAGCGCTATGACGCATCCAACCCATCGGCGACGCGCAGCATCACGGTCAGGCGCTACGATACCTTGGGACGTCAGATCTTCGAGTCCTCCCCGCTGGCAAGCATTGGAACGTACGGCGACACGTTGCCGGGAACCACCACCCAATACGACGCTTTGAGCCGCCTGACGCGGATGGAACAGGCCTCGGAAATGGGTCCTCTGGTCACCACAACCGAGTATCTGCCGGGGCTACAGACGCGCGTCACTAATCCGCGCCTCAAAGCGACGACAGTGGCATATCTGGCGTACGACCAGCCATCGGCGGATTGGCCGCTGTCGATCACGCTTCCGGAAGGCGCTTTCACCGACGTCTCTCGCGATGTGTTTGGCAAGCCGCTATCCATCACTCGCCGCGATGCAGCGGGAATGTTGACGCTGACCCGCTACTACATTTACGACGCGTACCAGCAGTTGTGCAAGACGATCGAGCCAGAAACGGGCGCGACTGTCGTGGATTACGACGGAGTGGGCAACCCGATCTGGTCGGCGACGGGCTTGGCCTTGCCCAGTCTTACAGACTGCAACCGGCTGGAAGCTCAGAACTCCGGCCGCCGAGTGCAGCGTGCCTTCGATGCGCGCCGCCGAGTCACCAGCCTGTCATTTCCCGACTTGAACGGCAATCAGTCCAGAACCTACACCCCGGACGGACTGCTATCGCAGACGACCACGTTGAATGAAGGCGGCGCCACATCGGTAGTGAATACCTATAGCTACAACCACCGGCGCTTGCTGGCCAGCGAAAGCAGTAGCCAGTCAGGGTGGCAGCCGTGGAGCCTGGGCTACGGCTACAACGCTAATGGCGATCTGAGTACGCATGCGTACCAAAACGGTCCTACGGTCAGTTACGCGCCGAATGCATTAGGTCAGGCGACCCAGGCAGGGAGCTACGCTACCAGCGCGAGCTACTATCCAAATGGCGCATTGGCGCAGTTCACCTACGGCAACGGCCTTGTACACAGCCTGACGCAGAATATTCGCGGATTGCCGGATCGCAGCATCGACAGTTACGGAAGCACCGTAGTGCTGGACGACGGCTACGACTACGACGCCAATGGCAACGTGGCGGCGATCAGCGATGCGTTGCCGAACAACCGCGGCAATCGCGACATGACGTACGACGGTCTGGATCGACTGACATCGAGCGTGTCGCCCATGTTCGGCATCGCTTCGTACAACTACGACGTGCTGGACAATCTGACGCACGTCGTGGCGCCAGGACGTGATCACTTCTATTGCTACGACACCACCCGTTGGCAGCTGACTAACGTCAAGACCACCAACTGCAGTGGTAGCACCGTGGTCGGACTTGGTTACGACGCTCAGGGCAACCTCGGCAATAAGAATGGTCTGGTCCACAAGTTCGACTTTGGCAATCGCCTGCTTGAAGTGGTCGGTCGCGAGACATACCGTTACGACGGCTACGGACGACGCGTCCTGGCGCGACAACCGGCCACGGGCGACATCATGTCGGTCTACGATCAGGGCGGCGTGCTGCGCCATCAGCAGAATCAGCGCGAAGCCAAGTCCTACGACTTCATTACGCTCAACGGCAGCTTGGTGGCGAGGGTCAGCAATGGGGTCTCGCCGAGCGTGCCGGTGGTTACTGCGCCGAGCTACAGCACCAGCGGCAGCTATACGGTGCAATGGAGTGTAGTTCCGGGCACGACCTCGTATGAAGTCCAGGAGGCCGCGAGCGGCGGTGCCTGGCAGGCCCTCTACGTCGGAGCAGGCTTCAGCCTGGCGGTGGCGGGAAGGGCGACGGGCAACTACGGATACCAGGCGCGTGCTTGCAATGCCACGGGCTGCAGTGCATGGAGCGCCGCGTCGACCGTGAGCGTTCAACTTCCGCCCGCGGAGCCGCCCATCCTCACCGTTCCGGCTACTGGCTTCAATGGCGCATATGCCGTGAGTTGGCAGGCTGTGGCGGGGGCCACGAGCTACGCCCTGGAAGAAAGCTTCAATGGTGGAGGATGGACCGCGGCGTACAACGGGGGCGCGCAGAGCAATGCGTTCAGCGGCAGAGCCGTGGGTAGCTACGGGTATCGCATCAAGGCATGCAATCCGGCCGGGTGCAGCAGCTACTCCGCGACGGGTACGGTGCAGGTGATCTATCCACCCGCTGCCGCGCCGTCGCTGTCGGCACCAGGCAACAGCACTACCGGCACCTTCACGGTGAGCTGGACGTCGGTGGGTGGTTCGACCAACTATCAGCTGGACGAAAGCGCCAACGGAGGGACGTGGAACCAGATCCAGAACACGGCTGCGACCAGCAACGCGCCGACCGGGAAGGTTAACGGCAGCTACGCTTACCGTGTCCGTGCGTGCAATGGTGCCGGCTGTGGTGCGTACTCGGGCACGGCGATCACGACGGTGCTGCTGCCGCCGAGCGCCACGCCTTCTCTCAGTGTGCCGGCCAGCAGCACGACCGGTAGTTACGCCGTGAGCTGGACGGGCGTCGCTTCGGCGAGCGTCTACCAGCTGGAAGAGCAGGTCAACGGTGGCGGCTGGACCCTGGTCCAAAACGATGCAAACACCAGCCGCGCCTTCAGCGGCAAGGGAACCGCGAACTTTGGCTATCACGCGCGAGGCTGCAATCCGTCCGGCTGCGGGCCGTGGAGTGGTGTGGCTACGGTCAGCGTCATCGTGCCTCCGCTAATGCCCGCGAGCGTGAGCGGATACGCTGAGTTCATCGATTCGCGAATGAAGGAATACAGCCTCTGGTGGGCCGATTCAGCGGGCGCTACGTACTACGAACTGAGGAGCACCACGACGCACTACTCCGGGCCCAACACCTACTTCGACTTCACCGGAGTTGGAACCAAGACGTTCTCGGTGCGAGCCTGCAACTCGGCAGGGTGCTCGGACTGGAAGGCCGGACCGACCTTGTAGTGCCATGCGGAACGTGATTGTAGGAGTCGGCAAGGGAATCGTCGATGCCGGCAATGTGGCGTAGAGCGTGTAATGGGGAATGCTATGGCGACGAACAAGAAGCTCATCTTCGCAATGCTGTCATGTGCTCTGGCATTGAGCGCGAACGCTGCTGTCGCACAAACCGTGGTTTACATCCATACCGATGCGCTTGGCACGCCCGTGGTGATGACCGATGCCAATCGAAATGTCATCGAGCGCAGTGAGTACGAACCGTACGGAAAGGTGCTTAACAGGCCGTTACGCGACGGCCCAGGCTACACCGGCCATCTAGAGGACGCGGCGACCGGGTTGAGCTACATGCAGCAGCGCTATTACGACCCCGATCTCGGACGATTCCTTTCGGTCGACCCCGTTTCGGCCGAAACGAGGATGGGTGGCAACTTCAATCGTTACAAGTACGCGAGCAACAATCCCTTCTTTTACACCGACCCGGACGGCCGCTACGACTGCGAGGCACAGGATGATCAATGCGCCCAAACACGGCGTGCGATGAGCATCCTTCGTCGCGCACGGCTAAGTTCTACAGGTAATGCGCGAATCGTGCTTAACAACGTCGTCAGGTTGCTGGGGACGGAAGGGGATGGGAACGGCGTGGTGATCAGGGATACCACCGATGCCATTGGGGGTGGCTGGATGAATCTGCAGAAGGGAGGGGTGCTTTCCGTGAATTTCGCAAGCGTAAACGCTTCTGCAGCTAGTCGCGGGAAGGGCGTTCAAGACTTCATGGTCGCGTCGGTAATCGCGCACGAGGGGTGGCACGGTTCATGGGACAAGTTGACCTACGCCGCAGGAGTGAATGATCCGTGGAGCCGATCGTTTGCAATGGACAATGAGCGGCGCGCCAGCATCACGGAAGGCATCGTGGCCCAGGCAATCCAGTTTGACCATCCGCAGGGATTCTGGACCAGGAAGAATGGCTTCGACATGAAGCCGATAAATAAGCAAGCGGCGGAGTCCGTCGCAATCTATTGTGCTGCTCTGGCGAGGACGGGTTTGCCATGTTCAAACTGAATACGTCAGCTTTGATCGTATTGACGATTGCGTTCTGCGCAGCTTCCTGCAACAGGGTTGCGAAGGACCCACCGCACGTAACCGTGGATGCGCTGCTTGGCAAAGGCGCGGAGTTCAACGGAACGGACGTGTCGCTCGCCGGCTGCCTACAACCGAGCATGCACGGCCTGACCATCTATGCCTGCCCACCAGGAGACGCGGGCATTCCAGTGCTGTATGCCAACAGCATGGAGCCGGCGCATCGTTCCTGGCTTTACTCAAAGGCGATGCAAACTGGCCTCGATAAGAAGAAGCCGCTCATGGCAACGCTATGCGGTTCTTATCACGCAACAGCCGATGGCAAGGACCGCTGGCTCGAAGTTGTCGCTTTCACAGTGGGCGATGAGCATTTCGACACCGGAACGACCTGCCGTTAGTAGCGCCTAGGCACGGGTGCGGAGCTAGCGATCGAAGAGCGCTGAACATTGCGAGGCTCGGGCGGCAGCATGCAGCAACCTTAACCTTCGGTCCATCCTGGGTGGAACGGGCATTATCGATGTGTTCCCGAATGTGCAGCTCTCGTCGAAAGGTGCACCGGACTGACGCAGGGAAAGGAGCCTGCCTCAGGACATCACGTGCCTGCACCTCGGCGCCGTGCTCGGACTCGCCGAACGCAGCCCGTTGTGGACCTGGCGCACACTTCCATGCGCCGCAGCTGCCGCCCCGTTGGTCCACGTCCGCTTCTGGCCGACGAGCGATGCTAACGTCGCCCTTTCGCGCCGAAGCGGAGAGTTGCCAGCCAGCAGCTGCAGGTTGCTTGTCCGTCTGGCCGGTGATGTGCGTGCTCAGTCCCGATGCAAACTTTCAGGACGGAGCTGCGTATAGCGCTTCAACTCTTGCCAGCTTTCGTGAAGCGTGACGGTTGCGACCTGTTCGATGCTGTAACCCTGTTCGAACAGTCGGGACGTCGCCTCGTGGCGAAGGTCGTGGAAATGAAGATCTTCTATTCTAAGGGCGACGCATGCGCGCCGGAACGCCGTTCCGATCGAATCTGGCTTGAAGGGGAAGATTCTCTGCCGCTCTTTCGTAGGCTGGCGATCGACTAGGAGCCACATGTCGCCGAGCAGTGGGAAGCGCTTGTGATTGCCTTCCTTTGCCCGTGGATGCTTTGCATCTCTGAGTAAGGCCGTCCGGGTGGGCGCGTCTAGATCTTCCCAAAGAAGTCTTGTGATTTCGCCCTCGCGCTTGGCGGTTCCGATGGCGAAATCGACTATGTCTGCCATCGGCAGCTTCATACGCCAAGCATTGGTATGGAAATGCGCCTTCAATTTCGAGAGCTCTTCGGGGGTTGGGCGTCGGTTGCGCTTGACCGACTTGGCAACCAATTTCACTAGGCGCAGCGAAGGCCGTGCCTCGGCCACCGGGTCGTGTAGCAAGGTAAGCTTGCCCATCGACTTGGCCACCTTGAGCATTTCCGACAGGTAGCCGAGTTCGACATTCATGGTGGCGCCGCTGCAGCCCGGCACGCGGTGCCCGTCCTTGTTGATGTGCTCGCCCTGGCGCCTCTTCCGCGTGTGCTCGATGACGTCCGCGGCCGTGAGCTTGCTGGCGACTTTGTCCCCCAGTCCCTCCTTGACCCTCGACAGGTTTCCCCGCTGAGTGAGGCTGATTCGTTTCAGTTGGCCGACGTAGGTGCTGTACCAATCCACGAGCTCCGCGACGGTGGCCCCGTCATGCTCGGCGACACCTCTAGCTTCCTGGTCCGCCAGTTCGCGCTCTATCCGGTCAGCCCAGGTGCGGGCAGCGCTCTTTGTCGGAAAAGTCCGCGATTTGGGCGCAAAGCCTTTTCGGCGGACAATGGCCCTCCATCGATCGCCGCGCTGTTGAAAGGTCGCCATCGTTGTACCAGGTGAGCGTGGTACACGAATGGTACACTGAGGGCGGGAAATGGCGGGAAATTCCGGGAATGTCTAGGATTAACCGAGAAGCATAAGTGGCTGTAGATAAGCAGAAAACGTTGAATCCGCAGACTACCCGTTTGTCGGTTGCGCCCATGATGGATTGGACCGACACGCATTGCCGTGTCTTCCATCGCCTGCTCGCGCCGCACGCGCGGCTGTATACGGAGATGGTGCATGCCAACGCGGTGATCCATGGCGATCGCGCGCGGCTGCTGGCGACGGATCCGGTGGAGCATCCGGTCGCGTTGCAACTCGGTGGCAGCGAGCCGGAACTGCTCGGCGCGGCGGCGAAGATCGGGGCCGAATACGACTTCGATGAAATCAACCTCAACTGTGGTTGCCCGTCCGATCGCGTGCAGGCCGGGCGCTTCGGGGCGTGCCTGATGCGCGAGCCGCAGCTGGTCGCCGAAAGCGTCGCGGCCATGGTCGAAAGCTGC
>Ga0209676_1001860_pt1 | contig 17366 bp, 16 predicted proteins | sample AraplaCvi_mLB_r2_FD_184282 | JGI IMG/M metagenome (GOLD analysis project Ga0209676, IMG submission 184282) | Arabidopsis root microbial communities from North Carolina, USA - plate scrape MF_Cvi_mLB_r2 (SPAdes) (version 2) | ecosystem: Host-associated > Plants > Roots > Endosphere | place: USA...
CCCTTGCCCTGATCGGCGGCTTCAAGACGATTGATCGCCTCGACCTTGGCGGCCTCGACGTCCAGCCCATCCAGGAAACCGGATTGGAAGATGGAACCCGGGCCGGTGTAGGCCTCGTCCCCGACCGCGAAGTCGTCACCGGCGCCGTCCGGCTTCACCACCGGAATGATCGGCAGGGCGTATTTGGTGGCGAACTCGAAGTCACGCTGGTCGTGGGCCGGGCAGCCGAAAATGGCGCCGGTACCATAGGTCGACAGGACAAAGTTCGCGGCCCAGACCGGCACGGTGCGCTCGGGGTCGAACGGGTGCTGGACGCGGATGCCCAGGTCGACGCCCAGCTTCTCGGCCTTCTCGATGTCCGCCTCGCTGGTGCCCGAGCGGGCGCAGGCCTCGACGAAGGCCTGCACGTCGGGGCGGTGTTCGGCGATGGCCTTGGTCAGCGGGTGATCGGCCGACAGGGCCAGGAAGCTGGCTCCGAACAGGGTGTCGGGACGGGTGGTGTAGACCTCGATCGGATCACGGGCGTGGTTCGGCTCGCCCTCCGGCGAGGCGGGCAGGAAGTCCGGCGCCTCGACGATGTTCCACCACAGGGTCGCGCCCCGGCTCTTGCCGATCCAGTTCTCCTGCATCAGGCGAACCTTGTCGGGCCAGCGGCCTTCCAGTTCCTTCAGACCCTCGATCAGGTCGTCGGCATAGTCGGTGATGCGCAGGAACCACTGGTTCAGCTTGCGTTTCTCGACCGGCGCGCCCGAGCGCCAGCCGCGCCCGTCCACCACCTGCTCATTGGCCAGGACGGTGTTGTCGACCGGATCCCAGTTGACGATGGAGTCCTTGCGATAGACCAGGCCGCGCTTGAACAGCTCCAGGAACCAGGCCTGCTGCTTGCCGTAGTAGGCCGGGTCGCAGGTGGCGAACTCGCGGCTCCAGTCCAGCGACAGGCCCAGCAGCTTCAGCTGATCGCGCATGGCGGCGATGTTCGACCAGGTCCAGTCGCCGGGATGGACGCCCCGCTCGATGGCGGCGTTCTCGGCCGGCAGGCCGAAGGCGTCCCAGCCCATGGGGTGCAGAACGTCAAAGCCCTGGGCGCGCCGCGACCGGGCCACCACGTCGCCCATGACGTAGTTGCGGGCGTGGCCCATGTGGATGTTCCCCGACGGGTAGGGGAACATCTCCAGGACGTAGTATTTCGGCTTGCCCGTGCCCTGGGTGGGCGTGCGGAAGGCGTCAGCCTCCGCCCAGCGGGCCTGCTGGCGGGGTTCGGCGGTCTTGGGCTCGTAGCGGGCCACGGGAATCCTTCAGGCATCGCTCCTTGAGGGCGCGGCCTGAAGGAGGCTGTGGTCGTGAGAGAGGTTTAGCCGGCGTTCTGGAGGTTGAGCTGGCGCGCCTTGGTCAGGATCGCGTTTTCCAGGTCGGTTTCCGTCTGGGCCGCGACCGGAGCGCCGACCCAGCCGCCGTCCGCGCCGCGCACTTCCTTGGTCACGGTGACGTTCAGGGCGTCAGCGCGCAGGCGGGTGTCGAGGATGAAGACGGTCGCCTTGAAGCGCTCGTTCGGCGTTTGCGGATCGACGTACCAGTCGTAGTTGATCACCCCGCCCCACGGATCGGCGTTGGCCAGCGGCATGAAGCTGAGGGTGTCGAGCGTGGCGCGCCACAGGTAGGCGTTGACGCCGATGCCCGTCTGGGCCGCCCGGGCGGCCGTCGGGGACGGCGCGCCGCCGCCGAAAACGTCACCGACCGTGGGTCCGAAGGGACGCTCCGCCGAGCAGGCGCCCAGCATCAGGCCCGAGGCGATCAGAGCGAGCGCCGCACTGCGAACCAGCACCATCGAGTGTTCTCCATTCAACAAGGCGTGCGCCGGACCTTCCGTCGCACGCGCCGGGTCGCCCGCGCGCGGGTCAACAGCCGAAGCGAGGCTCTATAACACGGCGAAAAGGGGCGATGACAAGGCGAAGACGTTTCAAGCGGCGCAGCAAGGTGTCGGGGAGGCGGCATACACGTGGCGGGGCGCCTTGGAGTCGTGACGCTCGCGCCACAGGAGTCCTGTTGAGTCGCTTGGAACCGACCACCAGCGTCGCCGTTCCGTTGACCGGGCTGGCTCGCGGTGTCTACTTGCGGGCAATGGATCGCGCCGGGACCCCCGTCGTGACGAAAAGGGCAGGACATGCGCAAGAGCGCCGTCATCGCTGGACTGGTCGCGGGGCTCGCCCTCGTCGCCGCCGCTGACGCCGCCGCGGCTCAGACCGCGACGTCCCGCAGCCGTGCGCCCGCCGTCTCTCTCAGCGAAGCCAACGCCGCCCGCGCCGCTGCGCCGGCCGGTCAGAGCCGCCTTCGCTTCACCGAGCGCGGCCGCTGGGGCCTGGACCTGAACCTGAACCAGCCGGTCGGCCGCGAAGACAGCCTCGGCGACGTCGAGGCCGGCGCCTACTACCGCGTCAATCCGCGCCTGCGGGTCGGCGCCTCGGCCGGTCTGGCCGAGACCGAACGCGATCCGGCCCGCGCGCCGCAGACCGAGCGTCCGACGGCCCGCTTCCGTCTGGAATCGATCTTCCGCTTCTAATCCGGCCCAAAGGCCGCGCGGATCGACCCTATCCCCGCAATTCCGCACGCCCCCGAGCCCTCGAGTTCGCGGGCGTTTTTCGCGTCCACGCCGCCCAGGGCATAGATCGGCAGTCCGACCGTCTGAGCAAGTTCGGTCAGGCGCGGGACGCCGAGCGCAGGGCTGGCCGCCGAAGCCCCGCCCGCCGGGAAGGCGGGGGAGACGATCAGGGCGTCCAGTCCGGTCAGCGCCGGCAGGGGCGTCCGGTCATGGAAGGCCGCCGTGATCATCCAACCCGGCCGCCGCGCGGACAGGGCCGCCGCCTCGCCGATGGCCCGTTCGGGCAGGTGGACGCCGTCGGCCCCGACCCCCTCGGCCAGGGCTTCGTCCAGCCCGATCAGCAGCGACACGCCCCGCGACCGGGAGGCGTCGCGCAGGCGCAGCGCCGTCTCGCGTGCGTCAGGGGCGCCGAAATGGCGGTAGATCACGCCCGCCCCCGCAGGCAGGCGTTCGGCGACCTCCCAGGGTCGCGGGGTCCGCTCCGGGTCGGTGAAGAACAGCAGCGGGGGCAGGGCGGGGCCGGGACGGCTGACTTTGGCCGCCTCGCGGGCTAGACAGCCGGCGATCCGCCACAGGGTATCCGCGTCCGACCGGTTCATGACCTCCTCTTCTCCCGATCTCCTCATCGCGTCCAGCTTCGAGACCGTGCGTCGCAAGATCGCGCGCGCCTGCCGCATCGCCGGGCGCGATCCGGCCACGGTGACCCTGACCGCCGTTACCAAGACCCAGCCCGACGCGGCGCTGGAGGCCGCCTTGGCCGCCGGGCAGCGGGTGTTCGGCGAGAACCGGGTGCAGGAGGCGCAGGCGCACTGGGCGACGCGCCGGGAGGTTCCGGGCCTGGAACTGCGCCTGATCGGGCCGCTGCAGAGCAACAAGGCCGCCGACGCGGTCGCCCTGTTCGACGTGATCGAGACCCTGGACCGGCCGAAACTGGTCGAGGCCCTTGCGGCGGAGGTCGCGAAGACGGGCCGGTCGCCGCGCCTGCTGGTTCAGGTCAACACCGGCGCGGAGGCGCAGAAGGCCGGGGTCCTGCCGGAAGAGGCCGACGCCCTGATCCAGCAGGCGCGGGACGCCGGGCTGACGGTCGAGGGTCTGATGTGCATTCCGCCCGCGGACGAGGCGCCGGGGATCCATTTCGCCCTGCTGCGCAAGATCGCCCGCCGGAACGGCCTGGACATCCTCTCGATGGGGATGAGCGGCGACTATGAGGTCGCGATCCGGTTCGGCGCGACCCATGTCCGGGTCGGTTCGGCCCTGTTTGGGGAACGAAATCGCGCCGAAACGCTCTCTTCCGAGTGAAAATCACGGCCAATGGGTCCGGACGCCCTTGGCGTTTGGACCGGCGCTCTCCATTCTGGTGACCATGCCGACGCCCAAGACGATCCTGATCATCGACGACGACGACGACCTGCGCGAGGCGCTCGCCGAGCAGCTGGCGCTGCACGAAGCCTTCCGGCCGGTACAGGCCTCGACCGCCACCGAGGGCGTCCGGATGGGCCGCGAGGTCCGCGCCGACCTGATCCTGCTGGACGTCGACCTGCCCGACATGGACGGCCGCGAGGCCTGCCGCCTGCTGCGCAAGGACGGCGTCTCGACCCCGATCATCATGCTGACCGCCCAGTCGTCGGACTCCGACACGGTGCTGGGGCTGGAGTCCGGGGCCAATGACTACGTCACCAAGCCCTTCCGCTTCGCGGTCCTGCTGGCCCGCATCCGCGCCCATCTGCGCAGCCACGAACAATCGGAGGACGCCGTCTTCCGCATCGGGCCCTATGAATTCCGCCCGGCGGCCAAGGTCCTTGTCGACGACAAGGGCAAGAAGGTCCGGCTGACGGAGAAGGAAACCAACATCCTCAAGTACCTCTATCGCGCCGGGGCCAAGGCCGTGTCGCGCGAGGAGCTGCTGACCGAGGTGTGGGGCTATAACGCCGGTGTCACGACGCACACGCTCGAGACCCACATCTATCGCCTGCGTCAGAAGATCGAGCCCGAGCCCGGCCAGGCCCGGCTGCTGTTGACCGACGCGGGCGGATATCGGCTGCAGCCCTAGGTTTCGGCCTCCATTGCCGCACCCGGCGAAGCGGAGCAGAGACGAAAGACCGTCCGCTCCGGAGAGACGCCGTGCCCCTGTCCGATCGCCGCAACATCTGGGCCTTTTGGCTGGGGTGTCTGATGGTCACCGTCGGGGTGGCGCTGCACCTGCCGATGTACTGGATGGCCCGGGACATGGGCTTCCACATGGCCGGCATGCCCATGGACGCGGGCATGCTGTGGGGCATGGCGCTGATCGTGGCCGGCTGCGGCTTCACCGGCTTCGGCCTGCTGCCCGCCACCGTGGTTCCGGATGAGGGGATCGAGGCCGCCGTCATCCCTGACGACGCTCCGCTGACCCGCGCCCACTGGACCCTGTGCGGGCTTCTGGCCCTGGCCCTGATCATCGACATCATGAAGCCGGCCAGCCTGGGCTTCGTCACGCCCGGCATGCGGGCCGAGTACGGACTGGACAAGGCCCAGGTGGCGCTGCTGCCGATGTCGGCCCTGGCCGGAACCGTCGTGGGCTCCTTCGTCTGGGGCTGGCTGGCCGACATCTACGGGCGGCGGGCGTCGATCCTGCTGTCATCGGTCATGTTCGTGGGCACCTCGATCTGCGGGGCCATGCCCAGCTTCGGCTGGAACATCTTCATGTGCTTCCTGATGGGCGCCGCGGCTGGCGGGCTGCTGCCGGTGGCCTATGCCTTGCTGGCGGAGATCATGCCGACGCGGCACCGGGGCTGGTCGCTGGTGCTGGTCGGCGGGATCGGCGCGGTCGGAGGCTATTTCGCCGCCAGCGCGGCCTCGGCCTGGCTGCAGCCGGACTGGGGCTGGCGGATTCTATGGTTCCTCAATCTGCCGACGGGGCTGGCGCTGATCCTGCTCAGCCCGTTGCTGCCTGAGTCCGCCCGGTTCCTGCAGCACATCGGTCGTCCGGCCGAGGCGCGGGCCATGCTGGCGCGGTTCGGCGCGGTGATGCGGCCGCCGGTCAAGGCCGAGGCGGTCAGTGAGGATCACAGCCTGCTGCCGCCGGTCGATCGCCGCCGCGCGGGCGTGACCACGGCCCTGACCCTGGCCGCCCTGGCCTGGGGGCTGGTCAATTTCGGCGTGCTGCTGTGGCTGCCGGGCGCCCTGGTCGACGAGGGTCGGAGCGTGGCGGCGGCCAGCGGGCTGATCGCCAAATCGACCCTGATCGCGGCGCCGGTGATCCTGCTGTCCGTATGGCTGTACAGCGCCTGGAGCACCAAGGGGGCCCTGGCCTTGATGCTGGGCGTGACGGCGGCCGGGCTGGCGGGCTTCCTGCTGCGCGGCGCGGGCGTCGCCCTGCTGGAGGATCCGGTGATCGCCCTGTCGCTGCTGATCGTGGGATCCAGCGGGGTGATCGCGATCATTCTGCCCTACACCGCCGAGAGCTATCCGTTGCGGGTGCGCGGGCGGGCGACGGGCTGGGTGGCGGGATGCAGCAAGCTGGGCGGCCTGGGCGCGCAGGCTCTGACCGCGGCGGGCGCGGTGCCGCCGCTGGGACTGGCGGCGGGCCTGATCGCCATTGCGGCGCTGGCGGGTCTCGTCCTGATCGTGCTGCTGGGCAAGGAGACCCGCGGGCGCGATCTGGGCGAACTGGACTAGACGTCCAGATCCATCGTCACCGGCGCGTGGTCGCTGGGCTGTTCCCAGGCGCGGACATCGTCGTGGATTCGGGCCGAGCCTGGCTTCACCGCCGGGGTCAGGCCGGGCGAGGTCCACAGGTGGTCCAGGCGCAGGCCCCGGTTCGATTTGCGGAAGTCGGCGGCGCGGTAGCTCCACCAGCTGGCCAGCTTGGTCGGCTCGGGGATCTGGGCGCGCAGCACGTCGGTGAAGTCGCCGGCCTCCTGAAGGCGGCGCAGGGTCTCGACCTCGATCGGCGTGTGGCTGACCACCTTGGACATGTAGCGGTGGTTCCAGACGTCGTTCTCGCCCGGCGCGATGTTGAAGTCGCCGGCCAGGACCAGCGGGCGCTGCCGATCCCGCGTCGCCATGTCGGCGGTCAGGCGCTCGTAGAAGTCCAGCTTGTGATCAAATTTGGGGTTCAGGGCGCGGTCGGGAATGTCGCCGCCGGCGGGAATGTAGAAATTCTGGATTTCGACGCCATCGACCACCACGCCGACGCAGCGGGCATGGCCCTCGCGGCAGACATCCAGCTTGGGCGCCTCGCTGATCGGCTTGCGGCTGGCGATGGCCACGCCGTGCCAGCCCTTCTGGCCGCCGATCTTCAGGTGCGGCAGTCCCATGGCCTCGAAGGCGGCCCGAGGGAACTGGTCCTCCAGGCATTTGATCTCCTGCAGGCACAGGACGTCGACGCCACTTTCGGCGACGAAGCGGGAGACCTGGTCCGCGCGCAGGCGGACCGAGTTGATGTTCCAGGTGGCGATACGAAGCATGGAAGGTGCGTAGCACCTTCCATGTCTTCTTGCGCTAACGCTCGCCGCGCGGCGGCTCGCTGCTTGAGCGCGTCCGGGTTCAACTTCGAACGGGGTTAGCGGCGCGCGACGCGCCAGGCCGCGTCGGGTCGGGAGGTCCCGAAGGGCCGACGGTCCGCGGCCCAAGAAAAAAGCGCCCGGTCGGAGACCGGGCGCTGGGAAGTTCGTCTCTCTCGCCGCCGGGAAGGGGATGAAATCCGTAGCGGTTCAGACCGGCTCCCGCCGATCTGTGACTAAAACGCCACGCACAGCAGAAAATGTCAAGCCGAATTCGGTCGAAGCGTCGCCGTGTCGATATGGCAACGCTTCGCGCGAGAGGGGAAAACCCTAGTTCCGACCCGGCCTGCGGGTGGGGTCGCGCAGCTGGAACAGGCTGGCGGCCAGGTTGGAGGCGGGCTCCAGCGTCGTCAGGCGGGTGGTGGTGCGTCCGCCCTGGGCGTCGATGATCGTCCACTCGTACAGACGCACGGGGCTGCCGGCGAAGGACAGGATGATCTGGCCGTCGTTGGGGCGGCGGGCGTCGCGCGCGGTGATGGCGAAGGCGCCCGACTGCATGCGGGTGACGCGATCGATGCGGACGCCCTGATCCAGACGGACGTTGCGGGCGAGGAAGGTCGACAGCGGCGTCTGACCCAGCGGCACCTGCTGGAAATTGTTCAGGCGCGGATCGTAGCGCTTCACATTGTGGCCGTCCGACACGACCAGCAGGCCGGCCGGGTTGGTGTACTCGAACCGCATCTTGCCCGGACGCTGCAGATAGAAGCGGCCCGCGCGGGTCTGGGGTCCGGTCACCTCGGTGAAGGTCCCCTGCGCCGAGGTCAGGCCCTGCAGATAGGTCTGGGCGCGCTGGAGGGTGGCCTGGTCCTCAGCGGACAGGCCCGACTGGGCGTGGGCGGGCAGGGCCGCGATGGCGGCGACAGCGGCGGAACCCAGCGCGAAAGCGCGGCGTGAGACGGTCATCAGGTCTTCTCCCGTTCGGGATGGTTGTCGATCGTGCCGTCTTGCAGGACGTGTCTGTCAGGGACGTGACCCAAGCCAGACCATATTCCGGCGCTGCGATGAAGCCCTGTTCAGCTTCGACCGGCAGACAGCGGGAGGCGAAACGCCCTCGGCGACGGGTCGTTGCCCGGAATCGTCCGCCTGATCACAATGGGCGCGTGAGCGCGGATACTGATCTTCTGGCGACCTGGGTCCGGGGCTGGGCGCGAACCCGGGGAACGGCCGCGCCGGTGTGGGACAGCGATGCCTGGCGGATCGATGTCGGCCAGCCCGATCAGATAGCCCGCTACGTCTATGCCGACGCCATCGATGCGGTCGCCGCGCGCGCCGCCGCCATCAGACAGGCTTTCGTTCTGCTCAAGGTCTGCGCTGACGCCGAGACGGTGAGGCCGCTGCTGGACGCGCGCTGGGTGATCCAGCCTCCCGGCTTCATGATGACCCTGTCCGGAACCATGGGCATGGACACGGCTCCTCCCGGCTATCGGTTCGAGATCGACCCGGGCTCCGTGACGTTCGTCCGGCTTCTTGCCTCTGACGATGAAGAAGCCGCGCGGGGCCGTGTGACGGTGGTGGAGGGCCGGATCATATTTGATCGCATCGCCACCACGCCCGCGCATCAACGTCGCGGGCTGGCCAGCGCGATGATGCGCAAACTCGAATCCATCGGGCGCGCGCAGGGCGGGATCGACGGGGTTCTGGTCGCGACGGAGGCCGGGCGGAAGCTCTATGAGCGGCTCGGCTGGCGGCTGCATTCGGCCTACACGACCGCCGTCATTCCAGGCTGACTCAGCCCATCGGCGGCGGGCCGGCCAGGACGTCGCGCTTGCCGGCATGGTTGGCGGGGCTGACCACGCCTTCCTGCTCCATCCGCTCGATCAGTGAGGCGGCGCGGTTGTAGCCGATCTGCAGGCGGCGCTGGACGTAGCTGGTCGAGGCCTTGCGGTCGCGGGTGACCACGGCCACGGCGCGGTCGTACAGGTCGTCGCCCGAGCCGCCGTTTCCGCCGTCATCGCCGAAGGCGTTGTCGCCGTCGCCGTCCGGATCGTCGGTGATCAGGTCGAGGTAATCGGGCTCGGCCTGAGACTTCAGGTGATTACAGACGGCCTCGACTTCCTTGTCGTCCACGAATGGGCCGTGCAGGCGGGTGATGCGGCCGCCGCCGGCCATGTAGAGCATGTCGCCCTGGCCCAGCAGCTGCTCGCCGCCCTGTTCGCCCAGGATGGTGCGGCTGTCGATCTTGGAGGTGACCTGGAAGGATATCCGGGTCGGGAAGTTGGCCTTGATGGTGCCGGTGATGACGTCCACCGACGGGCGCTGGGTGGCCATGATCAGGTGGATGCCGGCGGCGCGGGCCATCTGGGCCAGGCGCTGGACGGCGCCTTCCACATCCTTGCCGGCGACCAGCATCAGGTCGGCCATCTCGTCCATGACCACGACCAGATAGGGCATGGGCTCGGGCCGGATCTTCTCGGACTCGTAGACCGGGCGGCCCTGCTCGTCGAAGCCGGTCTGGACGGTGCGCTCGAAATGCTCGCCCTTCTCGATCGCGGCGCGGGCGCGGTCGTTGTAGCTGGCGATGTTGCGCACGCCGAGCTTGGACATCCGCCGATAGCGGTCCTCCATCTCGCGCACGGTCCATTTCAGCGCGACGACGGCCTTCTTGGGATCGGTGACGACCGGGGCCAGCAAGTGCGGGATGCCGTCATAGACCGACAGCTCCAGCATCTTGGGGTCGATCATGATGAAGCGGCACTGGGCCGGCGTCAGCTTGTACAGGATCGACAGGATCATGGCGTTGACCCCAACCGACTTGCCCGAGCCGGTGGTGCCCGCGATCAGCAAGTGGGGCATGCGCGCCAGGTCGGCGACATAGGGCTCGCCGCCGATCGTCTCGCCCAGCGCCAGGGGCAGCAGGTGGGCCGGCTTGTCGTATTCGGTCGAGGCCAGCAGGTCGCGCAGATAGACGGTCTCGCGCTTGGCGTTGGGCAGCTCGATGCCGATGGCGTTGCGGCCCTGGACCACCGAAATACGACAGGCGCGGGCGCTCATCGAGCGGGCGATGTCGTCCGACAGGGCGACGACGCGGCCGTGCTTCACGCCCGGGGCGGGGACCAGTTCGTACAGGGTGACCACGGGGCCGGGGCGGATCTGGTCGATCACGCCGCGCACGCCGAATTCCTGCAGCACGCCTTCCAGCATCTTGGCGTTCTGCTTCAGCGCCTCCTCGTCGACCGAGGCGACGCGCTTTTCGGGCTTGGACAGCATGCCCAGCGGCGGCAGGTCGAAGCCGTCGGAGGATTTGGCGAAGTCGAAGGCGCCTTGGCTATCGTCAATTTCGCGGCGCGAGGCCTTGGGGGCCTTGGTGGCGGCGACCTTGGGCTCCGGCGCGCCGCGGGCGGGCATGGGGGCCGGGGCCGGCTCATCCCAGGGCGGCGTGTCATCGGCGTCGAGGCTGACGGGGGCGTAGCTCGCCTCGGGCTCCAGCTCGGGCTCGGGAGCCGGACGGGGGCGGGGCGCGGGTTTCGGAGCGGCCTCGCGGCGGGCGCGGGGCGCCGGCGCGGGCGCGGCGCGGCGACTGCGGGTCCAGGCGAAGGCCTCGCCCAGATCAGCGAGACGCAGGCCGATGGCGTAGCCGACGCCCCACAGGCCCAGCGGCAGGAACAGGACGGCGGCGACGATCGAGGCGCCGCCGATCCGCAGGGCGTCGCAGGCCATTCTCAGCAGACCGACGATGGCGTCGCCCCACAGGCCGCCAAAGCCCGTCGCCAGCGGCCAGGCTGCCGGATGGGCCAGGGCCGACAGGCCGGCGGACAAGGCCAGCACGCCGCCGGTGGCCGCCAGGGCCTTCAGCGGGGTGGGCTTCAGACGCTGCTGGATCGCGTCGCCGATGGCGCCGGCCAGGCCGAAGGCGATCAGCAGCAGGACGCAGGGCCAGGCGGCCAGGCCCAGGGTCTGCATGAACAGGTCGGCGAACAGGGCGCCGTTGGCTCCCAGCCAGTTGGTCGGCTCGGCGCTCGAGGCGGCGTTCAGGCTCGGATCGGCCGGATTCCACGAGATCAGGGCCACCGCCAGCAGGGTCGCCAGCAGGGCCTGCAGCACGCCGCGGAAGCGCACGACGAAGGGCGCGTCCCACAGAATGCGGGCGCTGACCCAGGCGCGTTGACCGAGGGCGAGGGCGGTGGACATGCGAAGCCGGACTCCGGGACGGCGGGACTCGGCCGCTGTTGTCGCGCGAAGAGGGTTAAGGGCCGTTTACCAGCGGCGGTGCGGGGAAGTGATTAGTGGTTGGTGATTAGTGGTTGGCCAGCGCCTGTGCCGCCGTGCTGTCCGAGCCGCCCTTCCGCCCACAGTGCACGCTACGACACCGCCCCACGATCTGGTTGCGGAAGGGCGGCGCCGACCGTTCCGTCGCAGGCTGGCGGCCAACCACTACTCACCAACCACTAAACACTTGCAGCCGCGGTGCGCGACGTTCGGGCACTGGACGCCGGAGCCACGCGGCGCGACAACCCCTCCATGAGCTCCAACGACCGTTACGACGTCATCATCGCCGGCGCCGGCATGGCCGGGGCGACCTTCGCCCTGGCCGCCGCGCAAGGGGGGCTGAAGGTCGTTCTGGTCGATCCGCAACCATTCGACGCCCAGCTGGCGCCGACGTTTGACGGGCGGTCGACGGCGATCGCCTTCTCCACCTTCCGGATGCTGGATGCGCTCGGCGTCGGCGCGGCCCTGCGGCCCCACGCCTGCCGGATGGACCGGATTCTGGTCACGGACGGGCGACGGCCCGGCGCGGCCAGCCGCAACGCCTCTTCCGCCTTCCTGCGCTTCGACGCCGACGAGATCGGCGACCGCACCGACGGCGAACCCCTCGGCTATATGGTCGAGAACCGCCGCATCCGCTCGGCCCTGGCCGAGGCGATCACCGCCGCCGGGATCGAGGTCCGGGCGCCCGCCGCTGTGGTCTCGGTCGAGGCCGGTCCGGCGCGCACGCGGGTGACCCTGGCCGACGGCGCCGTGCTGGAGGCCGCTCTGGTGGTCGGGGCCGAGGGCCGGGGCTCGCCGGTGCGGAACGCCGCGAAGATCGACACCGTGGGCTGGGGTTATGGCCAAAGCGGCGTGGTGGCGACCGTGTCCCTGGGCCGGGACCACGGCAATGTGGCCCACGAATACTTCCTGCCCGCCGGGCCCTTCGCCATCCTGCCGCTGACGGAACAGCGCGCCAGCCTGGTCTGGACCGAGACGACACGCCGCGCCGACGCGCTGAAGGCGGCGTCCGACGAGGCCTTCCACGCCCATCTGATGCGGCGCTTCGGCGACTATCTGGAAGACGTCACGGTGGTGGGACCCCGCTTCGTCTACCCGCTGTCCCTTCAACTGGCTGAAGAGCTGACCGCGCCGCGCACCGCCCTTATCGGCGACGCGGCCCATGCGGTGCATCCGGTGGCCGGGCAGGGGTTGAACATGGGTTTGAAGGACGCCGCCGCCCTGGCCGAGGTGCTGGTCGAGGCGATGCGGACCGGCGAGGACATCGGCTCCGAGATCGTGCTGGACCGCTACGCCCGCTGGCGGCGTTTCGACAACGCCGCCCTGGCGGCGGGCTTCGACGGCTTCGTGCGGCTGTTCTCGAACGACCTTCCGCCAGTGCGGCTGGCGCGCGACCTGGGCATCGCCGTGGTCAACCGCATCCCGGCCCTGCGCAAAGCCTTCATGCATGAGGCGGGCGGGGCGACGGGGGATTTGCCGCGCTTGCTGCGGGGCGAGGCGGTCTGAAGAAGTGGCTGGGTCTGAGCCCTAGCCCAGCTGCCGCGCCTCTTCCGGCAGCATGATCGGCACGCCGTCTCGGATAGGGAAGGCCAGCTTGGCCCCCTTGGACACCAGTTCCTGGGTCTCGCGGTCATAGGTCAGCTTGCCGCGCGTGACCGGGCAGACCAGCACCTCAAGCAGGCGCGGATCGACGGTGTTGGGGGTGTTGAAGGCGTCGCTGGACATGAGGCGGAGGGTACAGGGTCGAGGGGCGAGGGTCGAGAGCGGCGGGTGCGACCCAAGCTCCCGTCCTCACTGCATCGACGGCGTCTCGCCTTCACCGTCGCCGGCGGCGCCGATGCGCATCAGGGCGGTCAGGACGTCGGCGCGGCCGTCCAGGTCCATCGCCTCCAGCAGGGCCTGCTTCTCGGACGGCTCGAACGGCAGGGCCATGGCCAGGCTGTTGATCAGGGCCTCGGGCGGGGCGGTCTCCGCCGTATCCCAGTCGATGTCCAGGCCGCGCGTCTCCAGATAGGCCTTCAGCGCGTCCAGCAGGCTCTCGCGATCCAGCCCGCCTTCATCGGCCGACGGCGCGATCAGGTCGGCCTCCCAGGCGTCGAAGGCCGCGCGCACCTGGCGATAGGGCGTCTGCACCGGCAGTTCGGTGGCCACGCGGAAGCGCGCCACCCCGGTCAGGGTGATCAGATAGCGGCCGTCCGACGTCTCGTTGAAACTGGTGATCCGCCCCGCGCAGCCGATGGGCGACAGGCCGGGCTGATGGCTGGACCCGCCCAAGGGCTGGATCATGCCGATGATCCGGTCGCCCGCCATGGCGTCGTCGATCATGTTCAGATAGCGCGGCTCGAAGATGTTCAGCGGCAGCTGGCCGCGCGGCAGCAGCAGGATGCCCGACAGCGGGAAGACGGGGATGACCTGCGGCAGGTCGGCGGCCCTGATGTAACCCTGAGCCACCGAAATCTCCCTTATGCGAACAGAATCGAGGACAGGCGGCGGCGGCCGTCGCGGGCCACCTCCGAGGTCGCGCCAGCGGCTTCGAACACCGTCAGCAGCTGCTTGCGGGCGGCCTGTTCGTTCCACTCTCGGTCGGCGGCGACGATCTTCAGCAGCTGATCGACCGAGCCCTTGAAGTCGCCGGACGAGGCCAGGGCCTGGGCCAGGTCGAAGCGGGCCTGATGGTCGTTGGGATCGGCGGCCAGCTTGGCTTCCAGCTCGGCCGAGGCGCCCGCCGGGGCGGCGGAGGCGAGGGACAGCTGGGCGCGCACGGACTGGACGACCGGGTCGCGCGAGTCCTGCGGGGCCATGGCGATGGTCTGGCGGGCCTGATCGACGTCGCCGTCGGCCAGATAGACCCGAGCCATGCCGGCGATGGCCTTCTCGTGGCCCGGCTCCAGCGTCAGCACCTGGGCGAAGGCCTGGGCGGCGCCGCCCAGATCGTTCAGCGACAGGGACTCTTCGCCCAGCGCCAGCAGTTGCTCGATGTCGGAATTGGCGCTCTCGCCGCCCGTCAGCTTGTCGATGAAGGCCTTGATCTGGCTTTCCGGGATCGCGCCCTGGAAGCCGTCGACCGGCTGGCCATTGACGAAGGCGTAGACCGTCGGGATCGACTGCACGCGAAGCTGGCCCGCATAGGCCGGGTTCTTGTCGACGTCGATCTTGACCAGTTTCACCGCCCCGCCGGCGGCGCGGACGGCCTTCTCGATCATCGGCGTCAGGGTGCGGCACGGTCCGCACCAGGTGGCCCAGAAGTCGACCAGCACGGGCTGGGTCTTCGACTGCTCGATCACATCGGCCATGAAGCCGGCGTCGGAGCCTTCCTTGATCAGGTCATCGGGCAGGTCGGTGAGGGTCATGTCGGTCCTGGTGGATCAGTCGTAACGCAGAAGCCGTCAGATGGTCCCGACGACAGGTCGTCTCAAGAGGGATCGCCGCCGGCGCCCGCCGGGCTCAGCTTCCAGCGGATCTTGGTCTCGGAATCGGTGCGGGCAGAGCCGCGCACGACGATCTGCAGCGAGCGGCGGGTCAGGCCCTCGTCCACATGGACCGAGGGCTCGATGGCTACGTCGGGGCCGTCGGTGCGGAACCACCAGCCCCGGCCCGAGTGGCCGCGCAGCAGGATCGACCGGCGGTCGCGGGCCAGCGAGGCCTGGACGCCGGGCTCCAGCTGGAAGCGGACGGCATAGGGGGCGGCGATGGCGCGGACGACGTCCTTCTGGCCCGGAGCCGGGTGCAGTCGCTCCTCGGCGCGCAGCTCGTCCAGGCGCTGGTCCAGATACAAGCGGCGCTGGTGCAGCAGGCCGAACTCGTGGACCCAGCCGTCGTGCTCGATCTCCAGCCAGACGGCGCCTTCGCCGTCGCGCTGGTTGGCCTCGACATGGACCGGACGGCCGACCAGTCGGGGGCCCAGCAGGCCGGCCTTCCAGCCGCCCAGCGGTTCGCCGGTCGAGGTTTCGCCCAGGGTCAGGGTCGAATGGCCCGGCGTCAGGCGCAGGCCCTGCCGGTCGGCGGCGCGCGGGGTCCATCCGCAGCCGGTGACCAGACGGTCCTTGCCGCAGATGATCTCCAGCGACAGCGGCTGGGCGCAGGCGGCCGAGGCCCAGGGACCGCGCGCGGGCGGGGCGGTGTCGGCGAAGACGGTCAGCAGGGGGCTGCGAATGCGGGTGGCCCCGGCGACGGCGCCGGCGACATCGGCCAGCTCAGCCTCCGTGCCGCGCGCGGCGGCGACGCGGGCCGCGGTCGAAGGGCCGCCGCCTTGCAGGGTGGCCAGACGGCCGTCAGGCAGGGTCTGCAGCCGCAGGGCCGCGCCGAGGCGGGCGATGGCGGCGCTCAGGGCTTCGGGCACGGCTTCGGACAGCTGGGCCAGGCCGTCCTCGAGCGTCAGCAGGTCGAGCAGCAGCTCCAGCCCGGCCTCCGGGCTGCGGCTGGCGTGGCCGCCGTCGGGGCCGACGGCGCGGGGCAGGGCGCGCGACAGACGGCCCAGCGCCTTGCGTCGGATCGAGACGCCGGGCGCGCCGGTCAGGACGCAGCCGACCAGGGCGGCGGCGGTCAACCGCTCGGCCAGGGTGGCCACGCCGCCGGGCGGACGCAGCAGCTGGCGGCCCTGGCGGCCCAGCACGTCGGCCAGTTTCAGCCGCTCGGCCTCGGTGGCGACTTGGCCCATGCGGCGAGCGGCGCAGGCCAGGTTGACGGCGCGGCGGGCGAGGATGTCGGGATCCCAGGCGAAGGGCGACCAGCGGACGAAGACCTCGGCCCAGATCAGCGTCAGGCGCAGGGCCTCCCGGGCGCCGCGCTCGCCCTGGGTCATCAGGGATGGCAGCCAGGCGAAGGCGTGCAGATCGACCGCGAAGGCGCGGGTGGGGCTGGGCCGGTTAAACGGATCCTCGGGGGCGGCCGCCTCCAGGCTGGAGCCGGCCAGGACGAAACGGCCGCCCAGAACGCCCTTGCCCACCGCCGGATCGACGGGGCGGAAGTCACGCGGGGTGGCGGCGAAACCCTGGGCCGTGCGGCCCTTCAGGGTCAGGGCGTAGCCGGGCAGGCCATAGGCCTCGATCCACAGCTGGCGAGTCAGCAGCCGTCCGGCGATGGCGGGCCACAGGGTCGGACCGGTGGCGGCGCCGGTCGCGCGGACCGGGGTGCGGACGGGCGCACCGCGCAGGCCCGGGATCTCGCCGGGCGCGGGCCCGTCGCCGTCCGGGCGAGCGAAGGTTCCGAAAGGGTTCACGCGGACTTCAGGGCCTGGATGTTGGCGGCGTATGCGTCGGGCCCGCCCTTGAACACGAAGGAGCCGGCCACGAGCGCGTCGGCTCCGGCGGCGACGCAGGCGGCGGCGTTGGCGCTGGTCACGCCGCCGTCGACCTGCAGGTGCGCCTTGGAGCCGGCGGCGTCCAGCAGGGCGCGGGCCTTCTCGATCTTGCGCAGCGAGGTCGGGATGAAGGACTGACCGCCGAAGCCGGGATTGACCGACATCAGCAGAACCAGATCGACCAGCTCGATCACCTCTTCCAGCACGCTCAGCGGCGTGCCGGGGTTCAGCACCACGCCCGCCTTGGCGCCCAGCTGGCGGATGCGGCCCAGGGTGCGGTGCAGGTGCGGCCCGCTTTCCGGATGAACGGTCAGGATGTCGGCGCCGGCGTCCTTGTAGGCCTCCAGCCACGGATCGACCGGGGCGACCATCAGGTGCACGTCGAAGGTCTTGGTCGTGTGCGGTCGGATGGCCTTCACGATGTCCGGGCCCAAGGTGATGTTGGGCACGAAATGGCCGTCCATCACATCGATGTGGATCCAGTCGGCGCCCGCGGCGTCCAGCGCGCGGACCTCCTCACCCAGTTTGGCGAAGTCGCTGGCGAGGATGGAGGGGCAGATCAGGGGCGCGGCCATGCCCCCGGATAAGGCGGGTCGCGGGCGCGGGCAAGCCGGGGACAGGGTTGACGCCGCGAACCGTGCTACACGGTTTGGTCATCGCAAGCCGGGAGGGCCGCATGAGCGAATACGTCGCCACCGTCGAATGGGTTCGGGGAGACCAT
>Ga0209676_1001862_pt1 | contig 17347 bp, 14 predicted proteins | sample AraplaCvi_mLB_r2_FD_184282 | JGI IMG/M metagenome (GOLD analysis project Ga0209676, IMG submission 184282) | Arabidopsis root microbial communities from North Carolina, USA - plate scrape MF_Cvi_mLB_r2 (SPAdes) (version 2) | ecosystem: Host-associated > Plants > Roots > Endosphere | place: USA...
CTGGTCGTCGTCGACCACCAGGACACAGGGCGTGTGGGCCATCGCGTTACCTGCCGTCGCCAAGGGGATTCGGGCGGGCATCCTGCCGCATTGCGGGCGCAGTATCCGCCCCTGTTACCAACGGTTACAAATCCATCGACACGGGACATCGGACCGTTACCGGCCGTCCGTAGATTGGCCCCATGCCGGAAACGCGCCGGCGAAGAGAGGCCGAAATGACCCGTTGCCCGCTCGAACTGGACACGATGTACCTGAATCGGCAGGTTCGTGCGACGTACGAGCGTGTCGCACGCGCCCCGGCCAGCGGATTCCACTTCCACACCGGTGCCGATTACGCCGTCCGCCAGCTGCGTTACGACGCCGCCGAGCTCGCCGCGCTGCCGGCCGCCTGCACCGAGCGTTTCTCGGGTGTGGGCAACCCGCTGCGCATCGGCACGATTCCTGCCGGGGCGGTGGTGCTGGATCACGCGTGCGGCGCCGGGATGGACCTGCTGCTCGCCGCGAAGGCCGCCGGTCCCGACGGCCGCGCGATCGGCGTCGACCTCACGCCCGGCATGCGCGCCAGCGCGCTGCGTGCGGCGGCGCAGTCGGGATTGCTGGATCGCATCCGCGTCTTCGAGGGCACGTTCGAGGATCTGCCGATGGACGACGCCAGCGTCGACGTCGCGATCTCCAACGGCGTGCTGAACCTCGCGCCCGACAAGCCGCGCGTGCTGTGCGAGATCGCACGCGTCCTGAAGCCCGGCGGCCGGCTGTTCCTTGCCGACGTGGTGCTCGATCGCGAACTCGCCGACGGCGTGCGCAGCAATGCGGACCTGTGGGCGTCGTGCATCGGCGGCGCGGTAACGGAAAGCTTGCTGATGGAGCTGCTCCGCGATTGCGGACTGAGCGACGCGCAGGTGACCGAACGCTTCGAATGCTTCGCCGGCACCGACATCGACCGCAAGTTCCACACGCACCTGCACGCGTACGGCGTCAACGTGCTCGCGCACAAGCGCTGACGCGACACCCCTTTCGATTCGGCCAGTTCCCCCGCTGGCCATTCGCGCCACAGGCGCACAACGGAGGCTCGTCATGTTCAAGAAATACGTGATCGAACGGAATATCCAGGGCATCGGCGCCCAGCCGATGGAAGCGCTGTGCGGCGTCGCGCTGCAGTCCAACAACGTGCTGGACGAACTCGGCACCGACATCCAGTGGCTGCATTCCTACGTCACCGCCGACAAGACCTACTGCGTGTACATGGCGCGCGACGAGGCGCTGATCCACGAACACGCCAAGCGCTCCGGCTTTCCGGCGAACTCGATCGCCGAAGTGAAGGCCGTGCTGGATCCCACCATGGCGCCTGCGTAACGCCGGCGCGAGAAGCACCTGGAGTCACGAATGAACGCTGCAACTGCCCGCACCACCGCCCCGCAATGGAATGCCGAAGTGGCGGACGCCGACAGGGCGCGCTATGCCCGCTGCATCGAAGTGTCGCGGCGCGTGCGCTGGGACATCGACCGCGACGTGATCCGCGGACGCGATTTCGACTTCGACCGCACCTTCCTGCCGGCGGGCTTGTCGCTGGTGAACCGGCTGGACTTCCTCGACAGCGATGAGCGCCGATTCTTCAGCCAGGTGCAGGGACGCACCTACGCGTGGATGTTCGGCCTGTGCGAGCGATTCATCGGCGCGAAGATGCTGCAGACCTCGGGCCTGCACTGGCTCGGCGACCAGAAGGCGCTGGAAGCGCTGGTGCGGTTTTCCGACGAGGAGATCAAACACCAGGAGCTGTTCCGTCGGCTCGAAGCGTTGCTGGACGCGCGCATGCCCGACGGCCACGTGAAGACGGCCGAACCCAATGCGGTGGCGCAGTTCGTGCTGGCACGCCGCAACTGGGCGGTGCTGGCGCTGGTGTACCTAATCGAGCTGTTTGTGCAGCGCCATTACGAAGAGAGCATCGCGCCGACGCAGGAACTGTGCCCGCTGTGGAAGGACGTGTTCCTGTTCCACTTCCGCGAGGAGTGCCAGCACTCGGTCATGGACGAGATCGAATGGCGCGCGGAAGACGCACGCCTGGATCACGACGAACGCGATGCCGCCATGGACGACCTGATCGCGCTGCTGGGCGCGGTGGACGACATCCTGCGCGCGCAGGCCGATGCGGACGCGGCGTACTTCGTCGCCGCGTGCGGACGACCGTTCGGCATGCGCCAGCAGCTGCTCCTGCTGGACGTGCTGCGGCGTGCGTACCGCTGGCAGTACATCGCCTCGGGCGCGCGGCATCCGAGCTTCGGCCAGGCGCTGGCGAAGCTGTGCACGCCCGCGCAGCGGACGCGCTTCGAGGCCGCGCTTGCGTCGATCGTGCCCGAAGACTGATTCGACAAGACACATCCCCCGATTGCTTCACGCCCCACACGGCGACCGCGAGCGGCCGCCGCCCGACAGGACTGCAACGATGAAAACGATGACCCTGATGGCCGCGCTGGCGATGGTCGCGGCAACCCATTCCATCGCCACCCGTACCGCCTCTGCGAGCGACAACACCACCACGACCGCAACCGCGATCCGCACCTTCGACCTGCCCACCGTGCGCGTGTACGCCACGATCGAGCGCGAGCCGGATGCGATCGCGATGCAGGCGCCGCGCATCCACGACCTCCCCCCGGTGCGCGTGCACGCGGCCCGCGACGATCGCGACGTGGCCGATGTGGGCAAGCGGGCGATCGCGATGCGCACGGCGACCGCGCGCCGTGCCTCGCTGGCCATCCCGCGTGGTTCGCAGCGCCGCGGCATCGCGCCGGAGCGCGTCATGGCCTCCAGCGCCGAAGAGCGCACCGATCGCTGGATCGCGCTGGGTTGCGTCGTTCGCCAGCGACTGGGTCGCGTGTGGCCGATGCAGCAATGCAACGGCGGTTCGACATCGACCGGCGGGATGACGGGCGGGACGCGCATGTCGCTGCCGATGTCGCTGGACCGGCGACGATGAATGCATCGATCGATGCGATATCGAAGAGCCCCGCAATCGCGGGGCTTTTCGTTTGTGGACGTCGCAATCGTGGGAGTTATCTGAGTCGAAGGGGAAATCGTCGCCTTCAAGCGACGCGCGGTTCCAACCTAAAGTCGCGGCCCGCACTTGCGCAGGCCGGTCATCGGTCGCGTAGCGGTGCAGCCAGGCCGGAGGCGCAACGCCTCGGCAACGTGGGCCCGGCGGCGGATGACCGAAGGATCGGCACGTCATCGCGGCTTTCAGTAAATCCCCCAAGAGAAGTACCCATGACTCAATTCGAAGCACGCTACGAAGCCGGCACGCTGTCGGCATCGCAAAACGCCCTGCGCGTCCTCAAGCCGACCGTCCTCGCCGTCGCGATGGGCTGCGTCGGCAGCGCATGGGCCGCCGACGGCGGCGTCGTCGTCAACGGCACCGGCCGCATTGCCACGCAGGGCGCCACCACCACCGTCACCCAGTCGACCGACAAGATGGTCGTCAACTGGAACAACTTCGACATCGCGCAGGGCCAGACCGTCAACTTCGCGCAGCCGAACGCGTCGTCGGCCGTGCTGAACCGCGTCGTCGGCCCGGTGAAGGCCACCGACATCCAGGGCACGCTGAACGCCAACGGCCGCGTGTACGTCGGCGACGTCGCCACGATGGGCCAGATGCGCGAGACGCTGGACGCGGCCAACGCGTACACCGACTCCCGCATGGATGACGTGTGGAAGGACCTCGGCAACGAGATCAATCAGGTCAACCGTCAGGCCAACCGCGGCATCGCGGCGGCTTCGGCGCTGATCAACGTCACGCCGTACGTACCGGGCCACACCACGGTCAACGCTGGCATGGCGAGCTACCGCGGTGAAGCGGCCCTGGGTATCGGCGTGTCGCGCTGGAGCGACAACGGCCGCGTCAACCTCAATGCGGGCGTGTCCGCTGCGAAGGACGACGAGCCGGTGTTCCGCGTCGGCGTCGGTTACATCTTCTGACGAGAGCGGAGGGGAAGGGGCGTTGCGGAACTCCGGTTCCGCCGCGTCCCGACCGCTCGTCCGTCATCCATTCCATCCCGCGGCTCCGGCCGCGGCAAAAGGTCCAACGATGTTCAATTGCAAACGATTGCCAGGATTCGCCCTGGCGCTTGCGGCCGCAGTGGCGTTGTCCGCCTGCGGCAGCACCACGCTGAGCCAGGTCAAGGACGGCCACACGGCCGAACCGGTCTGGCCGGCACCGGAACGTGCACACCCGCTGCTCGAGTCGAAGGTCCATGCCGATCTTGACGCACTTCGAAAGGTGCAGCTGGGTGCTTCCAAGCTCGAGATCTACACCTTGCTGGGTTCGCCGATGTTCCGCGAAGGCATCGCCGGCGTGCACGAATGGGATTACCTGTTCAAGCTGCCGACGACGCAGGGTGAAGTGCAGTGCCAGTACAAGGTGCTGTTCGACAAAGCAATGCGCGCTAGCGAGACGTTCTGGAACCCGGCAGGTTGCGCCGATCTGGTCGGCGGCGTGCCGACGCAGGCGGCCGTTCCGGAACAGCGTGAACCGCATGTAGCCGAGGCGTTCGAAGTTTCCGCGGACGCTCTGTTCGATTTCGACAGCGCAAGGCTCGACGACGCCGGTGCGGCTGCGTTGCAGGGGCGCATCATGGCAGCCTTGGACAAGGCCCAGCACGTCGAGGCGTTGCGGGTGATCGGTTACACGGATCGCTTCGGCGATGCGGCGTACAACCAGTCGCTGTCCGAACGTCGCGCCCAGGCCGTGAAGACGTACCTCGTCTCGCGTGGCGTACCGGGCGAAGCGGTGATGACGCAGGGTCGCGGTGCCGCCGATCCGGTAGTGAACTGCCCGGGCGCGAAAAGCGCGAAGGTCGTCGCGTGCTTGAAGCCGAACCGCCGCGTTCGCATCGAGGTGGTGGCGCGGTAAGTGGTACCTGCGACGCGACGCGTTGCCGTGTTTGCGTCGCGAATTCTCGTCGTGAGTGGAAGACGCCCCGCCATGCGGGGCGTTTTCTTTTTCAGGATACCGTTGAAGCAATAGCGCGACGGATTCGTGGTGTTGTTCGCCGAGAGGGGGAGTGCCGATGCGTTAAGGGCCTGGGTCCTGGCTATCGCCTGGATGACGAACGAGAGCCTCTGCCGGTGTCGGAGGCGAGCATCGCTTTTGAGCCCCTCTCCCCCCGGCGACCGAAGGGAGTGCAGGGCTGAGAGGGGTTGGGGTGAGGGTCGGGCGTGCGGTGCGCTGGCGCTCGTTGCGCGCTAATGCTCTTCGCTCTAAGCAGTGGCGCGTCGAGGCAACAGCAAGATGGATTCCAGCTTTCGCCGGAATGACGGTGGGGTTGTTCGTCGGCGACAGAGTGCCTACGCGTTACCGGCCTGGGTCCCGGCTTTCGCCGGGATGACGACGTCGGAGGCGCTTCCGCAAACCGCGAATCCCGATCCCGAATCCCGAATCAATCACCAATCACGAATCCCGAATCCCGAATCCCCAAAAGCAAAACGCCCCGCACGAAGCGGGGCGTCTGCATCAAGGCTAAGTCTCGACGTAAAGAAACGCCTTAGGCCTCGACCTCGTCGTCCTTGTACGCATCCACCGGGATGCACGCGCACATGACGTTCTTGTCGCCGTAGACGTTGTCCACGCGCGCGACCGGCGGCCAGTACTTCTGCAGGCGCAGGCTCGGCAGCGGGAACGCGGCCAGCTCGCGCGGATACGCGTGCGTCCACTCGCTCGCCGATACGGCGGTCGCGGTGTGCGGCGCGTTCTTGAGCGGGTTGTCCTCGCGATCGAGCTTGCCTTCTTCCACCGCGCGGATCTCTTCGCGGATCTGGATCATCGCGTCGATGAAGCGGTCGAGTTCGTGCAGCGACTCGGACTCGGTCGGCTCCACCATCAGCGTGCCGGCGACCGGGAAGCTCAGCGTCGGCGCATGGAAGCCGAAGTCGATCAGGCGCTTGGCGACGTCCTCGGCCGACACGCCGGTCGAATCCTTCAGCGGACGCAGGTCGAGGATGCACTCGTGCGCGACCAGGTCGTTGCGGCCGGTGTAGAGCGTCTCGTAGTGCGGGGCGAGTCGGCGGGCGATGTAGTTCGCGTTGAGCAGCGCGACCTGCGTCGCACGGCGCAGGCCGGCGGCGCCCATCATCGTCACGTACATCCAGCTGATCGGCAGGATCGAGGCCGAACCGAAGCTCGCCGCCGACACCATGCCCACGTCGCCGTTGCCGACGCCGTCCGTCTTCACGCCATCGGCGTTCAACGCGCCCGGCAGGAACGGCGCCAGGTGCGACTTCACCGCGCACGGGCCGACGCCCGGGCCGCCGCCGCCATGCGGGATGCAGAAGGTTTTGTGCAGGTTGAGGTGCGAGACGTCCGAACCCCACTTGCCCGGCTTGGCGACGCCGACGAGGGCGTTCATGTTCGCGCCGTCGGTGTACACCTGGCCGCCGTGCTTGTGGATGATCTCGCAGATCTCCACGACCTCTTCCTCGAACACGCCGTGCGTGGACGGGTAAGTCATCATGATCGCGGCCAGGCGATCGCTGTACTTCTCGGCGTTGCGGCGGATGTCCTCGACATCGACGTTGCCGTTGCCGTCGGTCTTGGTCACCACGACCTGCATGCCGCACATCTGCGCGGAGGCCGGGTTGGTGCCGTGCGCCGAATCCGGGATCAGGCAGATGTCGCGATGCGCTTCGCCGCGCGAGCGGTGGTAGGCGCGGATCGCCAGCAGACCGGCGTATTCGCCCTGCGCGCCGGAGTTCGGCTGCAGGCTGACGGCGTCGTAGCCGGTGCATTCGACCAGCATCGCTTCCAGTTCGCCGATGAGCTGCTGGTAGCCGGCGGCCTGCGCGCCCGGGGCGAGCGGATGCAGGTTGCCGAACTCCGGCCACGTCACCGGGATCATCTCGGCCGTGGCGTTGAGCTTCATCGTGCACGAACCCAACGGGATCATCGTGCGATCCATCGCCAGATCCTTGTCGGCCAGCGAGCGCATGTAGCGCAGCAGCTCGTGCTCGCTGTGGTGCGTGTTGAACACCGGGTGCGTCAGGAACGCGCTGGTGCGCAGCAGGCCGTTCGGCAGCGCGTCCTCGACGGTCGCGTCCAGCGCCTCGACGTCGACCTTCGCGCCGAACAGCGCGGCCAGCGCGACGACGTCCGCACGCGTGGTCGTTTCATCGAGCGAAATGCCGAGGCTGCGCCCATCGATGCGGCGCAGGTTGATGCGCGCATCAACGGCCTTCGCGTGGATCGCGTCGGCATCGACGTCGACCACGTGCAACGTGTCGAAGAAGTCCGGGCCGACGGTGATGCCGGCGTTGCGCAGCGAGGTGGCGAGGATCGACGCCAGGCGGTGGGTGCGGCGCGCGATGCGCTGCAGGCCGTCCGGGCCGTGGTAGACGGCGTACATCGACGCCATCACCGCCAGCAGCACCTGCGCGGTGCAGATGTTGGACGTCGCCTTTTCGCGACGGATGTGCTGCTCGCGCGTCTGCAGCGTGAGGCGGTACGCGGCCTTGCCTTCGGCGTCGATCGACACGCCGATCAGGCGACCCGGCATCGAACGCTTGTACGCATCGCGGCACGCCATGAACGCCGCGTGCGGGCCGCCGAAACCGAACGGCACGCCGAAGCGCTGCGTGTTGCCCACCACGATGTCCGCGCCCCATTCGCCCGGCGCTGCGATGAGCGTCAGCGCGAGCAGGTCGGTCGCCACGGCAACGAGGCCGCCGCGCGCGTGCACGGCATCGGCGAGCGCCTTGTAGTCGTGGATCTGGCCGAAGGTGTTCGGGTACTGCAGCAGCACGCCGAAGCTGTCGATGCTGGCCGCCTCGCTGTCATCGGCGACGACCAGTTCGATCTCCAGCGGCTCGGCGCGCGTGCGCAGCACTTCCAGCGTCTGCGGGTGCACGCCGTTTGATACGAAGAAGGTGTTGGACTTCGACTTGGCCGAACGTTTGGCCAGCGTCATCGCCTCGGCCGCCGCGGTGGCTTCGTCGAGCAGGGACGCGTTGGCGATCTCCATGCCCGTCAGTTCGGCGCACATCGTCTGGAAGTTGATGAGCGCTTCCATGCGGCCCTGAGAGATCTCGGCCTGGTACGGCGTGTAGGCCGTGTACCACGCGGGGTTCTCGAGGATGTTGCGCAGGATGACGTTCGGCGTGTGCGTGCCGTAGTAGCCCTGGCCGATGAAGCTCTTGAAGACCTGGTTCTTGTCGGCGATCGCGCGGATCTTGGCGATGGCCTCGACTTCCGTGATCGGCGCCGGAAGGTCCAGCGGCTTCGGGGACTTGATCGACGCCGGGACGATGGCGTCGGTCATCGCGTCCAGCGAATCGAACCCGACCACGCCCAGCATCTGCGCGATTTCGGCATCGTTGGGGCCGATGTGGCGTTCGAGGAAGGCGTCGTGGTGCTCGAGGGCGCGCAGGGAGGTCTTCTGGCTCATGTGACGAGGGGCATCCAGGTTTGGCTCGAAAGCCGGGGCGTGCGCGGTCGCGCACGTGGAGTGCCCCTCTGTCCTTTTGCCTGAGAGTTTCAAAGCGCGGGGCGGGGGAGGAGACCCCGCTGGCTTCTTGCCCCTTCGGCGCCGGTTCCGGCCGAATGCATCGGGCGCGGGCGGTCTCTCCAGAGTGTGAGCCGACGGCGGTAATGGGGCCTGAGCGATTCCGGGCGTTTGCGCCTTCGGCAGCGGCTCCGACCTGTTCAGGTTGGGCCGCTTCTCCCACCGTCTGCTGGGTGCGAATCATACCGGTCGCGGGCCGATCCTGCCTGCCGCACGGGCCGCCCCGGCGCGGGGTTCAGCGCTCGGGCAGGGGAATGAACTCGTCGTCGCCCGGCACGTGCCCGAAGCGGCCGTCGAGCCAGTCCTGCTTGGCCTGCTCGATGCGCTCCTTCGAGCTGGACACGAAGTTCCACCACAGGTGGCGCGGGCCGTCGAGCGGCTCGCCGCCCAGCAGCATCGCCTTGACCGGCGTGCGCGCACGCAGCTTCGGCCGCGTGCCTTCGTCGAGCACCACCAGGTGCATCGCCGGGATGTCCGCGCCGTCGAGCTGCGCGTCGCCTTCCAGCACGTAGAGCGCGCGCTGGGCATGGCTGTCGTCGAGCGCGAGTTCGGCGTCGGCGTCCAGGTCGATCGCCACGTACAGCGTGTCCGCATACACGCGCACAGGCGATTCCTCGCCGTAACCGCGACCGGCCACCACGCGCAGCCAGCTGCCGTCGCGGCGCTGCTGCGGCAGGGTCGCCGCGGGATGGTGGAAGAAGCCCGGGTCGGCCTCCTCCGAACTGCGCGGCAACGCGACCCAGGTCTGCATGCCGTGCAGCGGATGTTCGTGCTCGCGCAGCGTGGCGGGCGTGCGTTCGGAATGCGCGATGCCGCGGCCGGCGGTCATCCAGTTCACGTCGCCGGGGTTGATGTCCTGCAGGCTGCCGAGCGTGTCGCGATGGGTGATCGTGCCCGACCACAGGAACGTCACCGTCGCCAGCCCGATGTGCGGGTGCGGGCGCACGTCGATGCCGCGGCCGACTTCGAACACCGCCGGCCCCATGTGGTCGACGAACACGAACGGACCGATCGAGCGCGCCTGGATGCTCGGCACCGCGCGGCGCACCTGAAAGCCGCCGAGATCGTGCACGCGCGGGGAAACGATGAGGGTCATGGCCGGACTCCGACGTGGGGTCCGGCGAGCGTGTCACATCCTGCGGAAGGCGGCACGTCCCTGGCTGGCACGCACCGTGTCGCTCAGCGGGATGCGTCGTCCACGCGCAGCGTCGCCGGCGGACGCGGGCCGGGGCCCAGGCCGCGGAGCGTGACGCGCCACGTGCCGATCGCGCGCGGCTGGCCCTGTTCGGACGCCTTGAGCGTCACGTCGAGCACCGCGTCGGGTTTGACGAAACGCACGTGCACGTCCGCATCGCCCGCATGCACGCACTGCACGTCGGGCGGGCAGCGCGAATCGTTGGTCGTATCGACATAGATCAGGCTCGCGCCTTCGGGCAGCGCCATGCGCCGGCCGGGGTGCAGCTGTGCCTCCACGGGCAGCGCGACGTTCGGCACGCTGGCGCAGGCCGTGAGGAGCAGGGCGAAGAGGGCGGGCGCGAAACGGACCATGATCAGGGAATCGGGTCGCAGGTGAACGGGACGGCGCGAGTCTAGCCGCTGCGCGCTACGACGCGGTGATCGCCATCGCGTGAATGAGTCGTTGAAGGGGCCGTCGCTAGAATCCGGGCAGTGCACAACGCCGGATCCCCATGACACGAAAGCTGCGGTGGATCGGCCTGGCCGTGTTCCTGCTGGCGGCGGCCTCGCTGCTGTCGCTCTACAGCTACGGACGCTTCGCCCAGCGGGCGCGCGGGGCGCCGTCGCAGGCGATCGCCGCGACGGCGGTGCAGACGCCGCTGGATCGCGTGATCGCGCCGATGGAGCAGGCGCATCCGGGCCAGGCGGGGCTTTCGCTGATCGCCGACAACCTCGACGCGTTCACCGTGCGCGCGCTGACCGCGCGCGAGGCCGGACGCAGCCTGGACCTGCAGTACTACATCTGGAAGCCGGACCTCACCGGCAACCTGATCGTGCACGAAGTGCTGCGCGCGGCCGATCGCGGCGTTCGCGTGCGGCTGCTGCTGGACGACCTGAACTCGCACAAGAAGGATTCGGTGCTGGCCGCGCTCGACCGTCATCCGAACATCGAAGTGCGCATGTTCAATCCCTCGCGCGCGCGGCAGTCGTATTTCCTGCGCGGCGTGGAGATGGTGCTGCGGATCTTCAGCCTCAACCGGCGCATGCACAACAAGGCGTGGATCGCCGACGGCCGTGTGGCCGTGGTGGGCGGTCGCAACATCGGCGACGAGTATTTCGGTGCGGCGTCGGAGTCGAACTTCCTCGATGCGGACCTTGCGGTCATCGGCGAGCCGGTGCGCGAAACCTCGCGCATCTTCGACGCGTACTGGAACAGTTCGACGGCGATTCCGCTGTCGGAGCTGGTCGACGCTGACGAGCTGTCGCTGCAGCGGCTGCGGCGCGTGGGCGTGCTGGAATACCGGTCGAAGGACGCCAAGCCCTACATCGAACAGCTTCGCCGTTCGCCCAGTGTCCAGGCGCTGTTGCACGGCAGTCGCGAACCGCGCTGGACGCCGAACGCGCACGTCTACTCCGATCCGCCCGAGAAAGCCGAAGGCGCGCCGCGTCGCCGGAACTGGCTGATCGATGCGATCACGCCGGCGTTCACCAGCGCCGAGCGCGAGGTGTTCATCAGTTCGCCGTATTTCGTGCCCGGCGACGATGGCGTGACCGGGCTGCTGCGCATGCGCGATCGCGGCGTGCGCATCGGCATCCTGACCAACTCGCTGGCCGCGACCGACGTCGCCGCGGTGCATGGCGGCTACGCGCCGTACCGCGTGCCGCTGCTGCGGGGCGGCATCGAACTGTACGAACTCAAGGCCCAGGGACCGGGAGGCGGTCGCGCCGGCAGCGGTTTGCTGGGTTCGAAGTCAGGCGAGGCGAGCCTCCACACCAAGGCGTTCATGATAGACGGCGACTCCGGCTTCGTTGGTTCGGTCAACTTCGATCCGCGCTCGATCAACCTCAACACCGAGATGGGCATCCTGTTCACCGACCGCGAACTCACGCGCGACCTGATGCGCCTGTACGCGTGGAAGATCGGCCGCGAAAACAGCTATCGCCTGTGGCTGGAGAACGGCGAGCTGCGCTGGGAAGATGCCGCCGCGAAGCCGCCGCGCACGTGGACGGAAGAACCCGATGCCGACTGGAAGCGTCGCACGATGGCGACCGTGGCGCGCTGGCTGCCGGTGGAGTCGCAGTTGTAATGGAAGCCCCTCTCCCAACGGGAGAGGGGTTGGGGTGAGGGGTAACGGAGTCCTGACGATAAACAGGCAGTGCATCGCTGCACTGCGAGTTTTCGAACCCGTCCCTCCGTTGCCCCTCATCCGCCCTTCGGGCACCTTCTCCCGCAGGGAGAAGGGAAGGAGCGAAAGGCGAAAGGCGAAAGGCGCTACTGCCTCGCCACGTCCAGCACCGCACGCCCCGCCGCATCGATCCGCACCGTCATCAGCCGGTCGTACTCCGCCTCGCTCATCGGCGCGACATCGCACGAACACAACGCGGCCGCGATATCCGGCACCGTGTTGCTATGGCCGACGACCAGGACCGTCTGGCCCGCATGCCGCTGCTTCAATTGGGTGGCGAACTCCGACGCCGGCAGTTTCGCGTCGTACTCGATCAGCGGCAAACCGTGATCCTGCGCCGTCGGAATCGCGGTCTGGCGCGTGCGCTGGAAGGGCGTGGTGTAGACCGCGATCACCGGCATCGATGACAACCGCTGCGCCAGCGCCTGCGCCCGCGCGCGGCCCGCGTCGGTCAGCGGCGGATCCTTCGAACCATCGGGCACCTTCTCTGCGTGGCGCACGATCACGAACGTCATCGCCGCATCGGCCTGCGCGGCCTCGGTGTGCGGCGCCGATGCACATGCGGAAAGCAGCGACAGGCAGGACAGGAGCAGGGCGGTGAGCGGCATCTTCTTCATGCCGCCCACCTTATCCGACCTCACGCGGCCGGCTGAAGTGCCGTGAGGATGCCCTTGGCGGCCAGCACGCGCGAGGATGCATCGGGCAGGTCCAGCGTCATGCGCAGCTTGTCCGGGCCTTCCATCTTGTAGAGCTTTGGCTGGCCCTGGATCAGGCGGATGATCGCCATCGGATCGACATTGGGCTTCTCTACAAAATGCACGCGTCCGCCGGTTTCGCCGAGGTCGAGCTTGCGGATGCCCAGTTCCGTCGCGCGCAGCTTGAGTTCGGCCACCGCGAACATGTACTTGGCGGGGTCGGGCAGCAGGCCGAAGCGGTCGATCATCTCCACCTGCAACTCGCGCAGTTCGTCGGTGTCGCGCGCGCCGCTGATGCGCTTGTACAGCGTCAGGCGCGTGTGCACGTCGGGCAGGTAGTCGTCGGGAATCAGCGCCGGGATGCGCAGTTCGACTTCCGCGCCGCGCGCTTCGACCATGTCCACGTCCGGCAGCTTGCCCTGGCGGATCGAGCGCACCGCGCGTTCGAGCAACTCGGTGTAGAGGCTGAAGCCGACTTCGGCCATCTGGCCGCTCTGTTCCTCGCCCAGCAGTTCGCCGGCGCCGCGGATTTCCAGGTCGTGCGTGGCCAGCGTGAAGCCCGCGCCGAGCTCGTCCATCGCCGCGATCGCATCCAGCCGCTTGCGCGCATCGTCGGTCATCGCCTTTCGGTCGGGCACGACGAGGTACGCATACGCGCGGTGGTGCGAACGACCCACGCGACCGCGAAGCTGGTGCAGCTGCGCCAGGCCGAAGCGGTCGGCGCGGTTGATGATGATCGTGTTCGCGTTGGGGATGTCGATGCCCGATTCGATGATCGTCGTCGACAGCAGCACGTTGTAGCGCTGCTTGTGGAAGTCGAGCATCACGCGCTCGAGTTCGCGTTCGGGCATCTGCCCGTGCGCCACGCCGATGCGCGCTTCGGGTACCAGTTCCTGCAACTCGCGCTGCATCCGGCCGATGCTCTCCACGTCGTTGTGCAGGAAATACACCTGGCCACCGCGCGACAGCTCGCGCTGGAACGCCTCGCGCAGTTGCATGTCGTCCCACGGAACGACGAAGGTCTGCACGGCAAGGCGATGCGCCGGGGGCGTGGCGATGATCGACAGGTCGCGCAGTCCCGCCATCGCCATGTTCAGCGTGCGCGGGATCGGCGTCGCGGTGAGCGTGAGCAGGTGCACGTTCGCGCGCAGCGCCTTCAGCGCTTCCTTCTGGCGTACGCCGAAGCGCTGTTCCTCGTCGACGATGACCGCGCCGAGATCCTTGAAGCGCACGTCCTTCTGCAGCAGGCGGTGCGTGCCGACGATCACGTCGATCGTGCCGTCGGCGACCTTCGCGAGTTCCGCCTCGATTTCCTTCTTCGTCTTGAAGCGCGAAAGCACCTCGACCCTGATCGGCCAGTCGGCGAAGCGGTCGCGGAAATTGCGGTAATGCTGTTCGGCCAGCAGCGTCGTCGGCACGAGCACGGCGACCTGCTTGCCGCCCATCGCAGTGGTGAACGCCGCGCGCACCGCGACCTCGGTCTTGCCGAAACCGACGTCGCCGCAGACCACGCGGTCCATCGGCTGGCTGGAGGCGAGGTCGCGGATCACCGCTTCGATGGCCGCATGCTGGTCGGGCGTTTCCTCGAACGGGAACGCCGCCGCGAACGGCTCGTACACCGCGCGATCGACGTCGATCGCAAGGCCCGCGCGCGCCTGCCGCTTGGCCTGGATTTCCAGCAGTTCCGCCGCGACGTCGCGCACCTTTTCCGCGGCCTTGCGCTTGGCCTTCGTCCACTGCTCGCCGCCGAGCGAATGCAGCGGCGCGGTTTCCTCCGACGCGCCTGAATAGCGGTTGATCAGGTGCAGCTGCGCGACCGGCACGTACAGGCGGTCGCCCTTGGCGTATTCGATTTCCAGGTATTCGGCCGGCATGCCGCCGGCTTCCAGCGTCACCAGTCCGCGATAGCGGCCTACGCCGTGATCTTCGTGGACGATCGGCGCGCCTTCAGTGAGCTCGCCCAGGTCCTTGATGATCGCTTCGGGTTCGCGCCCGACGCGACGTCGGCGACGCGGTTGGCTCGCGCGCTCGGGGAACAGCTGGCGTTCGGTGAGCACGACGAACGCCGGCTCGGTGATCGCGAAACCGTCTTCGAGCGGCGCGACGGCAATGGAGAATCGCGATGCGTCGTTCGCGAGGAACGACGGGAAATCCGCGACGACCTCCGGCTTCAATGCGCCGGCTTGCAGGATTTCCAGCAGCGCTTCGCGACGTCCCGGCGAATCAGCCGCGACGAGCACGCGGCCGGGATAGCTCGACAGGAATGACGTGAGCGCATCGGCAGGCGCGTGATCGCGCGCGGCGACGGGCAGGGACGGTGCCGGCTGGTCGCCGAGCGCGCTCGCTCGTTCGCGCTGCGCGTGGCCTTCTCCGCAGACTTCCACGCGAGCGCCGGCATTGAGGCGCTCGCGCAACGCGTCCGGCGGCAGGTACAGCGCGTCGGGCGGGAGCAGCGGACGTTCGAGGTCGTGTCGGCGCTGCTCGTAACGCTCGCCCGTGTGCGTCCAGAACTGGTCGGCCGCTTCCATCGCGCCGTCGGCGATGATCGGCAGCGTGTCCACGTCGAGGTAGTCGAACAGCGTGGACGTCGTATCGAAGAACAGCGGCAGGTAGTACTCGATGCCCGGCGGCGCGAGGCCGGCCTTCAAATCCTGGTAAAGCGCGCTTCGGCGCGTGTCCAGGTCGAAGCGGTCGCGCAGCGCGTCGAGCGCGCGCTTCAGCGCCGCATCGCTGAGCGGCACTTCGCGGCCCGGCAGCAGGTGCACGGCGTCGATCTTCTCCAGCGAGCGCTGCGATTCGGGATCGAACGCGCGGATGGTTTCGATCTCGTCGTCAAGCAGTTCGACGCGGAACGGCTGGTCGGCGCCCATCGGGTACACGTCGAGCAGGCCGCCACGCACGGCGAAATCGCCCGGATCGAGCACCTGCGGCACATGGCGATAGCCGGCCGATTCGAGGCGGCGCTTTTCGGCGTCCAGATCCAGCCGTTGCCCCGTCTTCACGTCGAAACTGCCGCCGACCACGTGCTTGAGCGGCGCCAGGCGCTGCAGCAGGGTCTGCACCGGCACGATCACGATGCCGCGCTTCAGCGTGGGCAGACGATGCAGTGCGGCCAGGCGCTGGCTGACGATGTCCGGGTGCGGGCTGAAGACGTCGTAGGGCAGGGTTTCCCAGTCGGGGAAGCCGATCACCGGCAGCCCGGTCTGCTGCGCGCCCAGGAGCGTGTGCAGGTCGGATTCGAGCTGGTGTGCGCCCTGGTTGTCGCGCGCGACGACCAGCAGCGGCGCGCCATGGGCGGACGCCGCGGCGGCGACATGGAACGCCAGCGCGGACGGCGAGGCCGGCGCGCGCCACCAGGCGCGCTGCTGGCCGGTCTTCGGCAGGGGAGGCGTGGGGATTGCGGATTTGCGCATCGGGAAGGCGTGGGGCGTCCGGAAAGCGAAAACAAGACCAGCGCCGGAAGCGTGCCTCCCAGCGCAAAGAGCCCCGCATTTTACTGGACATGCGGATGAAGGCCGTTCGGACGCGCCGCTGACGGGCCGGTACCGGATCGCAGCGTTACGTCAGTGCGCGTAATATCGCTTGCAATTAGATAGCGCGCTATGTAAGTTGCCAACCCATGAAGACCGTCCGCAAACCCTCCACGCAGAAGCCGGCCCGCAACCTGCTGCATCTGGATGAGCAGCTGTGCTTCGCGCTGTATTCCACCGGGCTGGCGCTGAACAAGGTGTACCGGCGGCTGCTGGCGCCGCTGGGCCTGACGTATCCGCAGTACCTGGTGATGATGGTGCTGTGGGAGCGCGAGGGGCTGAGCGTGTCGGAGATCGGCGAGCGCCTGTTCCTCGACTCGGCCACGCTGACGCCACTGCTCAAGCGGCTGGAGGCGATGGGGCTGGTGACGCGCACTCGCGCGAGCCACGACGAGCGGCAGGTCATCGTCGAGCTCAGCGCCGAAGGCCGGGCGCTGAAAACACGCGCGAAGTCGATTCCGGCCGACCTGCTGTGCGCCTCGGAATGCTCGCCCGACGACCTCGTGGCGATGAAGCAGCAACTGGAATCCCTGAGGGAAGCGCTCGCACGGAACGGATGAGTCCGCCGCGCGGCACTTCGCTATTTCAAAAATAAGTAGTGCGCTATGAAGTAGCGGGCTATCTATGTAACCGGCCGACCGGCCGCCCACGTTCCACCCCACAACCAGGAGCCATCCCATGTCCCTCGATCAGGTCCTCTACACCGCCCACGCCACGTCCACCGGTGGCCGCGACGGCCGTTCCGTCTCCTCCGACAAGGTGCTCGACGTCAAGCTCGCCACGCCGCGCGAACTCGGCGGCGCGGGCGGCGAGGGCACGAACCCCGAGCAGCTGTTCGCCGCGGGTTACTCGGCCTGCTTCCTCGGTGCGCTGAAGTTCGTCGCCGGCAAGGAGAAGATCGCACTCCCCGCCGATGCGAGCATCGACGCCGCCGTCGGCATCGGCCCGCTGCCGACCGGTTTCGGTATCCAGGCCGAGCTGAAGATCTCGCTGCCGGGTCTGCCGCGCGAGCAGGCAGAAGCGCTGGTGCAGAAGGCGCATCAGGTCTGCCCGTACTCGAACGCGACCCGCGGCAACATCGACGTGACGCTGACCGTCGTCTGATCGCACGAGGAAGCGCGGCGCGGGCGTCCAGCCCGCGTCGCGCGTGCCCCCTCGCTACCGGAATGAAGCGCGCCTCACGGCCTAGCTTCGAACACCAGGTTGAACGGCGTCTGCGT
>Ga0209676_1001867_pt1 | contig 17330 bp, 19 predicted proteins | sample AraplaCvi_mLB_r2_FD_184282 | JGI IMG/M metagenome (GOLD analysis project Ga0209676, IMG submission 184282) | Arabidopsis root microbial communities from North Carolina, USA - plate scrape MF_Cvi_mLB_r2 (SPAdes) (version 2) | ecosystem: Host-associated > Plants > Roots > Endosphere | place: USA...
CGGCGTCGGCGGCGGTGGCGCCGCCCCCGGCCTCGGTGGCCGACTGGGCGTAGACGGCGCGGCGGCCGTCGTTGGTGGCGCGGACCGCGGCGGTCAGGGCGGCGTCGGACGAGGGGACGCGGAAGCCGACGTAGCCGTCCGCCTGCTCACCGACGGTGCCGGCGGCCTTGGCGGCGTCGATCATCGCCTTTTGCTGGGAGGTCTGGGCGAAGGCCGCGCCCGCGGCCACGCCGAGGGCCGCGACGGCGGCGACCATGACGAAGACTTTGCGGAAGGACATCGAAGCAGACTTTCTCATCAGAACAGGTTGGGGTTTTCGGCCAGGAGGTTCTGAAGCTCCCGGTCGAGACGGACGCGGATATCCGCGTCCAGCCTGGCGTTGATGGTGATCGGATCGACCTGCAGGCGGACGGTGGGCGTGCAGGCGGCGGCGCCCATGGCCACGGCCATCAGGCCGAGCACGGCGACGGTTCTGCGCGACTTCGTCCGGGTCATGACGACTCTCCGATTGATCCGCTGTGACTAAACGCGAATGAGGGTGAACGGGTTCTGAACGGCGAAGGCGGCCCGATCAAGGCACAGCTTCGGCATCCGGCGACGCCTCGTCGATCTGACCGTTGCGGGCGCGGTCCAGCCGCATCAGATCGCCGACCAGTTCGTTGAGATTGACCGAGGTGTCGAGCGTCAGATCGATGCCGGTGTTGGACGGCAGGGGCAGCTCGCGGTTCAGGAACTCGCGGCTGATGAACTCGGCCAGGGGGATGCGCAGTTCCTGCCGCTGGGGCGGGTCGTGCCGGCCGCGAATGTGGAACAGGACGCCCAGGCGGCCGCCGTCCAGGCTGTTCACCTGGGCCGACAGGACGTCGAAGGCCAGGTTCTCCATGGCCTGATAGGCCAGGTCCTGGACGGTGTTGGGCGGCAGGGCCTCGCCGCCGCCCTCGGCCTGGAGGCCGGTCAGGGCGGAGCGGGGGATGGACAGGCGGCCGGGCTGGACCGCCTGGATGTCGCCGCCGACGATGCGCACGCCGTCGGTGGGGTTCCAGCTGAAGGGCAGGCGGCCGGAGACGACGGCGTCGAGGCTGACCTTGTCGCCGAAGCCGGCCTCGTTGATCACCTGACCGAGCTGGACGTTCTCCAGCACGATGACGCCGGTGAAGCCCTGCTGGATGTCCAGCGGGATGGACAGGGGCTCGACCCGGACGGTCCCGCCCGCGACGCTGAGATCGGCGCCCTCGATGCTGAGCGCGGCCTTGTCGAGGCCGAAGGTCAGGTCGATGTCGGTCAGGGGGGCGACGGATTCCAGCAGGTCGGCGTGCAGGGTCTGGCCGGGAGCGGCGACCAGCGGGGTCAGGCTGGTGAAGTCCACCGAGCCGCGCAGGCCCTTCACCGGGCCCGCCGGGCTGGCGAAATCCAGGCCGGGGACGGTCAGGCGGCCGGAGCTGGTCCCTTCCGTATCGGCGCGCCAGTCGACGCGGCCAGTGAAGCCGACCGAGCCGACGGCGGGGGAGCCGACGATGTCGCCGGCCATGGGACTGAGATCGGAGGGCTGGAGCCCGCCTTCCGCGAAGACGATGGACGGGGCGTCGATGGTCAGGCCGCCGGCGCCGGCCTTGCCGTCATGGGCCAGGGTGAGGCGGCCCAGCGCCGTCTCGCCGCGCGACAGGTCGAAGGCGCCGGTCCAGTCGTCGCCGGACAGGCGGGCCGAGCCGCTGGCGGTCATCGGGTTGAAGCGGGCGGGGGTGGTGGCGTCGACCACGGTGGCGCGGCTGACCTGGGCGACCAGGCCGACGCCGTGCGGGCCGCCGGTGGCGGCGAGCGTCCCCTCGGCGTCCTGGAACTGCAGGGCGAGGAAGGGGGCGGAAGCCTTGATGTCCCTCAGGGCGCCGTCGGCGCGCCAGGATCCGTCGGCGACGGCGAACAGCGGACGGCCCGAGGGGCAGAAGCGGCCCGACAGGTCGGTGACGTCGTTCTCGTCCAGCTCCAGCCGTTCGACGGTCAGGGGGACGCAGTCCGTGGCCGTATAGGTCAGGCGGCCGCCGGCGGAGGTCAGCTGGCCCCGGGTCTGGAGCGAGACGCCCCGGGCCAGGCCGAAGTCGAGGGCGGCGCGGCCGTCGAGCGCAGCCGTGAAGCCGTCGGGAGTCAGGCTCCAGCGCGGAATGTTGAAAGCGGCCTCGGGCAGACCCCGACCGCGCGAGGCGGTCAGGGACAGGGCGCCGCCGCCGCGTTCGCCGCGCGCCGCGCTGAACAGGGGGCCGGCGCCGGGGCGCAGGGTCAGGACGCCGCCGTTGGCCGGGGTCAGGGTGGCGGGGCGGTCCAGGGTGAACCGGGTGCCGGTGTCGCCGGTCGACAGGCTGAAGGCGGGGACATCGACGGCGAAGGCGGACAGGGCGCGCTTCATCTCGCCCAGTTCCGGGATGTCGTCGCGGGCGGCGGGGCCGAACAGGGGCCAGGCGCCGCGCGCGGATCGGAGGGAGCCCTGGGCGTCGATCCGGATCGCGCCGTCGGCGACCATGTCGATGCGGGCCGAGCCGCGCGTCCCGGTCAGGGACAGGTCGTCCATCGCCAGACGGTCGGCGGCGAGGGCGAGGGTCCCTTGCGTCTCCATGGCCGCGCCGCGTCCACCGGCGACCAGATTGCCGGTGGTGAGATGGACGCCCGTCCCCTGGAAGCCCGCGCCGGAGAGGCGGGCGGCGGAGACGTCGGCGGGCCCTTCGACGCGCCAGCCGAAGCCTTCGCCGGTGCGGTCCAGGACGGTGGCGGCGTTTGTCAGGCGCAGGCGGGCACCCTGCCCGGCCACGGCGCCCTCCAGTCCGGCGGCGCGCAGGTCGGCGGTGGTGCGGCCCTGGATTCGGAAGGCCTCGATCCAGCCGGCGGTCGTTCCGTCGAAGTTGAGGTCGGCGGCGACGCCCCGGACGGCGCTGTCGCCCGTGGCCAGCCGGTCGGCGGTCAGGGCCAGGGACAGGCGAGCGCGGCCGTCGTTGCGGCGGGTCTTGAGGTCCGGATAGGGCAGGTCGCCGGTCAGGGTGAGGCGCGCGCCCTGCCCCTGCACGGCCGCGCCTTGCTCGCCCGCGATCCGGGCCGAGTCCGCCGCGGCGGTGACGCGCAGGGCGACGCGGTCGCCGGTGGTGGTCAGGTCGACGGTGGCGGCCAGGCCCCGGGCGTCGATACGGTCGCCGCTGCGCAGGGCCGTGGCAGGCATGCGGGCGACCAGCCGCATCAGCTTGCCGTCATCAATGCGGGCGTCGCCCAGGATGTTGGCCGGGCCGTAGTCAGTGTCGACGCGGACGCGGGCGCTTTCGACCAGAACCAGAGGCGAGCGGCTGTCGGGACTGGGCGGACGGCCGGTGAACTCACGGATCAGGGGGTCGAGCGAGCCGAAGAACAGCTTGCCGCCGCGCAGGCTGACGCGGGCGACGGGTCGCAGCAGGCGGACGCGGGTGGGGGTCAGGCCCAGGCCGGTCTTCGACCAAGGGGCGCCGATAGCGTAGTCGACCTCGACCCGCTCGACGGTGACGTCCGGATTGCGAGGATCGCCGATGCGGACCCGGGCGACGACGCCGTTCAGCTCGACCCGTTCGATATCGACCTCGGCCGGGACGCCCTGACGCTCCAGCCAGCCGACCAGCACCTGACGCGTGACCATGCGGCGGTTCAGCCAGGCGAGGGCGAGGACGACCAGCAGGACGCACAGCACGACCCAGGCGACGAGGAGGATGTGTCGGAACGCCGGACGGGCGCGGCGGGGGGCCGGACGCGGAGGCGGACTGGAGGCGGGGGAGACCGTGTCGCTCATGCCCTTCGTCCTTTAGCGGCACAGGCGGCGTGGCGGAAAGGGCGATGAGCAAAGTCGAGCGCCCGTTGAGCAATAAATCCGTGGCTCGGCAGCCACAGCATAGTGGCGCTTGGGCCACTTAGAGTGAATCCAGAGTCTGCGTCGGATCGACGCCCCACAGCCGTATGAATAGCGTTCAGATGCTGCGCGAATACTGTAGCGCTGACCTCTGATCACCTGTCCGTTCACGCAAGCTTTACCCGCGACTACGGCCCCGGTTAACGCCCTGTAACGATCTGTCTTCCCATGATGGGACGGACGGGCTATACGGCGCGTCTCGCGTTCGGCGGTTCCTTCGGGGGGCGGTCCGGCGCGATCCTTGCTTTTAGTGGCTTTGGCGCCGGCCGGCGTCGTCGTTTGTCGGGGACCGATGGCTCAGTTCGATCCACGTCGCCAGCCGATGCGCATCGCCCCGCACGCCCTGACGGCGGTGGCGGCGATCTCGGTGGCGCTGCTTGCCGGACGCGTATACCAACCCGCGAAAGCGGAAGAGGCTCCGCCTCTCACCCAGATTCAGATCGCCGCCCTGGAAGCCCAGGCGTTCGCCGCGGGCTCGACGCCCGCCGGCCTGACCGCGCCGGAAGCCATTCCGGTGCAGATCCGCAAGGGCGAAACCTTCGAGCAGGCCGTGGCCCGCACCGGCATCGCCCCCGAGGAAGCCTCGGCCGTGGCCGCCACCCTGTCCAACGCCATGGACGTCAGCTCGATGCGGGCCGGTCAGAAGTTCGAAACCGCCATCGCCCATCCGCGCGGCGGCCGCGGCGACGCCCGCCTGATCGGCCTGACCATGCGCACGGGCCCGGCCAGCCAGCTGACCGTGTCGCGCAGCTTCGACGGCGCCCTGCGCCTGCGCGCGCTGGAAGAGAAGGTGACCCACGAGACCGTGGTCCTGACCGGCAAGGTCGAGGGCTCGCTGTCGCGCACCGCCCGCCGCGAAGGGGCTCCGGCCGCCATCGCCCGCGTGGCCGGCCGCCTGTTCTCGCACAAGTTCGACATGGATCGCGACATCCACTCGGACGACGAGTTCACCTACGTCTTCGACCGCACGGTCACCGAGAACGGCCGCACCATCGATTCCGGCGAGCTGATGTACGCCCAGCTGAAGGGCGTGACCTTCTATCGCTTCCAGCCCGCCGGCGCGCGCGAGGCCCAGTATTTCGACGCCACGGGCAAGAACACCCGCTCGGCCTTCATGCGCACTCCGCTGGAGCGCGGCTTCCGCATCTCGTCGTCGTTCGGCTTCCGCCGTCACCCGATCGCGGGCTTCCGCAAGATGCACCAGGGCATCGACTTCGCCGCGGGCATGGGCACGCCGGTCGTGGCTCCGGCTGACGGCGTGGTGGTCGAGGCCCGCCGCTGGGGCGGCTACGGCAACTGGCTGCGCATCCGCCACCCGAACGGTCTGGAGACCGGCTACGGCCACCTGTCGCGCTACGCCTCGGGCATCCGCGCCGGCCAGCGCGTCCGTCAGGGCCAGGTCGTCGCCTACGTCGGTTCGACCGGCGCCTCGACCGGTCCGCACCTGCACTATGAAATCTGGCGCGGCGGCCAGCGGATCAATCCGGCCGGCGTGCGCACCCAGGAAGGCACCGTCCTGGCGGGCGCCGATCTGGCCGCCTTCCGCGCCGAGAAGGCCCGCATCGACCGCATCATCGCCTCGGGCGGCGAGCGCCGCTCGGGCGCTCCGTCCATGGCCGGAGGCCTGCGCCCCGCCCGGGGCTGAGGCTTTCATTCAACTAGCTGACTCCGTCACCCTCGGGCTTGACCCGAGGGCCTGATGGTCCGCGAGCTGAGCCTTTCCGGCGGCCACGCGGCGCACGATGTCCGGTCCTCGGGTCAAGCCCGAGGATGACGGGCCATTGAGCGTTTCATCATGGCGCCGCAATCACCCGGAAGAACGGGGTCATGCAGGCGAGACGCGACATCCTGATCGGCATGGCCCTGGCGAGCGTGGCTCCCGCCGCGTGGGCGCAGACCACCTTTGTCTCGCGCCGGATCACGGTGGAGACGCGCGGGCGCGGGCCGGACCTGATCCTGATCCCCGGCCTGGCCTCGACGGCGGCGGTGTGGCGCTCGACCGCCGACCGGCTGGCGGGGAAATACCGGCTGCACCTGGTCTCGATGCGCGGGTTCGGCGACCTACCCGCGCAGGCCAACGCCGAGGGCGCGGTGATCGGGCCGGTGGCCGGCGAGGTGCTGCGCTACATCACCGAAAGCCGACTGAACCAGCCCGCCATCATCGGCCATTCGATGGGCGGCCAGATCGGGCTGAGGCTGGCGTCGGACTGGCCGTGGGCGGTGGGGCGGCTGATGACGGTGGATTCCTCACCCTTCTTCGCCGCGCTGATCAGCCCGCAGGCGACGGTCAACGATGTCCGTCCCATCGCCCAGGTGGCCTATCAGGCGATCCAGTTCCTGGGTGACGAGGCCCTGCAGACCCGCGGCCGCGAGATGGGGGTCGAACTGGGCGGCGCCACCGACAGCCTGTTCAGCGGCATCGGCTGGCAGGGCGGCGACCGGCAGGTGCTGGCCCAGTCGCTGTACGAGGTGATGACCATCGACCTGCGCCCGCGCCTGCCCCGGATCACCGCGCCGGTGACCGTGGTCTATGGCTGGAGCCCGGACCACAACTCGCCTCGCAGCCATGCCGACAGCCTGTTCCGGAACGCCTACGCCCGGCTGCCGGCCCCGGCGACCTTCGAGCGGATCGAAGGGGCCGAGCATATGGTGATGATCGACCAGCCGACGCGGTTCAGGGCGGCGGTGGAGCGGTTCATGGGATGAAGAAAGTGGCGAGTGGCTAGTGGCTAGTGGCTGGCTACCAGCCTGCGACGGCACAGTCCGCGCCGCCCTTCCGATTCCATAGAATCGGCGAAACTAGCCACTAGCCACTCAGTCCGCGTCCGGCTGGTTGTCCGGATGGGCCGCCACGAAGGCCGGATGCGTCTTGGCCGCCGCGTCGATGGCCAGCAGGCGCGGGAAGGCGTCCAGGGCGACGTTGAAGCGGGCGGCTGAGTAGATCTGCGGGATCAGGTAGCAGTCGGCCAGGGTCGGGGCGTCGCCGAAACACCAGCCGGCACCATGCCGGGCGACGAGGGCTTCCAGCGCCTCGAAGCCGGGGAGGATCCAGCGGGCGGCCCAGGCGTCGACGGCGGCCTGGTCGGCGCCGAAGCTTTCGCGAAGCGCCTTGCCGACGCGCAGATTGTTCAGCGGATGGATGTCGCAGCCGACCAGGGCGGCCATGGCGCGGACGTGGGCGCGGTCCACGGCGTTCGACGGCAGCAAGGCCGGCGCCGGGTGCGCCTCCTCCAGCCATTCGAGGATGGCGGGGCTCTGGGTCAGGACGGCGCCGTCGACTTCCAGCGCCGGCACCATGCCCTGCGGGTTCAGTGCGACATAGGCCGGGTCCTTCTGGGCGCCGGTGCGCAGGTCGTGGCCCTGCTGTTCGTAGGACAGACCCTTCAGTTCGAGGGCGATGCGGGTGCGGTAAGCGGCGCCCGACCGCCAGTAGCCGTGCAGGATCATCGCGGGGTCACCGTGAAGCTGAGCGCGGGCAGGCCGCCGATGGTGGCCTCGACCCGGTCGCCGGGCTGGAGCGGGCCGACTCCCTCGGGCGTGCCGGTGAAGATCAGGTCGCCGGCGCGGATGTCCCAGAGCTCACGCGCCTTGGCCAGGATCTCGTCCGGATTCCAGATCATGTCGTCCAGGCGGCCCGACTGACGGACCTCGCCGTTGACGCTGAGCGCGATGGGGGCGGCCGGGTCCGGCAGGGCGCCCAGGACGAGGGGGGCGCAGGGGGCCGACTGGTCAAAGCCCTTGGCGGCGTCCCACGGACGGCCCTTCTCCTTGGCGGCGGCCTGGAGGTCGCGGCGGGTCAGGTCGCAGCCGACCGCCCAGCCGACGATGCCGTCCGGCCCGACGGCGCAGACCAGTTCGACCTCGTGATGCAGGTTCGACGTCGCGGTGGGGAAGACCGGGTCGGCCCCGTCGGTGACCACCGCGTCGGCGGGCTTGGTGAAGAAGAAGGGCTCGGCCCGCTCATGGCCCATCTCGCGCGCGTGGGCGGCATAGTTCTGGCCGACGCAGAGGATGCGGCGGACCGGGAAGCGCGCGTCGGAGCCCTGAATGGGGAGGGAGGGGGTGGCGGCGGGGGGGAAGAGCCAGTCGGTCATGGGACTCCGGAGGAGGCAGTAGGCAGTAGGCAGTAGACAGTAGGGAGGTAGCGTATCCGGAATGGCCCGGACAGCCAGCCCTGGCGCCATTTCGCTACTGCCTATCGCCTACCTGCCTACTGCCTTCACCATGCTGCACCGCGGGAACCGCTACGTCAGAGTGGCGTTCCGGCTCAGGGTTCTCTATCTAACCGTCAAGCTTGACCAAACGGAGCGCGCATCATGGCGACCACCAAGGCGGCCCGCGCCGCAGTTAAGAACGATCTGAACACCCTCAAGGACGACCTGAAGACGCTCGGGTCCGAGGAAAAGGCCGCGCTGCGCGAGAAGGCGTCGGTCGCCGACGCCCGCCTGCGCGCCAAGGCCGCCGAGACCGAGGCCCGCATTCGCGAACAGGCCGACGTGCTGCGCGACCGCGCCCGGGGTTATTACGACGAGGCCCGCGTGAAGGGCCGCGAGTACTATGACGATGCGTCCGAGCGCTTCGACGAAGCCCAGCGCTATCTGACCGAGCGGGTGCAGGAGCGTCCGATCCAGTCGACCGCCATCGCGCTCGGCGTCGGCGTCGTGCTCGGCCTGCTGCTCGCCGGTCGCCGCCGCTGATGTTCGGCGGGGGGCTGGCCAGGGGTCTGGTGAAGAAGGCCGTCGCGGCCGCCGCGGCGGCCGGCGCCGCGCTGGTGGCCGTGATCTTCCTGGGCGTGGCGATCTATTACGCCCTGTGCATCGTGGTCGTGCCGCTGGCGGCCGCCGCGATCACCTTCCTGCTGTTCGCCCTCATCGCCATCCTGGTCGCCGTGCTGTTCCTGCGCGGCGAGGGGGATGAGTATGAGGAGGAGGAAGAGCCGGCCGGCATCGGCCAGCGCGCCTTCATGCTGTTCCGCGAACGGCCGATCCTGGGCACCGTGGCGGCCCTGGCAGGCGGCTGGATTTTCCTGAGAAATCCGGCGCTTGCCAGTCTGGTGGCGGCGGCGTTCACCGAGAAATCGCACACCGGTCGTCGGCGTTAAGAGGAACCGTCAGGCTTCCTGACGGTTGTTCAGACAGGTGCGGCGTATGAGCCGTTCCGCTTTGGACAACCGCTCTGGAAGGAACCGCTCATGCTACGCTGGGCCCTGATCTTTCTCGTGCTCGCCCTCGTCGCCGGCGCCCTCGGCGCTGGTGGTGTCGCGGGCCTGTCGATGAACATCGCCTATGTGCTGTTCGTCATCTTCATCATCCTGCTGATCGTGCACTTCATCACCGGCAGGGGACGATCCGTATAGCGGATCAGACCTTTGAAGACCGAAGGGGCCGTGGTCATCCGACCACGGCCTTTTTCATGCGCGCGGCCGGGCCCGGTGGACCGGAACGCCTGGAGCGGCCATACGCTGGGATGTCATGAGCGTCGCCTTCACCCGCGAGGAAGATCTGGAGGCGACCGCCGCCGACCTTCCCGACCGTCCGATCTCGTCTCATCCGAACCTGGTCACCCTGAGCGGGCTGGCCCGGATCGAGGCCGCGTTGGCCGAGGCGCGGGCGGCCTATGCGGCGGCCCAGGCGGCGGGCTCCATCGAGACCGACCGGACGCCGATGGCCCGGGCGGCGCGGGACCTGCGGTACTGGTCCGCCCGGCGCGCCTCGGCCCAGCTGGTGGAGACGCAGGCCGACGGGCGCGTGCGCTTCGGCGGCTCAGTGACCATCGAGCGGGAGGACGGCCGCACCCAGACCTGGCGGATCACCGGCGAGGATGAGGCCGATCCGGCCGAGGGTTCGGTCAGCCACGTCTCGCCCCTGGCCCGCGCCCTGGTGGGCAAGCGGGTCGGCGATGAGGCCGTGGTGGCGGGCCAGTCGGTCGAGGTGATCGCGGTCGACTGACGCCTATTGGGCCAGCATGCCGCCGTCGATGACGAACTCCGTGCCCGTGATGAACTTGGACTCGTTCGAGGCCAGATAGACCACGCACCAGGCGACGTCGTCCGGCTCGCCGATGCGCTTGAGCGGGATGCCGCGGGCCAGACGCTCGTGCGCCTTGCCCTCGTCGCCGCCGGCCATGGCGACGAAGGGATCGAGGATCGGGGTCTTGATGAAGACCGGGTGGACCGAGTTGCAGCGGACGTTCCAATCCATCTTGGCCGCCTCGAGGGCGATGGTCTTGGTGTACATCCAGACGCCCGCCTTGGTGGCGTTGTAGGCGCCCATGCCCGGCGCTGCGGCGAGGCCCGCCACCGACGAAATGTTGATGATCGACGACGGGGCCGCGTCGCGCAGGTGCGGCATGGCGTGCTTGGTCCCCAGCATGATGGAGCGGAGGTTGATCTCGTACTGGCGCTGCCAGTTCTCGACCGTGTCCTGCTCCACGAAGGCCAGCGGGCCGCCGATGCCGGCGTTATTGACCAGCACCGACAGGCCGCCCATGGCCGAGGCGGCGGCGTCGATGACCGAGATCCACTGGTCCTCGGAGGTGACGTCCTGTTCGAAGGCGAAGGCGCGGCCGGGGTGGGCGGCGTTGATGGCGTTGGCGAGAGCCTGAGCGCCCGCCAGATTGACGTCGGTGACGGCGACCTTGGCGCCCTCCTCGGCCAGGCGGTGGGCCATGGCCGTGCCCAGCCCGCCGGCGGCGCCCGTGATCAGAACTTGCTTGTCGGAGACGCGTCCGGCCATCACTGGGCTCCCATCGCGGCGGCGGCTTCGTCGATGAAGCGGGCCATGTTCAGATCGCGGTCGGTCACGCCGCCGGCGTCGTGGGTGGTCAGCAGGACCTCGACCCGATTGTAGACGTTGGACCATTCCGGATGGTGATCGACCTTGTCCGCCAGCAGGGCGACGCGGGTCATGAAGCCGAAGGCGGCGTTGAAGTCGGCGAAGACCAGGGAGCGGGCGATGGCGGGCCGGGCGTCGTCGGCCTTTCGCCAGAGGGGCAGGCCCTTCAGAGCTTCCGCGACGTCAATCTGTTCCGGCATCGTTCCCTCCGTTTTCTCCGGCGTAACGCGCCCGGCGGCCGGCCACAAGCGACCGAAGGCAGGAACGAGATTTGAAGCTTGGGCGTTACCGAGCGTCGCCATTCCGACAGGAGGACGTCGTGGATAATCTCTGGATCACCGCCTTGCCGGCGGCCGACCGCAAACGCATTGAACCGCACCTGACCGAACGCCCGTTCGCCCAGGGCCAGATGCTGTATGACGCCGGCGAAGCGCTGGGCGAAGTGTGGTTCCCGCTGGCCGGCGTGGTCTCGCTGATGACTGTTCTGGAGGACGACCGGATGGTCGAGACCGCCGCCATCGGCCGCGAGGGGCTGGTGGGCGTGACCTGCGGTCCGCTGAATGCTCGCGCGTCCAGCCGCGCCATCGCCCAGATCGAGGGCTCGGCCGCCTGCTGCCCCGCCGATGTCTTCTCCGACGCCCTGAGCCAGAGCCCGGAGATGCGCCAGGCCCTGTCGCGCTTCACCGAGAGCCTGTTCGCCCAGGTGCAGCAGGTCGCCGCCTGCAACGCCCAGCATCGGCTGGACGAGCGGCTGGCGCGCTGGCTGCTGACCCTGCACGACCGCGCCGCCAGCGACCGGTTCGACCTGACCCAGTCCGACATCGCCGGCATGCTGGGCGTGCGCCGCGCCACCGTGTCGGAGGTCGGCGCCGAGATCGAGGACAAGGGCCTGATCCGTCGCGGCCGCGGCTGGGTCGAGGTGCTGAACCGCCCCGGCCTGGAGAAGGCGTCGTGCGGTTGCTACGCCCTGATCTCGGGCGTGATGAAGGACCTGGGCGTGCCGAGGCCGAACCACAGGCACTGAGCCACGTATCCTGCGGCCATTCAGACGGATGACGCGGCCCCGCTGAGGCGCTAGACCGCTGCCATGACCGACGCTGCAGACGCCCCCTCCGGCAAGACCTCGTCCTTCGGCTTCCGCGATGTGGACGCCAAGGAAAAGGTCCGCATGGTGCGCGGCGTGTTCGACAGCGTGGCGTCGAACTACGACCTGATGAACGACCTGATGAGCGCGGGGGTGCACCGCCTCTGGAAGGATGCCGCGGCGGCCAGGCTGAACCCGCGTCCGGGCGAGACCATCCTGGACGTGGCGGGCGGCACCGGCGACATGTCGCGGCGCTATTCGAAGATGGCGCGGGCGGCCCAGCTGCGGATGGGAGGCGAGGACGCCTCGGTGATCGTGCTGGACTACAACGCCGAGATGATCATGGCCGGCGTCAACAAGGGCGGCGAGCCGGAGATGAGCTGGACCGTCGGGGACGCCATGGCCCTGCCCCTGCCCGACGCCTCGGTGGACGCCTATTCGATCAGCTTCGGCATCCGCAACGTGGCCGATGTGTCCCAAGCCCTGCGCGAGGCGCGGCGGGTGCTGAAGCCCGGCGGCCGCTTCCTGTGCCTGGAATTCTCGCGCCCGACGGCGGGGCCGATCCGCAAGGCCTATGACGCCTGGTCCTTCCACGCCATTCCGCGCATCGGCGGCTGGGTGGCCAAGGATCGCGACAGCTATCAATACCTGGTCGAGAGCATCCGCCGCTTCCCCGACCAACAGACCTTCAAGCGCATGATCGAGGACGCCGGCCTCAGCCGCGTGACCGTGACCAACCTGTCGGGCGGCGTGGCGGCCATCCATCACGGGTGGGCGATCTGAGCCAGAGGATCGACCCCGGCACGCCCCCGCCGCCGCCGGCCACCGTGCCGGTGCGCGACCCGCTGGGCGCGACCTTGCGCCTGCTGGGCTGGCTGGGCGTGCTGATCCGTCACGACGCCCTGGCCCCACGCGAGATCACCCCCCTGCTGCCGGTGTGGGCGCGCTGGATCGCCGGGCTGCTGCACCTGTTCGCCGGGCGCGAGGGCCGCGACGGCCGCCCCGGCCAGCGGCTGGGCAAGGCGTTCGAGCATCTGGGGCCGGTGGCCATCAAGCTGGGTCAGGTGCTGGCCACCCGCGCCGACATCTTCGGCGTCGAGTTCGCCCGCGATCTGGGCCGGTTGAAGGATGCGTTGCCCCCCTTCCCGCTGGATCAGGCCCGGCGCGAGGTCGAACGGTCGCTGGGCCGCCCGGTCGAGGCGCTGTTCACCGACTTCGGCCCACCGGTGGCCGCCGCCTCGCTGGCGCAGGCGCATCCGGCCTGGCTGGCCGACGGGCGCAAGGTGGCGGTCAAGATTCTGCGCCCCGGCGTCGAGCGGCGCGTCGCCCACGGTCTGGACTCGATGCGGCTGGCCGCGCGGCTGGCGGTGAAATTCGTGCCTCTGGCCCGGCGGCTGGAGCCCTCGGCCTTCGTGGAGACCATCGCCCGCGCCCTGACGCTGGAGCTGGACATGCGGCTGGAGGCGGCGGCCGCCTCGGAACTGCGCGAGATCATGGCCAAGCCGGACCCGCAGGGCCTGACCGGCCACATGAGCGCCCCGGCGGTGATTTGGGACGGGGTGGGCAAGCGGGTGCTGACGCTGGAGTGGGCGCCGGGTCTGCCCCTGACCGATCCGAACGCCGCCGTGCAGCCGGGGCTGGACGTCAATGCCCTGGCCGACAATGTGGTGCGGTCCTTCCTGAGCCAGGCGCTGGACCACGGGGCGTTCCACGCCGACCTGCACGAGGGCAATCTGTTCTGCCACGCGCCGGCGGAGCTGACGGCCATCGACTTCGGCATCGTGGGCCGTCTGGGTCCATCCGAGCGGCGCTATCTGGCCGAGATCCTGTGGGGCTTCATCAGCCGCGACTATGACCGCATCGCCCGGGTTCATTTCGAGGCCGGCTATGTGCCCAGGGAGCATTCGGTCGAGGCCTTCGCCCAGGCCCTGCGCGCGGTGGGCGAGCCGGTGATCGGCAAGCAGGCGTCGCAGGTGTCGATGGGCCGGCTGCTGGGCCAGTTGTTCGAGATCACCGACCTGTTCGACATGCACCTGCGGCCCGAGCTGATCCTGCTGCAGAAGACCATGGTCTCGGTCGAGGGCGTGGCGCGGCGGCTGAATCCGGATCACGATCTGTGGGCCGCGGCCCAGCCGGTGGTCGAGCGCTGGATCCGCCGCGAACTGGGGCCGCAGGCCCAGATCCGCGACGCCGTCGAAGAGCTGCGCGCCACCCTGAAGGCGCTGGCGAAACTGGCGCAGAACCCGCCGCAGGCGCAGACCGTGATCGTTCGCGAGACACGGACGCCGGCCTGGGTCATTGTCTGTGTCACCGTTGCAATATGCGCCTCGGCGGCCGCCCTTGTTCTGTCGCTTTGGCCCGCCATCGTTTGAGCTGGTTCCCCGGAGACGCCTCCATGAAGTTGCTTGTTCTGGCCGCCCTGATCGGCCTCGCACCCGCCACCGCCCAGGCCCAGGTGGCGGCCGGCAGCGTCCCCAACACCTTTGATCGTCCGGCCCAGGGCGCCCCCGCCGCGACGCCGGCGCCCGCCCCGACCATCCCTCCGGTCACCGCCCCTGCCAACGCCAGGTCGGAAGAGACCCTGCGGACGATCATCGCCGGCGCCCAGGCCGGGACCCTGGACTATTCGCTGATGACCGACGACCTGGCCGCCCGGGTGCGCGCGCAGGAGGCCCAGCTGCTGCCCATCATCCGCGGTTTCGGAACGGTCCAGGCCGTTGATTTCGTCGGCAGCCAGAACGGCGCGGACCTGTTCGCCGTCACCTTCGCCACCGCCGCGACGGAGTGGGTGATCGGCTTCCAGAACGACAAGGTCGCCGCCCTGCTGTTCCGTCCCGCCCAATAGACCCCAGATCCTTCGGAGACCGTCCATGCGCGCGTTCCACGTGGGGGCGACCTCGGTCGTTCTGTCGCTCGCCGCCCTTCTGACCGCCTGCGCCGGAGACCCTTCGGGCGGTCCGGGCGGGAACGGCAATCCGTTCGGCCCGCCCCCGCCGCCGCGTCCGTCGCTGTTCATCAGCCCGTTCGGCGAGCCCTTCACGGCCGAGCCCGGCGCGGCCTATCCGTCCGCGACCTGGTTTGCCGGCGCGGACGCCGACCACGACGGCGCGGTGACCCTGGCGGAGTTCACCGCCGACGGGCAGCGCTATTTCCAAAGCCTGGACACCGACCGCGACGGCCGACTGAACCAGACCGAGCTGGCCGCCTATGAGGCCGGCCTGCACCGCTTCGGCGGCGGGCCGATGGGCGGACCCGGCCGTCGCCAGGAGCGCGGCTTCCCGACCATCAACATCCCCGGCCCGGCCGGCGGCGGCGAGGACATCCCCCTGGCGGACACCTCCACGCTCGGGGTCGCGCCCCAGCAGGGCCGGCCCCAGAACCAGGTGGCGCGCGGGCGCCCCCGTGCACAGGGCTATGGCGTGATCGCCGAGTCCGGCTTCTTCAACCTGCCGCAGCCGGTGAAGTCGGCCGACGTCAACATCGACCAGCGCGTGACCGCCCAGGAATGGGCCGAGGCCACCCAGCGCTGGTTCTATTCTCTGGACGCAGACCGCGACGGCCGGCTGACCCTGGCCACCTTGCCGGTCACTCCGGCGCAGGCCGCCGCGGCGCGGCGCTAAGACCCTAGTCGAGGCGGGGCTTGCCCCGCCCGCTCTTGATCGTCGACCGCTTGGACTTGCCCTCCAGCCGCCGCTCCTTTGAGGCGCGGGTGGGCTTGGTCGGCACGCGATAGACCGGCTTGATCGAGGCCTCGTCCACCAGCCCCTGCAGCCGCTCGATCGCGTCGGCGCGGTTGCGCTCCTGCGTGCGGAAGCGGACGGCGGTGATCAGGATCTCGCCGTTCAGGGTGGCCCGGCTGCCCGCCAGTTTCAGAAGGCGTTCGCGCACCGGATCGGTCAGGGACGGCGAGTTACGGGCGTCGAAGCGCAGCTGGACGCTGGTCGAAACCTTGTTGACGTTCTGGCCGCCGGGCCCGCCCGAGCGGAAGAAGCGGAACTCCAGCTCGTCCTCAGGGATGACGGTCATGTCAGCGCCCGCTTGGCGACGACCACCGCGCGGTCCAGCGCCTGCAGGAAGTTGGAGCGGTCCTTGGGGCCGAAGGGCGGCGGGCCGGAGGTGGCCACGCCGATGGAGCGCAGATGCTCGCCCACCATCCGCCCCGCCAGGGCCGAGCCGATGGAGTCCGCCGTAAACGGCGTGCCGTTGGACTTGATCGCCTGGGCGCCGGCCTGGAGGCAGCGGTCGGCCAGGGGGATGTCCTGGGTGACGACGATGTCGCCCTTGCCCGCGCGCTCGGCGATCCAGTCGTCGGCGATGTCGGGGCCGGCGTCGACCACCACCTGCTCGATCCACGGATCGCGGCGGGTGTTGATCCAGCCGTTGGAGACGACGAACACTTTTAGCCCGTAGCGCTCGGCGACGCGGTAGACCTCGTCCTTCACCGGGCAGGCGTCGGCGTCGATGAAGATGCGGGGAAGGGTGGACGCGGTCATTCGCCCTACCTAGCGCAAATCGCGCTCAAGCAGCGAGTGACCGCGTCACGAGCGTTAGCGCCCTTAACGTGGGTAAGCCGGCGGCATCGCCCCTTCGCCGCCGCTGCGGTAGCGGTCGCGCAGGAGGAACTGGCGGCTGGTGGGGGCCTGCTCCTGGCCGTTGACCCAGATGTGCTCGGCGATGCTGAGCGGCTCCAGCGGGTCGCCCGACCAGACGACCACGTCGGCGGCGGCGCCGGCGCGCAGCTCCCCGAACTGGCCGGCCATGCCGAAGATGCGCGCCGGATTGACCGTGATGGCCTCGATGGCGGCGTCATAGGGCAGGCCGTGCGAGACGGCGTTGCCGGCGTTGTAGCGGGTCTCGCGGGCCCGGTGGATCGAGCCCTCATTGCCCTTGATGGCGATGACCACCCCGGCGGCGTCGAGGGCGGCGGCGTTCTCCATGCGCGAGGCGCGGGTCTCGAGATTGCCCGGCAGGTTGGAGATCGGGTTCAGCAGCACGGGCACGCCCGCCGCCGCGATCTGGTCGGCGACCAGCCAGCCCTCTTCGGCGCCGTCGAGGATGATCTTGATCCCCTCTTCCTTGGCCAGACGCAGGACCTGCTGGATGTCGGCCGCGCGGCGCACGGTGACGATCAGGGGCATGGTCCCGTTGGCGACGGGGATCAGGGCCTCCAGGTCCGCGCGCGACAGGCTGAGGTCGCGGATGGCGCCCCGGTCATAGGCGGCGCGGTTGCGGGCGTAGAGGCGGACCTCGGTCAGGGTCTCGCGGAACTGGGTGAACTCGGCCCCGCGGGCGCCGCCCGAGACGCCGGCCCCGGCCTCGCCGAAGGGCGCGACCATGGCCACGCGCGGCTTGACCAGGATGTCGTTGCCCGCCGCCAGATGGATGATGGCGGCCTGGCCGGCGAACAGGCTGGGCGACTGGAAGCCGCCCTCGCCGACACCGGCGAAGTCGCTGTCGTCCTGATGCTCATGCCCGCCCGAGCCGCCCGGGTGGTTGGGGACGA
>Ga0209676_1001870_pt1 | contig 17283 bp, 17 predicted proteins | sample AraplaCvi_mLB_r2_FD_184282 | JGI IMG/M metagenome (GOLD analysis project Ga0209676, IMG submission 184282) | Arabidopsis root microbial communities from North Carolina, USA - plate scrape MF_Cvi_mLB_r2 (SPAdes) (version 2) | ecosystem: Host-associated > Plants > Roots > Endosphere | place: USA...
CATGCCGATGATGCTGATCGGCGTGAGCAGTTCCTGCAGGCCCGGTTCGTTGCCGGTGTTGGCCACGCCCCAGTCGCCCAGCGTCGAGTACGCCTCGGTCGCCTGCATGCGCTTCATGGTGACGTTGGACGAATCCACGCCGAACAGGAAGCGGCCGTCGTCGAAGTTGTACTCGCCGTCGATGCGGCCCTGCTTCACCTCGGTTTCCTGGCGCTGGTAGTTGATGCGCAGCACCTGCGAACCGATCTGCTCCGGCGGGAAGTCCGGATTGACCGTGCCGTTGACGCCGGACGCGGCCGAAGCCGGATCGGTGTACCACGTGCGCGCGCCGATCGGCAGGCCGTTGTTGAACCACAGCTCCTGCGCCCAGTTGCCGCCGCAGTACGGGCCCACGGTGCAGTTGTTGGTGCCGGCGATGGAGAAGAACGTCGAACCGCCACCGGTCACCGGGTCGTTCGGCAGGCTCTTGGACGTCGTGTTGTGCGCGTCGAAGGCAAGACGGAAGCGATCGGTGACATCCCACTTCGCATTGAAGCCGAGCGAATCGAGCTTGTATTCCTGCTCCTGGCGCTGCTGCTCGTAGCCGAAGTCCTTGGTGCCGACGATGTCACGAAGGTAGATCGGCGTGGCGACCGCTTCGTTGGTATCGAAGGTGAGGTGGCTGAAGCTGTTGGCACGCTGCAGCCAGATGGTCTGCTCGCCGCGGTTCTCGGTGATCTCGTTGCTGGAGTAGGTGTAGTCCAGCGTGAAGGTCAGCGCGTCGGTCGGCGCGAACTGCAACACCGCCTGGCCGTTGATGCGCTCGCGTTCGAAATCGGCGAAGGCATAGCGCAGGTCGTTGGGCATGCCGTACAGCTGGCCGATCTGAGGCGCATTCGTCACGATGGCGTCGGGACGCAGTGCCGGGTCGGTGCCGGTCCAGCGTTGCATGTTCCACGCGTTCTCGGTCGACTGCACCGAGCCGCCGTGGCGCTTCTGGTAGCTTGCCGACAGGCCCACGCCCCACGTCTTGTCGGGGTTGGCGTAGCTGAAGATGCCCGAGACTTCCGGCGTGATGTCGGTGTCGAAGGGCTGCGATTCGTCGTACACCGCCTTGGCGCCGGCGCTGGCGACGACGGTGCCGCCCTGGTGGTTGAACGGGCGATCGGTCTGGATGTCGATCGTCGCGCCGATGCCGCCGCTGGGCACGGTCGCCTGGCCGGTCTTGTAGACCACCAGCGTGTCGATCGCTTCCGATGCCAGCTGTGCGAAGTTGAACGCGCGCGTGCCGCCGTCGACGCCGCCGATCGGGATCTGGCCCGGCGCGCCGAACGCATCCGCGCCCGGGATCTGGCGACCGTTGAGGGTCACCATGTTGAACTGCGGACCGAAGCCGCGTGCGGTGATCTGCGCACCTTCGCCGTCGCGACGCTCGATCGAGATGCCCGTGATTCGCTGCAGCGATTCGGCCAGGTTGGTATCGGGGAACTTGCCGATGTCTTCCGAGCTGATCGCATCGACGACGCCCGCGGCTTCCCGCTTGAGCTCCATCGACTGGTTGAGCGAATTGCGAAGGCCGGTGACGACCACCGAATCGAGCGTGGTGGCATCTTCGGCCGGACGCTGCGATTGCAGCACCTGCGCCTGCGTGGCCTGCGTGGCGTCCTGCGCGAACGCCGGATTGATGACCAGCATGCCGCCGACGAAAGTGAACATCGCCGTGCGCTTGAAGGTCTTGGTGGTGAACTTCGTCGTGTTGAACATCCTGTTGCGCGGGCTCATGGCGTGACCCCCGTCTGGACGTACGGTTGGAACGACGATGCGTCGCGAGACTGCGGCACGATGGTGGCCGCTTGCGCGCGCGACGCGCTTGCTGCGTGGGACCGGAACCAGATCATGTGGTCTGCCCTCTACTTCGATCGATGGATGTTTCGCCCCTCCCCAGGGCACCCGCGGGCAACGCCCGCACACTTCCCAACCGGGCGTTCGAATCGCCCGTCCCGCACTTCTGTTGCCGACTTCCTTGCGGTTCCAGTGACCCGTGCAGTCGCAGTAATCGCCTCTTGCCGGCGTCGGGCAGCGCACCCCCTGTGATAGCGCTACCACGAAGCCTTAACCAAAACTAAGCAAACTGTGCCGAGTTTGTCATCGTGCAGTGCAGCAAGTGGTCGATTGTTCCAGCGGTTTCGTGTGAAACCTTATGGAAGTCATGAGGTGCGGGACGCGCCTGAATGCGGCGCAGACACGGCGAAACACGTGTCGGTGTTTCGTTAACGAGTCGTTGCGACGGCGTTGGCGGGGGTTTGTTGCCGGGAAGCCGTTCGTCGTGTCGCGTCGAAGCCCCCTCCCGACGGGGAGGGGCCAAGTACGAACGCGTCACTTCCCCAGGCGTCGAACGTCGATGCGCGAACTACTTCGCCCGCGGCCGCGAAAGCACCGGCTGCGAGATCGGCAACACCACGCGGAACGTGCTGCCCTGGCCCGGCCGGCTGTGCACTTCGATGCGGCCGTGGTGCTTGGCGACGATGCGGTACGCGATGGCCAGGCCCAGGCCGGTGCCACGCCCGATCGGCTTGGTCGTATAGAACGGATCGAAGATGCGCTGCAACGCATCCTCGGGAATGCCGACGCCATCATCGGCGACGCTCACCCACACTTCGTCGCCTTCGGCGCCCATCGCCAATGTGATCATGCCGCGATCGTTGATCGCCTGCCCCGCGTTGATCAGCAGGTTCATGAAGACCTGGTTGATCTCCGACAGGTAGCACTCCACCAGCGGCGCGTCGTGGTAGTGCTTGTCGATCTTCGCCTTGTACTTGAGGTCGTTCCACACGATGTTGAGCGTGGATTCCAGGCCTTTTCGCAGGTCCGAAGGACGCATCGGCTCGTCGCGCTCGACGTGCGAGAACTCCTTGAGGTCCTGCACGATCTTGGTCACGCGCTCGATGCCTTCGCGCGATTCCTCCAGCAGCTTGGGCAGATCGCCGACGATGAAATCCACGTCCAGCCGATCGCGCAGCTGCTTCATCTGCCCGCGGCTCGCGGCCGGATCGGCCGATTGCAGCGCATCGGTGTAACCGTCGACGAGCGCCAGCAACGCGCTGGTGTATTCCTGCAACGTGCCCAGGTTGGAATGCACGTAGCCGATGGGGTTGTTGATCTCGTGCGCGACGCCCGCGGCGAGCTGTCCGATGGACGCCATCTTCTCCGACTGCAGCAGCTGTTCCTGCGCGCTGGCCAGACGGTCGTAGGTGGATTGCAGTTCATCGTGGCGACGGCGCAGTTCGCCTTCGCGCGCCGAACGCACCGAGATGTCGGTCATCACCGTGTAGCGGCGGCAGCGGCCGCGATCGCGCCCGGCGAAGGCCTTGATCTCCAGCACCAGGCCGGGCAACGCGGTGGGCACCTCGCCGATCCAGCGGCCGTCGCGCTGCGCGATCTGCCAGCCCTGTTCGGGGATGTAGGACAGCAGCATCGCCGGATCCGGATGCGGGTCGTCCGGATGCAGGCGCATCGCCAGCACGCGGCCGGCGTCGTTGCTGTGCAGCAGGCGGCCCTGGTCGTCGAGCAGGAAGACCGCGAGGTCCGACATCGCGACCGCCCAGAGCATGTCCTCGCTCCAGGCCTCGCCGGTGTGTGTACTGATTTGTTCGCTCATTGAGTTCCGGGGAGCGCGTGGGGCGGGTTCAAGGTAGCGCATGGCGCCGCGATTCGCCGGCGCGGGATCGCCCATTCGAAGGGAACTGGCTCCCGGCGCACAAAAAAAGGCCCGCCGATGGCGGGCCTTTGCGGTCTTGCCGACACCCGTGGGTTCAGGCCGAAACGTTCAACCGGCTGTGCGGGCGCGCCCCGGCCTGGCCGCTGGCGTCGTACAGGGCGTCCGAATCCAGGCGGCCCAGGTGCCGCAGCGCCCAGTTCACTTCACGGCGGCGACGCGCCAGCAGCGCACCGTTGGCCTGGTTGAGCTCGCTCAGCGCCTGCACGCGCAGTGCGTCGGTTGCGTTCGCGCCGGCGTGTTCGGCGGCGCGCAGCGCGTCCAGCTTGGCCTGCGTGGAACGCAGCAGGGCCTCGACGTCGTGGTCGAGCAGCGCGCGGCGCTCCTCGTTCAGGGCGTCCTCCAGCACGTCCAGCGGGTGCGCTTGCGCGTTCATGCCCGTCAGGCTCACTTGGACAGCGCGTTCTCGAGCGACAGCATGCGATCGGCGATCGCCTGCGGGTCGACCTTGTAGCTGCCGTCCGCGAGCGAGCTGCGGATCGCGTTGACCTTGGCGACGTCGATGCCGGCCGGCGCCGCGCCGAGCTCGCGCTCCAGCGCCTGCAGGTTCGTGGCATCGCCGGTGAGGCGGATCTGGTCGGCCGGGGCGGTGGCGCCCACGGGCTGGCCACGGTCGGCACCGGTACGGGACTGCACGGACGTGTTGGCCGCGGCTTCCACCTGGCGCAGGGCGGGCGACATGGCGCCGTCGATCTTGTGGGTCATGGCTGACTCCTTGAGAACGTGTTCGAACTGGATAACGGCCGCCCGCGGCCGGACTTGAGGGGAAAACCTGACAGCTTTGTAAGGGCCGTCACAAATTGACCTCGACGAGCCCGGGTCCGACCACGCGGCCCCGGATGATACGGCGCGAAGCGGTGTTCTCGACCGAGATGGTCGACCCCACCTTCCCCACGCCCATCGCACGGCCACCCATGCGCACTTCCATGCCGCCGGCCCGCGAGACGAGGGTGACGGGGTCGCCGCGCTTGAGCGCGTCCTCCCCACCGACATCGTCTGCCGCGAGCATCGCCCCGGCCGGCATGGCCCGGCGCAGGCGCCTGCCGACGACGGCGGCCGGATCGGTGACGACCGGGCCCGTGCCGGCGCCGAGTTCGCGCCGCTGCACCGCCAGGTGCTCCGGCCCGATCGGCTCGTCGCCGCGCACGGGTTTGGCCAGGACCACCACATCGGCCTCGCGCCGCACCCGCACCGGCACGTAGAGCTGCCAGCCCGGGGTATCGGCGCAGCGCACGGCGACTGAAGTCGGACCGGCGACTGTCGCCGCCAGCGGCAGCGTGCAGGCCGGCATGCGCAGGTTGGAATCGACGGCGGCTTCGGCCTGCCCGTTCGCGCCCATCGCGCCCATCGCGGTGATCGCGGCATCGCGGATCGAGTCCACGGGCTGGAACGCGCCGGCCGTCGCCAGCAGGGGCGACAGCGCGAAGACGGTCAGCAGGGCGTTCGACAGGGCGCGCACGGCGGGCTCCGGAGGAGATTCGGAAGGGGCGTGCAGGATTTGTGCCGGAGTCGCCTCATACCGTCACTCCAGCGAAAGCTGGAATGACGGTGAGGTTGGAACGGGCGCGGGGTTCGCAGGATGGGTTTGAAACCCATTCCACGAACCTCAAGTCCCGCCCGACCCGGCCGACAACCCGGCCATGAGTCAGGACCTGCTCGACCGCATCGACCAACGTACCCGCCTGGCCGGCCACAACCGGCTGGCGCTGCTGCTGTTCCGCCTGGGTACGCGTCAGCTTTTTGGCGTGAACGTATTCAAGGTGCAGGAAGTGCTCCCGCGCCCGCCGCTGTTCACCCTGCCCCAGCTGCCGCCGGCCTTCAGCGGTGCCGCCGACGTGCGCGGCCGCTCGATCCCGGTGCTGGACCTGGCGCGCGCCATTGGCCACGGCGATGCCGAGTCGGTCGAGCCCAGGTACCTGGTGGTCACCGAATTCAACCGCTCCGTGCAGGGCTTCCTGGTGTCGGCGGTGGACCGCATCGTCAACATCGCCGTGCAGGACATCCACCCGCCGCCGGAACACGGCGCCGAGCAGCACTACCTCACCGGCGTGACGCGCCACCACGGCGAGCTGATCCAGCTGATCGACGTGGAAAGCGTGCTGGCCGAATCCGCACCGCGTGCCAGCGACGCAGACCGCATCGCGCCGCTGGCCGCCACCAGCCCGACCGCCCCGCGCGAAGTGCTGGTGGTCGACGACTCGCGCGTGGCGCGCAACCAGATCCGCTTCGTGCTGGAACAGCTGGGCCTGGGCGCGACGCTGCTCTCGGACGGCCGCCAGGCGCTGGACCACCTGCAAGCCCTGGTCCTGAGCGGCATCGACCCCCACGAACGCTACGCCATGGTCATTTCCGACATCGAGATGCCGGCCATGGACGGGTACACCCTCACGACGGAAATCCGACGCGACCCGGCCCTGCGCGACATGTTCGTCCTGCTGCACACCTCGCTGTCGGGCGTGTTCAACATGGCGATGGTCGAGCGCGTGGGCGCGGACGATTTCGTGCCGAAGTACTCCGAACACGAGCTGGCGCAACGCGTCGCGGCGCGGGTGAACTCGCTGGGATGAACTCCCTCCCCTACTTGTAGGGGAGGGTTGGGGAGGGGTCGCGACGGCGCGGCAGCGCCGGAGCTCTACGCGGTGCGCCGAACCATACGGCGCTGTGCACTTCACCCCTCCCCAGCCCTCCCCTGCACGCAGGGGAGGGAGCAGAACACGCTCTGGCACGCCGCTTGCCTCTGTCTCCGGTGAACCCACGCCCGGAGGCGTCATGTCCGATTTCCTAGGCATCCATGGCACTGCGCTGGCCCTGCGCGAGCAACGGCTGCAGCTGCTGTCGGCCAATCTCGCCAACGCCGATACGCCCGGCTTCAAGGCGCAGGACCTGGACTTCACCTCGGCCCTGCAATCGGCGCTCCAGCCCAATGCGGCCAACGGCGATGCCATCGAGGCAGCATCGACGGGCGCGCGTTTCGCACGGCCCAGCAGCCAGCCCAGCGTCGACGGCAACACCGTCGATGGCGAGCGCGAGCACGCGCTGTTCGCGCAGGCGGCACTGGAATACCGCGCGTCGCTGACGTTCGTCGAATCCAAGGTGCGCGGGATGCTCACCGCGATTACCGGGCAATAAGCCGAGGCACGCGCATGAGCAACCTGCCCATCTTCGACGTCGCCGGTTCGGCGATGAACGCACAGTCGGTACGACTGTCGACGATCGCATCCAACCTCGCCAACGCCGATTCCGTCGCCGGAAATCCCGACGAGGTCTATCGCGCCAAGCAGCCCGTGTTCCGCGCCGAAGGCGTGCCGGGCGATGCGTCGCTGGCCGGCGTGAACGTGGTGGAGGTGCGCGAAAGCACCGACGCGCCGCTCAAGCGCTACGAACCCGGCCACCCGCTCGCCGACGCGCAGGGCTACGTGTACGCGCCGGCGGTGGACCCGGTGGCGCAGATGGTCGACCTGATCTCCGCCTCGCGCAGCTACCAGGCCAACGTCGAAGTGTTCAACAACGCCAAGGAACTGGCGTTGTCGACGTTGCAGATGGGCCGCTGAGCGCAACCGTACCTGGGAACCCCATGACCTCCATCGCCTCAGACATCTACTCAAGCCTCGGCGCCACCTCGACCGGCACCGACACGAAGAAGAAGACCGAATCGCTCGGCCAGGCCGATTTCCTGCGCCTGATGACCGAGCAGCTGCAGCACCAGGATCCGCTCAATCCGATGGAGAACAGCGAGTTCCTCGGACAGCTCGCGCAGTTCTCCACCGTGCAGGGCATCCAGGGCCTGCAGACCTCGATGGACAGCTTCAACGGCTCGCTCGCGACCGACCAGATGCTGCGCGGCGCCGCGCTCGTCGGCCGCAGCGTGCTGGTGCCGTCGGCGAAGATGTCGCTGGGCAGCGAAGGCAACGTCAACGGCGTCGTCGCCGCGCCCGATGCGGGCACCGTCACCTTCGACATCACCGACGTGAACGGCCAGAGCGTCCGCAAGATCACCGTGCAGGCCGAGAAGGCCGGCGAAGTCGCTTTCGAATGGGACGGCAAGGACGCGAGCGGCAATCGCCTCGCCGCCGGCACGTACGGCATCAGCGCGTCGATCGGCACCGGCGAAACCAAGAAGGACCTCAGCACCTACGTCGAATCGCGCGTGGACAGCGTGACCGTGGGCAGCGACGGCGTGTTCCTGGACCTCGCGGGACTGGGCACGGCTCCGCTGGATTACGTGCTCCGGATTCGCTGAGCCCCCCGCTCTCAATCCTCAACACTCAACCCTCAAGCAAGCAGACCTGAAGAACTCCCTGCGGAGAACACGATCATGGGCTTCAACACCTCGCTGTCCGGCATCAACGCCGCCAACGCCGACCTCAACGTCACCGCGAACAACATCGCCAACGTCAACACGACCGGCTTCAAGGAGTCGCGTGCGGAATTCGCCGATCTGTTCTCCTCCACCGCCTACGGCCTGTCGCGCAACGCGATCGGTTCGGGCGTGAAGCTGAGCAACGTCGCGCAGCAGTTCTCGCAGGGCAACATCGATCCGACCGGCCGCGGGCTCGATGTCGCGATCGACGGCGAAGGCTTCTTCGTGCTCAACGACAACGGCGCGCGCGTGTACTCCCGTGCCGGCAATTTCCAGCCCGATCCGAACGGCTTCATCGGCACGCCCGACGGCAAGCGCCTGCAGGTGTTCGCGCCGAATGCGAACGGCAACGGCTTCGACGTCGGCCGCCTGACCGACCTGCAGCTGCTCACCACCACCAGCCCGCCACAGGCATCCACGAACGTGGCGATGCAGGTGACGCTGCCGGGCAACGCGAGCGCGCCGACCGTCACGCCGTTCGATCCGACCGACACCAACACCTACAACCACTCCACCGGTGGCGCGACGGTGTACGACTCGCTCGGCGTCGGCCACGTGCAGACCTCGTACTTCGTGAAGACCGGCGTCGCGAACGAGTGGGAAGTCCACAACTTCATCGACGGCACCGCCGTGGGCGCGCCGACGCCGTTGCAGTTCAGCCCGTCGGGCGCGCTGCTGTCGCCGGCCAACGGCCAGATCGCGATGGATCCGTTCACGCCGGCCACCGGCGCGGGCGTCATGAACCTGACGCTGAACGTGTCCGGTTCGGCGCAGTACGGTTCGGCCTTCGCGCTGCGCGAGATCAACCCCGACGGTTACGCCGCCGGCAAGCTCAACGAGATCGACATCGATCCCACCGGCGTGGTGTACGCGCGCTTCTCCAACGGCGCCGACCAGGCACTGGGCCAGGTCGCGCTGAGCACGTTCACCAATCCGCAGGGCCTGCAGCCGCAGGGCAACAACGTGTGGGCCGAGACCTACGCGTCGGGCGATCCGCGCATCGGTGCGCCGGACACGGCGGACTTCGGCGTGCTGCAGTCCGGCGCGCTGGAAGCCTCCACGGTCGATCTCACCGAACAGCTGGTCAACATGATCACCGCGCAGCGCAACTTCCAGGCGAACGCGCAGATGATCTCGACGCAGGACCAGGTCACCCAGACGATCATCAACATCCGCTAAGCGCGGACGCGATGACATAGGAGCCCCGTGCCATGACCGACCGCGCGCTCTACATCGCGATGACCGGCGCCAGCACATCGCTGAAGACGCAGGCATCGGTTTCGCACAACCTGGCCAACGCGAACACGGTGGGCTTCCAGGCGACGCTCGCCGGCTCTGCCGCCACGCCGGTGAAGGGCAACGGCCACGCCTCGCGCGTGGCCGCGGCCGCGCAGACCTATGGCGTGAGCGGCACGCACGGGGCGATCCTCAATACCGGCAACACACTGGACGTCGCGCTGAACCAGGACCGCTGGCTCACCGTGCAGGACGCGCAGGGCAACCCCGCCTACACGCGCGCCGGAAACCTGGCGATGAACGCCAACGGCCTGCTGACGAGCAACGGACGCCCGGTGCTCGGCAGCGATGGCGCACCGGTGACCGTGCCGCCGTTCCAGTCGATGGACATCGCCAGCGACGGCACGATCTCGATCGTCCCGCAGGGCCAGCCGGCCAGCACCATCGCCGAAGCCGGCCGCCTGGGCGTCGTGGAGGCGCGCACGGCGGACCTCACGCGCGGCGACGACGGCCTGATGCGTCCGGCGGGCGGCCAGCCACCGCCGCCGGCCGCGGGCGACTGCCTGACGTCCGGCGCGGTGGAGAACAGCAACGTCGAGGCGACCTCGATGCTCGTGCAGATGATCCAGACCGCGCGCACCTACGAGATGCAGGTACGCGTCTTGCAGAGCGTGGATGAGAACGCACGCAGCGCGAATTCGTTGTTGTCGTCGCGTTGATCGAACGTAGCCCGGGCAAGCCAAGCGCACCCGGGTCGACTTCCCCGGGTACGGCCTGCGGCCTTACCCGGGCTACGAAGAACACACGAGGAACCACGCCATGACCCAGGCTCTATGGATCGCCAAGACCGGCCTCGACGCGCAGCAGACGCGCATGGCGGTGATTTCCAACAACCTGTCCAACGTCAACACGACCGGCTTCAAGCGCGACCGCGCCGAGTTCCAGGACCTGCTGTACCAGGTGCAGCGCCAGCCCGGCGGCGCCACGTCCGAACAGACGCAGGCGCCCACCGGCCTGTCCACCGGCACCGGCGTGCGCGTGGCGGCCACCGCGAAGGAGTTCTCGCAGGGCAACCTCAACGTCACCAACGGCGCGCTGGATGTCGGCATCGATGGCCGCGGTTTCTTCGAAGTGCTGATGCCCGACGGCAGCAGCGCCTACACGCGCGATGGCAGCTTCAAGCGCAACTCGCAGGGCGAGATGGTGACCAGCGACGGCTACCCGGTGCAGCCGGGCATCCAGTTCCCCGAAGGCACGCAGAGCGTGACCATCGGCGCCGACGGCACCGTGTCGGTGAAGGTGCAGGGCCAGGCCGATGACGTGCAGGTCGGCGCGCTGACGCTGGCCGACTTCGTCAATCCGTCGGGCCTGCAGGCCATCGGCAAGAACCTCTTCGTCGAAACCGGCGCCAGCGGTCCGGCGCAGCAGGGCGCGCCGGGCACCAACGGCGTCGGCACGCTCGCGCAGGGCCAGTTGGAAGGCTCCAACGTCAACGTCGTGGAAGAACTGGTGTCGATGATCGAAACCCAGCGCGCGTACGAGACCAACGCCAAGGCGATCTCGACGACCGACTCGATGCTGGGCTTCCTCAACAACAATCTGTGAGTCGCGCCGTGAACACGCTCCTCCGCCTTTCCGTTGCCGCCAGCGCGCTCGCGCTGGCCGGTTGCGCCAGCGTCGTCGGCGACGTGCGCCCGTTCGCGCCGATGTCCGCTCCGCCCGCCGCCATCGTCGCGCCGTCCGCGCCCGCCAGCGAAGGCTCCATCTACGGCGCCCGCAGCCTGCGCCTGTTCGAGGACAACAAGGCGCGCGACGTCGGCGACCTGGTCACCATCGTGCTGGTGGAAAACACCAGCGCGCGTGCGCAGGCCGATACCTCGGTGAGCAAGGAATCGGGCATCGACATGGCCGCGCCGACCATCGCCGGCGTGCCGATCACCTACAAGGGCAACCCGATCCTGCAGGCCTCGGCCGAGGGCTCGCGCGACTTCAAGGGCGCCGGCAACAGCACGCAGAGCAATCGCCTCAACGGTTCGGTCACTGCGACCGTCGTGCAGAACCTGGGCAACGGCAACCTGCTGGTGCGCGGGCAGAAGCAGGTGCGCCTGAACCAGGGCGACGAGCTGATCCAGGTTCAAGGAATCGTGCGCACGGCCGATATCGGTCCCGACAACCGCATCTCGTCCGACCGCGTCGGCGAGGCGCAGATCGTCTATGGCGGCCGCGGCACGCTCGCGCGTTCCAACGCGATGGGCTGGTTGGGGCGATTCTTCAATTCCGCGGTCTATCCGTACTGAGGGGGACGCATGAACACTCGTGATTCCTCCTCGGCCGCCTCGCGCTCCACGTCGCTGGCATCGGTGTTGTACGCGCTGCTGTGCACCCTCGCCGGCCTCGCCCTCACGCTCGCCATCGTTCCGCCCGCCCACGCCGAACGCATCAAGGACCTCGCGCAGGTCGCCGGCGTGCGCGGCAATCCGCTGATCGGCTACGGCCTGGTCGTGGGCCTGGACGGCAGCGGCGACCGCACCAGCCAGACGCCCTTCACGGTGCAGAGCCTGAAGACGATGCTCGACCAGTTGGGCGTCAGCATTCCGCCGGGCGTGAATCCACAGCTGAAGAACGTCGCCGCCGTCGCGATCCACGCCGAACTTCCGCCGTTCGCCAAGCCGGGCCAGCCGATCGACGTCACCGTCTCGTCCATCGGCAACGCCGGTTCGCTGCGCGGCGGCAGCCTGCTGATGGCGCCGCTGCGTGGCGCCGACGGCGAGATCTACGCCATCGCGCAGGGCAGCCTGGTCGTGTCCGGGTTCGGCGCGTCGGGCAAGGACGGCTCGCGCATTTCGGTCAACGCGCCCAACGGCGGCCGCATCCCCAATGGCGCCATCGTCGAGCGTGCCGTCGCCGGCGCGCCGCCGTCGGGCAACGTCACCCTCAACCTGCACGAAGCCGACTTCACCACCGCCGCGCACATCGTCGATGCGGTGAACCGCGAATTCGGCAATGGCCGCGCCCGCGCCGTGGACGCGGTGACCATCGAAGTCGCGCCGCCTTCCGATGGCGACCGCGTCGGTTTCCTGGCGAGGCTGGAATCGCTGGACGTGAGCCCGGGCGCTGCCGCCTCGAAGGTCATCGTCAATTCGCGCACCGGCACCGTGGTGATGGGCGGCAACGTCAGCGTGCTGCCGGCGGCGGTGTCGCACGGCTCGCTCACGGTATCGATCACCGAGAACACGCAGGTCAGCCAGCCCAACGAATTCGGCCGCGGCCAGACCGTGGTCACGCCGCAATCCAGCGTCGAAGCCAGCCAGGACGGCGGTCGCATGTTCCTGTTCCAGGGCGGCACGTCGCTGGAGCAGATCGTCCGCGCGGTCAACGCCGTGGGCGCCGCACCCGGCGACATCGTGGCGATCCTGGAAGCGCTCAAGCGCGCCGGGGCGCTGCGGGCGGAGCTGGAGGTGATCTGAGTGCCGGCACATCGTCAACCGCACGGCCTTTGTAGCCCGGGTACGCGAAGCGTCCCCGGGTTTCGTGCGTTGAAGGCGCCCCACCCCGGGTGCGGCTTCGCCTTGCCCGGGCTACACGAGCCGGGTTGCCGGCGCTCCACGGCACAACTCTTGCCTTGACCCACGCATGCATCTGCGCCCGACCACCGCACAGCCGCTTTCGACGACGGAAACTCCGCGCGCCGACCGCTCGCGCGTGGAATACGCGGCGCAGCAACTGGAAGCGCAGTTCGCCCAGATGCTGGTCAAGTCGATGCGCAGCGCGTCCTTCGGCGACTCGCTGATGGGCGACAACGCGACCTACCGCGACATGTACGACCAGCAGCTCTCGCGCGAGATCGCCAAGGGTCGCGGCCTGGGCCTGGCGCCGATCATCGTCCAGCAGCTCACGCGCAATGCGGGCGGCGACACCGCCACCGTTACGCCTGAAGGCGGCTTCCCGATGACGCCGGCCGCCGCGCCGATGTCGCTCTCGCTTACGCCCAGCAGCAATGGCGTGTCCTTGCCCACCATCGCCACGCCCGCGCTGCCGAGAGTCGACACCGCGCAGGTCGAATGCGACCCCGAGGCGAAGCTCGACTGCTCCAGTCCCGAAGCCTTCGTGCGTTCGGTCTGGCCGCATGCGCAGCGCACCGCGCAGGAACTGGGCGTGGATCCCAAGGCGCTGGTCGCGCAGGCCGCGCTGGAAACCGGCTGGGGCCGGCGCCTGGCGAAAGACGGCGGCGACGCCACCTCGCACAACCTGTTCGGCATCAAGGCCGGTTCGAAGTGGGGCGGAGGTCGCGTCAACGCCGGCACGCACGAGTACGTCGGCGGCACGCGCGTGAGCCAGCGCGCGGATTTCCGCGCCTACGGTTCCATCGGCGAAAGCTTCGACGACTACGCGAAACTGCTGAACAACCCGCGCTATGAGCAGGCGCGCGCGGCCGGCGGCGACACGCGCCAGTTCGCGCAGGCGCTGCAGAAAGCCGGCTACGCCACCGACCCCGCCTACGCCGCGAAGATCAACGCGATCGCCGAAGGCGCCACGCTCAACCGCGCGCTCGCCGCGCTCGACGGCACTACACGAGGCTGACGATGGCCAACGTCCTGTCCACCGGCACCGGTGCCCTGATCGCGTTCCAGCGCGCTCTGGCGACCGTGAGCCACAACGTCGCCAACGTGGCGACCGAAGGGTATTCGCGCCAGCGCGTGGAGCTGTCCACGCGCTCGCCCACCGACATGGGCTACGGCTATGTCGGCAACGGCGTGCAGGTGGCCGACGTGCGCCGCATCGCCGACCAGCTGGCCAACACGCGCCTTCTGGAAAGCGGGGGCGAACTGGCCCGCGCGCAGCAGCTTTCGGGCCTGGCCTCGCGCGTGGACAGCCTGTTCTCCGACAAGGCCACCGGCCTTGCGGGGGTGTGGTCGAACTTCTTCGACGCCACCACGGGCCTGACCAGCAATCCGGCCTCCGCCGCCGCGCGCGAGGACGTGCTGGCCGATGCGAAGTCGCTCACCGCGCGCTTCAAGCAGCTCAACAACCAGCTCGATTCGCTGAGCAACGAAGTCAACAGCGGCCTGCGCAGCAGCGCAGAGGAAGTCAACCGCATCGGTGCGGAAATCGCCCGCCTCAACGGCGAGATTTCCAGCAACCCGAACAGCGTGTCCAACGACCTGCTCGACCAGCGCGACCGGCTGGTATCGCAGATGGTCGGATTCACCGGCGGCACCGCCGTGCAGCAGGGCGACGGTTCGCTCAACGTGTTCACCTCCGGCGGCCAGGCGCTGGTGGTGGGCAACACCTCGTCCAAGCTCACCGTCGCCACCGATCCGTACCGCCCCGAGCGCGTGCGCCTGGCGCTGGACGGCAACGGCCAGCAGATCCAGCTCAACGATTCCTCGCTGGGCGGCAAGATCGGCGGCCTGATGGATTTCCGCACCGACGTGCTCGATCCGGCGCAATCGGAACTGGGCCGCATCGCGGTGGGCCTGGCGGACGCGTTCAACCAGCAGCACCGCGCCGGCATGGACCTCAACGGCCAGATGGGCACGGACTTCTTCAACGTGCCCGCGCCGAAGGTCAGCGGCCATGCGAACAACACCGGCAGCGCGACGCTGACGGCCAGCGTGGGCGATCTTTCCAAGCTCGAATCGCAGAACGTCGTGCTGAAGTTCGACGGCACCGCGTGGAGCGCCACGCGCTCGGACACCGGCGCGAACGTGCCGCTCACCGGCACCGGCACGGCGGCCGACCCGCTCGTCGTCAATGGCGTGGAACTCGTCGTGGGCGGCGCGCCGGCCAATGGCGACCGCTTCCTGCTGCAGCCCACCGCAGGCGCGGCCGGCGGCATCAGCGTCGCCATCGACGACCCCAACCGCATCGCCGCCGCCACGCCGGTGAAGGCCAAGGCCGAACTGGACAACGTCGGCACCGGCAAGGTCGGCTCGGTGAAGGTCACCGATTCGACCAACGCCAACCTGTTGACGCCGGCCGACATCGAATTCATCGACGGCACGCAGTACACCGTCAACGGCGCAGGCCCGTTCACCTATACGCCGGGCCAGCCGATCAACGCCAACGGCTGGAGCCTCAGCCTCGACGGCGTGCCCGCCGCCGGGGACAAGTTCAGCGTCGGCAGCACGGGCGCCGGTTCCAGCGACAACGGCAACGCGATCGCGCTGGGCAACATCGACGATGCGAAGGCGCTCAACGGCGGCACGGTTTCGCTCAATGGCGCCATCGGCGGGCTGACGACCTCGATCGGCTCGGCGGCGCGACAGGCCGACTACGCCGCCGATGCGCAGCAGGTGCTGTACGACCAGGCGCAGGCCGCGCGCGATTCGGTTTCCGGTGTGAACCTCGACGAGGAGGCGGCGAACATGCTGCGTTTCCAGCAGGCCTACCAGGCCGCCGCGCAGGTGATCTCCACCGCCGACACCATGTTCCAGTCGCTGCTCAGCGCGGTGGGCCGATGAACAACCGTATCTCCACCAGCGGCGCCTACCAGCTCCAGCTGGGCACGATGCTGCGCAAGCAGGCGGGCCTTTCGCACACGCAGCAGCAGCTCGCCTCGGGCCAGCGTCTTGTCACGGCGAAGGACGATCCGGTGGCCGCGGGCACCGCGGTGTCGCTGGATCGCGCCAGCGCGGAGCTGGAACGCTTCGGCGAGAACGCGAACCTGCTGGGCAATCGCCTGAACCTGCAGGAAAGCGTGCTCGCCCAGGCCGGCGATCGCCTTGCGCGCGTGCGCGAGCTCACCATCCAGGCCAACAACGCCGCGATGTCGAGCGAGGACAAGAAGGCGATCACGGCCGAGCTGAAGGTGATCCGCGACGAACTCATCGGCCTGGCCAACAGCCAGGACGGCAGCGGCCGCTACCTGTTCGGCGGCACCGCGGACGATCACGCACCGTTCGTGGTGGGCGGCGGCAACGTCAGCTACACCGGCGACCAGCGCCAGCGCCAGGTGGAAATCGCGCCGGACCAGTTCGTGTCCGACACGCTGCCGGGCAGCGAGTTGTTCATGCGCGTCAAGACCGGCGACGGCCGCATCGACGGCGCGGCCGCCACGACCAACACCGGCAGCGGCGTGCTGATGGAATTCGGCCTGGATGCCTCCGGCAGCTGGAGTGGCGGCAGTTTCAGCGTCGCCTTCACCGCGCCGGATGCGTACGAGCTTCGCGATGCGACGGGCACGGTGATCGGCACCGGCACGTATGTAAGCGGCGAAGGCATCAACGTCGGCGGCCTGAACCTGCGCATCGACGGCGCACCGGCCGCGGGCGACAGTTTTTCGGTGGGCCCGGCGAAGACCAACGATGTGTTCGGCATGATCGACGACCTCGTCGGCGCGCTGGAAATGCCCGACGACTCCCCGCAGCAGCGTGCCGCGCAGCAGAACGCGTTGCAGGCGTCGCTGCGCGACGCGGGCACGGCGCAGGAGCATTTCATCGACGGCCGCGCCACCGGCGGCGCCCAGCTGGCGGCGATGGACAGCGCCTCCGAGTTGCGCGAAGCGCAGTCGGTCACGCTGGAAACCACGCTGTCGGGCATCCGCGACCTGGACTACGCCGAGGCGATCAGCCGCTTCCAGCTGGAAAGCACGGCGCTGCAGGCCGCGCAGCAGGCCTTCATGCGGCTGCAGGGCAGTTCCTTGTTCGACCTGATGTAAGGCCCGGATTTGGCCGTTGTAGCCCGGACAAGGCCGGGCCGCATCCGGGAAGGGCGCCCCGGGTGCGCTTGCCTTACCCGGGCTACAAACGCCCGCCTTCACCAAAACGCGCAACCCGTCACACGCACACGTCATCCACGAAGACTTGTCAACCAGGAGCTAAAGGTTTCCCCAGGGGCACCGATATCTAGGTCAGCAGCGGCAAGGGCCGGCAACACCGACCAACCACTGCGGTATTTGCCGGCCGGCGAGCGCTTCGCCGGTGCCCTAACC
>Ga0209676_1001873_pt1 | contig 17254 bp, 16 predicted proteins | sample AraplaCvi_mLB_r2_FD_184282 | JGI IMG/M metagenome (GOLD analysis project Ga0209676, IMG submission 184282) | Arabidopsis root microbial communities from North Carolina, USA - plate scrape MF_Cvi_mLB_r2 (SPAdes) (version 2) | ecosystem: Host-associated > Plants > Roots > Endosphere | place: USA...
CCGGCGGATAGAAGAGGGCGAAGGCCTGGCGCCCCTGCGCCGTCGGGAATTCGATGGGCTGCGGCGCGCTGAAGTGCCGGCGGATGGCCGGGTCGTCGGCCACGGCCGTGGCCGCGCGGATCGTGGACGCCCGGCCGCTGCGCGGGTCCAGCAGCACGAGCGCACTGGCGAGCGTGGCAGCGCCGCCGATGAAGGCCACCTGGCCGTCCTGCGTCGCGCGCACCGAGCTGAAGTCAGTGAATGGCAGGTCGAAGGGCTTCAGGGTGCCGCTGCGCAGATCGAGCAGGGCCAGCCGCGCGAGACCGTCTTCGACGAAGGCGCAGACGGCCTCGTGCGCCGACAGGAAGGCGTAGGTGGACATGCCCAGCTTCCATTGCGGTCGGCCGAACTCGGCCGGCCGCGGGCAGACGTTGACGGCCGCACCGTCGTCATCGAGCCGGTGCAAGTTCCACCACCCGGAGCGGTCGGACACGAAATGCAGCACGCCGTCCGGCGACCATTCCGGCTGGAACACCGACTCACCCGTGCCGCCTGCGACCTGCCGGGCATTCCGCAGCGCCGCGCCGTCGAAGTCGCCGACCCACAGCTGCGATTCGGTCCACGGCATGTGCGGATGCCGCCAGGCCAGCCAGGCCAGCCGGCGGCCATCGGGACTCAGGCGCGGCGAGGCATGGAAGTCGTCGCGGGCTACCAGCACCGTGCCGGGGCCGGGCCCGTCGAGTGGCAGCACGACGATCGTGTTGATGGGCTCGCGGCCCGCATCGCGATGGTCCTCGCGCACGCCGATCCACAGGCCGCACGCGGGGTCGATGCGGCCGTCGGCATAGCGCAGGCCCTCGGGCGTGAGGGGCTGCGGCGTGCCGGGGCCGCGCTGCACGTACAGGCGCTGGTCCCGGAAGTTGCTGAAGCACACCGTGCCGTCGTCCGCCGCGGCAGCGGCGCCGCCGCCGTACTCGTGCACGCGCGTGCGGGCCGAGAAGGCGGCGGGAAGGACGTCCTCGGCCCTGCCGTCCCGATGGCGCACGAGCACGTGGCGTCCGCCGTCCTGCGGCCGGGCCTCGATCCAGTACGGCATGCCGCCGGCAAACTGCACGTCGAGCAGGTCGACCATCGACGACGCCACCAATTCGGGCGTGATGGGCGAGTCCCAGGTGCCAAAGGGCGCGGTCTTCATCGGCGGTCCTCCGTCGGGGCCGATGATGGCACGCCCCCTCGTCAGCTGCTCTTGAAGGTGTAGCGCAAGCCCACCCAGGCGGTGCGGGGCGCACCGGGCGTGTAGAGGGTGGCCTGCGGCACCGGGAAGTCGCCGTTCGCGTTGGCCGGCAGCGGGCGGGCGATGAAGCTGCCGCCGCTCGTGAAGCCGTTGGCGCCGAGCTGGCCGGCGGTGTAGTACTTGCGGTCGAACAGGTTGGTGATCTGCAGGAACACCTTCCAGCCGGGCTGCGGCTTGTAGTCCACGCCCAGGTTGAAGATGGCGTAGCCGCCGGTGCGGCCCGAGCCGGTGTAGTAGACGCCGTCGGGCACGTCCTGTCCGTTCTCGTTGCCGCGCACGGCGGTGCCGCTGTAGGCGCTCATGTCCAGCCCCACGTGCCAGGAGGCGTTGGGCTCCCAGTCCGCATAGAGCTTGAGCATCTGGCGCGGCAGCAGCGGGATGCGGTCGCCGGGCTGGATCTGGATGCTGCCCTCGGTGCCCGGGAAGCCGTCGGCTGCCGAGCTGTTGCTGCTGTTGCCGGTACCGCCCACGGTCTCGGCGCTGCGGTAGGTCGCGTCGAGGAAGCTCAGGTTGCCGCCCACGGTCCAGGCCGCCGTGGGCTTCACGTGCAGGCCCATCTCGATCCCCTGGCGGCGCGTCTTGCCGAAGTTCTTGAAGTAGCCGAAGCCGCTGGAGTCGTCGGTGACGAAGAGCAGGTCGTCCTTGTTGTCGGAGCGGAAGACGCCGAAGTTCCACAGCAGCTGCCGGGCCACGCTGCCGCGCACGCCCGCCTCGAAGGTGGTGGTGACCACCTGCTTGAGCGGCGGATCGCCCGCGAAGGAGTTGGGCAGCTTGCAGGGGCTGGCCGGGTCGGCGCAGCCCAGCTCGATGGCGGTGGGGGCGCGGCTGCCCTGGTTGGCGCCGCCGTAGAAGGTGATCGATTCGCTGGGCGCCCAGGTGATGCCCACGGCGGGGTTGAAGCGGCTGAAGGTGTAGTCGCCGTCCAGCGAGCCGGGCCCTCCGCCGGGCGTGAGCGCGTCCGAGTTGCGCACCGTCGTGTGGTTGTAGCGGCCCGCCAGCGTGAGGTGGGTGTTGGCGCCCAGGGCGAGGGTGTCGCTCAGGTAGAGGCTGCCGGTGTGCGAGCGGCTGGACAGGTCCACGCGCGCGTCGAAGGCGTCCTCCGAATCCTGCGTGCCGTCGGCGAAGGCGCCGGGACCGGCCACGGTCGAGATGCTGCGGTCGGGGTTGATGTAGCCGAACTGCGCGCCCTGGGTGAAGGCGACCTTGCTCGCGTCGTAGGCCGCGCCGGCGACCAGCTTGTGCGTGATGCCGCCGGTGGCGGCGTCCAGCGAGAACTGGCCCGCCAGTCCCCAGTTCTTCTGCCGGGTCTGCGTCTGGTTGACCAGGCCGTTGCACTTCTCGTTGGGCTCCGCGTTCAGCAGGATGTTGGCGATGCAGCGCCACTGCGGGAAGGGCGTGTTGCCGGCGTTCTCGCCGCTGGTCGGGAAGCCCGTGTAGCCGGCGGCCGCCAGCGCGGCGCGCTCGGCGGCATTGGGCTGGTAGAGCGACTGGTCCAGCGACTCGTCGTTCAGGTCGCCGTTGAAGGTGCTGGTCTTGATGTCGCGCAAGTAGGCGTTGCCGGAAAAGCTCAGCCTGTCGCTGAGCGCCTGCGTGGTGGCGAGGTTGAGGAACAGCGACTTGTTCTTGGTCTCGTCGGGAATGGTGCGCACGCTGCCCCAGTCGCGCTGCAGGGCACCGGCCTCCTGCGCTCCCATGCCGGTGAGGTCGTTGTCGGCGAGCGCCAGGGTGAGCGAGACATCGCCGTCGCGCGTGGTGCGGCCGACCTTGGCGAAGAGCTGGCGCAGGTCGGAGGGCGAGTAGGGGCGCCAGCCATCCTCGTGGTAGGCGTTGGCCGTGACGTACCAGTGCATGCCGTTGTCGGCGTTGCGGCCGCCGGTCTCGAACTGGGCGCCCACGCGCCCGTACTGGCCGGCGAGCAGTTCCACCATCGTGCCGGGGTTGTTGATGCCGTCCTTGGTGTGGATCGACAGCGCCCCGCCCAGGGTGTTGAGGCCGAACAGCGGATTGCTGCCCGGCACCAGCGTGATCGACGAGATGGCGTTGCGCGGGAACAGGTCCCAGCTCACCACGTCGCCGAAGGGCTGGTTCAGCCGCACGCCGTCCATGAACACCGAGAGCCCCTGCGGCGTGCCCAGCAGCGGCGAGGCGGTGAAGCCGCGGTAGTTCACGTCGGGCTGGAAGGGATTGCCCTGGGTCTCGTTGACGTTCACGCTGCCCAATGCGCGCGACATGTAGTTGGTGAGCTCGGGCGCATGCATGCGCTCCATGTCGGCGTCGGTGCCGGTCTGCACGTTGCCCGGGATCTGGTCGCGCGGCAGGTTCAGGCCGGGCAGGGGGGCGGCCTCGATCACTTCGATGGTGGGCAGTTGGCCGGCGGCTGCCGGCGGCGCAGCGGGCGACTGCGCCCGGGTCGCGGTGGCGTGGCACAGCAGCAAGGCAGCGGTGGCGATGGGCGCGAGGCGCAGGGCCTTGTCGTGGTGTAGGCGCGGCATGCGTGCAACTTACCGGCGCCCGGCCAGCGCCCGACAGGGAAAAATTCCCGTCGTGGCCTAGGAGTTCCCAGGGGGCGGGATCACGCCATGGCCGATCGCCAGGTGCGCCATGGCCGCGCTGGTGCCGGTGCCCAGCTTCTCCTTGATCTGGCTCTGCAGGTTGGAGACGGTCTTGGGGCTCAGGTGCAGCACGCGCGCGCACTCGGCGGGCGACTCGCCCAGCGAGAGGAGGCGGAACACCTCGAACTCGCGCGGCGTGAGCTGCGCGAAGGCGGGCGCGCGCGCCGCGCTGTGCAGCCAGTGCTGGGGCAGCCCGGGGCTCAGGTAGCGCCGGCCGGACAGCGCGCTGTGCACCGCGGCGATCAGGCTGTCGGGCGCGCAGCTCTTGGAGACGAAGCCCAGCGCGCCCAGCTCGAAGGCGCGGTGCACCAGCATCTCGCTGTCGTGCATGCTGAAGACCAGCAGGCGCGCCTGCGCCGAGCGCTCGCGCAGCCGGTGGATCAGGTCCAGCCCGCTGCTGCCGGGCAGGGCGATGTCGGTGATGGTGATGTCGGGCTCGTGCGCGGCGAACAGGGCGTAGCCCTCGTCGGCGCCGCCGGCCTGGGCGACCACCGTCATGTCGCCGTCCTGCTCCAGCAGGTGCCGGTAGCCGGTGCGCACCACCGGGTGGTCGTCGACCAGCAGCAGCCGGATCATGCGGCGGCGCCCGCCATGGCCAGCGGCAGGTGCATGCGCAGCTGCGTGCCGCAGCCCGGGGCGCTGCGGGTCTCGAAGCTGCCGCCCAGCGCCGCGGCGCGCTCGGTCGCGCCCAGCAGGCCGAAGCCCAGGGCGGGCGCATCTGCGGCCAGGCCGCGCCCGTCGTCCTGCACGTGCAGCAGCACCCTGTCCGGCGTGGCCACGAGGGCGATCTCCACCTGCGAGGCCTGCGCATGGCGCATGACGTTGACCAGCGCTTCCTGCGTCACGCGGTAGATGGTCGTGTCCACCGCCTCGCCGCAGCCGCGCAGCGGGCCCTGCGGGCGGAAGCGGCAGGCCACGCCGCTGCGCGCCGCCCAGTCGTCGCACAGCGACTGCATGGCGGCCACCAGGCCCAGCTCGTCCAGCTCGGCCGGCCGCAGGCGCCGCAGCAGCCGGCGCACGCCCGCCTGCAGCAGCTCGGCCGAGGCGGCGGCACGCCGGGCGGCGGCGCCGATCTGGTCGAGTGCCTGCGAGCGCTGGATGTAGGTGGCCTCGATGCGGATGGCGGTGCAGTGCTGGGCCAGCTCGTCGTGCAGCTCGCGTGCCAGCGCCTGGCGCTCGCGGTCCTGCACGGCGATCAGCTGCTGGGTCAGTTCGCGGTTGCGCGCCAGCAGCCGGGCCGACTCGCCCCGGCGCCGCCATGCATACCAGGCCAGCGCGATGGACAGGGCCAGCAGGGCCAGCGGAATCTCGTCGGCCTGCCACTTCTCCAGCTTCGCAGTGAAGGTCGACAGCCGCTCGTGCAGCTCGAAGCGCGTGGCCAGCGCGAAGGTCGCGACGGGCAGCAGCAGTACCCACAGGAGGTCGCTGTGGCCCGCATGCGGGAATCCAGGGACTTTCATCGCGTGATCTCCGGTTGGCAGTTCGCACGCACGGGAAGAGCGGCCATGTTAATGAGCTCTCGCGCGCGGCGCGCGCCGGCCCCGGGGATTCAGCGCAGCTCGACCAGGACCGGCTGGTGGTCCGAGACCTGCGTGGCCCCGTCCACGTCGATGCGCGCCAGCCGCGGCACCAGGCCGCCGCTCAGGAAGACGAAGTCGCAGGCGACCGGGTCGGGCCCGTAGCGGCGGTCGTACAGGCGGAAGGTGGGCGCGTGCGGCGCCTGCTGGCCGTATTGCTCGCGCCAGGCGTCGTGCAGCTGGTGCTGCGAACCGTCCTTGAGCGTGAAGGGCTGCTGCAGCGCGGCGTAGGCGGGGTCGGTGGGCGGCATGTTGAAGTCGCCGCACAGGATCGCCTCCTGCGTGTGCAGCTTGGGCTGGAAGGGGGTGCCCAGGTCTGCGGGCAGCTCCGGCCGCGGCGGCGCGGCGGCCTGGGCGCAGGCCTCGACGTGCAGGGCGCGGATCGCGTCCGCCTGTGCGGCGCGCTGGCTGGCGGAGTAGTACTCCAGGTGCGTGGTCATCACGCGCACCGCGCCCAGCTCGGGGCTGCGCAGCGTGAGGCTGGTGCACAGGCGCGGCATGCTGCCGACATCGGGGTCGCTGGGCCAGGGCAGCAGGTGGTGCTGCACGCGCGAGACCGCCAGGCGCGTGGCGACGAGGTTGCCGAAGCGCTGCGGCCGGCCCTGCTCGTCGAACTCGTGCACCGCGGGGCCGAAGAAGACCTGGAAACCCGGCAGCAGCGCCTCGATCTGTGCCGGCTGGTCGCCCGGTGCGCCGGCCATGCCGTCGAAGCCTTGCGAGATCTCCTGCAGGCACAGCACGTCGAAATCGGCCATGCCCCTGGCATGCTCGATGATGCGCTTCGGGCTCACCAGGCCGTCGAGCCCGCGGCACCACTGGGTGTTCCAGGTGATCAGTTTCATGACTACTTGATGCCCGCCCGCATGAAGCTCTGCACGAACTGGCGCTGGAAGAGCAGGAAGGCGACCAGCAGCGGCGCCGAGGTCATGATCGTGGCCGCGGTGATGATGGACCAGTCCACCCCCTGGTCCACCGAGGAGAACACCTGCAGCCCCACGGTGAGCGGCCGCGCGTTCGGGCTGTTGGTGACGATCAGCGGCCACAGGAAGTTGTTCCAGTGGAAGCTCACCGACACCAGCGCGAAGGCGGTGTACACCGGCTTGGCCAGCGGCACGTACACGCGCCACAGGACCTGCATGGCGCTGGCGCCTTCGACCCGCGCGGCCTCGTCCAGCTCCTTGGGAATGCCCAGGAAGGTCTGGCGCAGCAGGAAGATGGCGAAGGCCGAGGCGAAGTAGGGCAGGCCGATGGCCAGCAGCGTGTCGACCAGGCCCAGGCGCGCCATGGTCTTGTAGTTCTCCACCACCAGGATGTCCGGCATGATCATCAGCTGCACCAGCACCAGCGCGAACGCCACGTTGCGCCCCGGGAAGCGATAGCGGGCGAAGGCGTAGGCCGCCAGGGTGCCGAGCACCAGTTGTACCGCGAGGATCATGACCACCAGCACGGTGGTGTTGAAGAAGTAGCGCGCGAAGGGCGCGGCCGCCCAGGCACGGCGGAAGTTGTCGATGCCCAGCGGTGCGGTGAGATCGAAGCGGGTCGAGTACTCGGCCGGGTGGAAGGCAGTCCAGAACGCGTAGACCAGCGGCAGCACCCACAGCAGCGCCAGCAGCCAGGCGGCCAGGGTGTCCAGCCAGGTGGGCTCGTTGTAGACGAGCCTTCGGGGCTCGCTCTTCATTTGTAGTGCACCCGCTTGTCCAGCACGAAGAACTGGAAGAGCGCGATGCCCGCCAGCACCACCACCAGCACCACCGTGATCGCCGAGGCGTAGGCGGTGTCCCAGAAGCTGAAGCCCACCTCGTACAGGTGGTAGAGCAGCAGGATCGAGGCGTTGTCGGGTCCGCCGCGCGTCATCACGAACAGATGATCGACCATGCGGAAGGCGTTGATGAAGGCGTTCACCAGCACGAACAGCGTGGTGGGCATCAGCAGGGGCCACTGCACGCGCCGGAAGAAGTACCAGCGCGATGCGCCCTCGATGGCCGCGGCCTCGCGCAGGCTGGGATTGAGCGTCTGCAGCGCGGCCAGGTAGAAGATCATGAAGAACCCGGCCTCCTTCCAGATGGCCACCACGGTGACCGCGCCGAGGGCGGTGGACGGGCTGCCCAGCCAGTTGTGCGAAGGCAGGCCCAGCGCGCCGGTGATCTGCTCGAGCAGCCCGTACTGCGGCGTGTAGAAGAACAGCCAGATGTTGGCCACCGCGATCATCGGCAGCACGGTGGGCGTGAAGTAGGCCATGCGCAGGAAGGCGCGGCCGGCGATGCGCTCGTTGACCCACAGCGCCATCAGCAGCGCCAGGCCGATGGAGGCCGGGATGGTGGCGCTGGCGAAGATCAGGTTGTTGCGCACCGCCTTCCAGAACACCGGGTCGCTCGCCATGACCTGGTAGTTCTCCAGCCCCACCCACACCGCCGGCCTGCCGCCGCGCGGCGTGGAGTGGAAGCTGTCGAAGAGGGTGGAGACCGCCGGCCAGTGCGTGAAGCCCACCAGCAGCACCAGGGCCGGCAGCAGCATCAGCCAGGCATGGACGGCGGCTCGGTTCCTCATCGTGTGGCGCGCTCCCCAGGGCCTACTTGAAGGAACGGAGGATGCGGTCGGCCTCGGCCTGGGCGTCCTTCATGGCCTGGGCGGGCGTCTTGCTGCCGGTCAGGGCGGCCTGCAGGCCGTCGTTCAGCGCCTTGGTCACGCGCTGGTTGTCATGCGTGGAGAACTCGGCCACCGACACCGGCAACTGGTCGCGCGCCACCAGGGCGGGCGGGAAGTCCTGGCCGTACTTCTTGAGCGTGTCGGTCGCATAGGCCGCCTCGGACACGGCCACGTAGCCGGTCTCCATGCTCCAGGTGGCGGCGCGCTCGGGCTGCGTCACCCACTTGACGAACTTGAAGGCGGCCTCCTGCTGGGCCGGCGAGGACTTCTTGAAGATGTAGAAGTTGCCGCCGCCGGTGGGCGAGCCCTTGCGGGTGTTGCCGGGGATCATGCCCACGCCGAAGGGAAAGCCCGCGCTCTTGCGGATGTTGGTCAGGTTGCCGGTGGTGGTGAAGATGATGGCGGCCTTCTTCTCGAAGAAGTCCTTGGGCGTGGTGCCCCACTCGACCACGCCGGGCGGGTGCACGCCCGCCTTGCCCAGGTCCACCCAGTACTGCAGGGCCTCGACCACCTTGGGGTCATCGAAAGTCACCTTGGTGCCGGCCTCGTTGGCCAGGATGGCGCCGTTGGGCGTGGTCAGCGTCTGGAACAGCCAGTAGGGGAAGCCGCTGGAGGGAATCTGCACGCCCCACTGCGTGACCTTGCCGCTGGCGTCCTTCTTGGTCAGCTTGGTGGCCATGCTCTTGAGCTCGGCCCAGTTGGCCGGGCCCTTCTCGGGATCCAGGCCGGCTTCCTTGAAGGCCTCCTTGTTCCAGTACATCACGACGGTGGAGCGCTGGAAGGGAATGCCCCAGGTCTTGCCGCCGGTCTGGCTGTTGGCCATGAAGGCCTTGTAGAAGCTGCCCATCCAGGCCTTGTCCTCGGGCGTTTTCGCCAGGCTGTCGAAGGGCACGATGGCGTCTTCGTCGATGAGCGTGAACATGTCGGTGGACAGCAGCACCGAGGTGACCGGCGGCGTGCCCGACTTGTGGGCCGTCAGCGCCTTGACGATGGTCTCCTGGTAGGTGCCGGCATAGATCGGCGTGACCTTGATGCCGGGGTTCTCCTTCATGAAGCCCTCGGCGAAGCCGTCGATGGTCTTGGCGATGGGGCCGCCCACGGCCACCGGGTAGTAGAACTGCACCTCGACGGGGCTCTGGGCCCACGCAGCCGCGCTGGCCAGCAAGCCGCCGGCGGCCGCGAGTTGCCAGGTGAGCGTGCGCAGGAAAGTCTTTCTTTGCATCTTCTTCTCTTCCTTCGGGTTGGATGAAAGGGTTGGGAAATCAGTGGATGCGCAGGCCGTCCGCGTCGAAGCCATGGACCTCGTGCGTCGCCCAGTCCAGGCGCACGGCCGTGCCGGGCTCCACCCGGTGCTGGCCGTCGGTGCGCATCAGCACGGTCTCGCTGCCCACGGCGCAGTGCAGCACCAGGTCGGCGCCCAGGTATTCGGCGCTTCGCACCACGGCATCGACCCCCTTGCTGGCGGTGACGAGCCGCACCGCCTCGGGCCGCACGCCCAGCGTGGCGGCGGGCACGTCGATGGCGATGTCGCTGCCGGCGATGCGGCCGTTCTCCAGCGCGATCAGGTTCATCGGCGGCGTGCCGATGAAGCGGGCGGCAAAGGCGGTGGCGGGCCGCTCGTAGAGCTCGCGCGGCGGCCCGGCCTGCTCGACGCGGCCGCGGTTCAGCAGCACCACCTGGTCGGCCATGCTCATGGCCTCGGCCTGGTCGTGCGTCACGTAGATCACCGTCAGGCCCAGCTGGCGCTGCAGCTCGCGCAGTTCGCGGCGCATGTCCTGGCGCAGTTGCGCATCCAGGTTGGACAAGGGTTCATCCATGAGACAGACCCTGGCCTGGGCCACCAGCGCCCGGCCCAGGGCGACGCGCTGCTGCTGGCCGCCCGAGAGCTGCGAGGGCTTGCGCGCCAGCAGGGCCGACAGGCCCAGGAGGCCCGCCGCCTCCTTCACCCGGCGCTCGCGCTCGGCGGCGGGCACCTTGCGCACGGACAGGCCGAAGCCGATGTTCTCGGCTACGGAAAGATGCGGGAACAGCGCGTAGTTCTGGAACACCATCGCAATGCCCCGCTGCGCCGGGGGCAGGGCAGTGACGTCCCGCCCGTCGATAAGCACCTGCCCGGCCGTGGCGCTTTCCAGGCCGGCGACGATGCGAAGGGTGGTGGACTTGCCGCAGCCCGAACGGCCCAGAAGGACACAGAAAGAAGCTTCGTCGATGGCGAGATTTACGCCGTGCAATGCGGTACTCTCGCCCCAGGACTTGGCGATGCCAACGAGCTCAACAGAAGACATCGACGCAGTGTAGGGTCGTCGTGTGACACATGGTTGCAGTTGACGTCGGTGTTTTCCTGAGCCGGTTCGGTCATCTAATCTCGCTACAGTGGTTCGGCCCCCTTGGGGAAAGTTGTACATAGAAGGAAGGAAAAGATCATGAGCAAGAAGGTCGCATACGTCACTGGAGGCATGGGAGGTATCGGAACCGCCATCTGCCAGCGCCTGTTCAAGGACGGCTTCACCGTCATCGCCGGCTGTGGCCCCACCCGCGACTACGCGAAGTGGCTGGCCGAGCAGAAGGCGCTGGGCTTCGACTTCCATGCCTCGGTGGGCAACGTGGGTGACTGGGACTCCACGGTGGAGGCCTTCACCAAGGCCAAGTCCGAGCACGGCAGCATCGACGTGCTGGTGAACAACGCCGGCATCACCCGTGACCGCATGTTCGTGAAGATGACGCCCGAGGACTGGAGCGCCGTCATCGAGACCAACCTCAACAGCATGTTCAACGTCACCAAGCAGGTGGTGGGCGACATGGTGGAAAAGGGCTGGGGCCGCATCGTCAACATCAGCTCGGTCAACGGCGCCAAGGGCCAGGCCGGCCAGACCAACTACTCGGCCGCCAAGGCCGGCATGCACGGCTTCACCATGGCGCTGGCGCAGGAACTGGCCACCAAGGGCGTGACGGTCAACACCGTGAGCCCGGGCTACATCGGCACCGACATGGTCAAGGCCATCCGCCAGGAAGTGCTCGACAAGATCGTGGGCACCATCCCGGTCAAGCGCCTGGGCGAGCCCAGCGAGATCGCCTCCATCATCTCGTGGCTGTCCAGCGACGAGGGCGGCTACTCCACCGGCGCCGACTTCCCAGTGAACGGCGGCCTGCACATGCACTGAGATTCCCATGGACCAACCCTAGGACAAGAAACCCGCCACGGCGGGTTTTTTTGTGCCCGCTCGAATCAGGAGGACAAGATGGAAACCGCGACGACAACTACAAGACAGAAGCTTCCGCTCTACCGCTCGCTCTACTTCCAGGTGATCATGGCCGTGATCATCGGGATCCTGCTGGGGCACTTCATGCCCTCGCTGGGCGAGATGATGAAGCCGCTGGGCGACGCCTTCATCAAGCTGATCAAGATGCTGATCGCGCCCATCATCTTCTGCACGGTGGTGGTGGGCATCGCCGGCATGGAGGACATGAAGAAGGTCGGCAAGACCGGCGGCCTGGCCCTGCTGTACTTCGAGATCGTCAGCAGCATCGCGCTGGTGGTGGGGCTGGTGCTGGTGAACCTGTTCAAGCCGGGCGCGGGCATGAACGTGGATGCGGCCTCGCTGGACACCAAGGCCTTGGCCGCCTACACCGGCCCCGGCAAGATGGAAGGCACGGTCGACTTCCTGCTGCACATCATCCCCAACACGGTGATCGACGCCTTCGCCAAGGGCGAGATCCTGCAGGTGCTGCTGGTGGCGGTGCTCACCGGCTTCGCGCTGCACCGCTTCGGCGGGCGCGGCACGCTGGTGTTCGACATGATCGAGAAGAGCTCGCACGTGCTCTTCGTGATCATCGGCTACATCATGAAGCTGGCGCCCATCGGCGCCTTCGGCGCGATGTCCTTCACCATCGGCAAGTACGGCATCTCGTCGCTGTTCCAGTTGGGCAAGCTGATGGGCACCTTCTATCTCACCTGCCTGCTTTTCATCTTCGTGGTGCTGGGCACCATCGCGAAGCTGCACGGCTTCTCGATCTGGAAGTTCATCAAGTACATCAAGGAAGAGCTGCTCATCGTGCTGGGAACCTCGTCCTCTGAGTCGGTGCTGCCGCGCATGATGGAGAAGATGGAGAACCTGGGCGCCGACAAGACCTGCGTGGGCCTGGTCATTCCCACCGGCTACTCCTTCAACCTGGACGGCACCTCCATCTACCTGACCATGGCGGCGGTGTTCATCGCCCAGGCCACCAACACGCCGATGACGCTCACCCAGGAGCTCACGCTGCTGGCGGTGCTGCTGCTCACGTCCAAGGGCGCGGCGGGGGTGACCGGCAGCGGCTTCATCGTGCTGGCGGCCACGCTGTCGGCGGTGGGGCATGTGCCGGTGGCGGGGCTGGCGCTCATCCTGGGCATCGACCGCTTCATGTCCGAGGCCCGGGCGCTCACGAACCTGATCGGCAACGGCGTGGCCACCATCGTGGTGGCCAAGTGGACCGACGCGCTCGACGAGGAGAGGCTGCAGGCCGGCCTGAACAACGAGACCTGGGTCGAGGCGCAGGAGCCCGAGGAACTGGTGAACGCCAAGACCAGCCGCATGGCCGGCTGAAATCGGGGGAAATTCAGGGGCTTGCGGCGGCGCGCACCGTTCTTGCGTGCAAGATCGGACCATGCCGCACGCCGCCTCCCTCATCAACACCATTGCCGCGGGCCTCGGGCTTGCACTGATCCTGGGTTTCGTGGCGGTGCGGGCCCGCTTGCCCGCGCTGGTGGGCTACCTGCTGGCCGGCGTCATCATCGGCCCCTTCACGCCCGGCTTCGTGGCCGACGCGAGCATCGCCGCCCAGCTGGCCGAGATCGGCGTGATGCTGCTGATGTTCGGCGTCGGCCTGCACTTCTCGATGGACGACCTGCTCACGGTGCGCAAGATCGCCGTGCCGGGCGCCCTGGTGCAGATGGCGGTGGCCACCGTGCTGGGCGGCATCCTGGCGCATTGGTGGGGCTGGGACCTGGGGGCGGCGCTGGTCTTCGGCCTGGCGCTGTCGGTGGCCAGCACGGTGGTGCTGCTGCGGGCGCTGGAGAGCCTGGGGCTGCTGGACACCTACGTGGGCCGCATCGCCGTGGGCTGGCTGGTGGTGGAGGACCTCGCCATGGTGCTGGTGCTGGTCATGCTGCCGCCGCTGGCCGAGGCGATGGGCCGGGCCGGGGTGGGCAGCGGCCAGAACGTCTGGCAGACGCTGGGCATGACGCTGCTGCAGGTGGGCGGCTTCGTGGCGCTGATGCTGGTGGTGGGGCGGCGGGTGCTGCCGTGGCTGCTGTGGCAGGTCACGCGCACCGGCTCGCGCGAGCTGTTCACCCTGTGCGTGATCGCGGCGGCGGTGAGCATCGCCTTCGCCTCGGCGGCGCTGTTCGGCGTGTCGTTCGCGCTGGGCGCCTTCTTCGCCGGCATGGTGCTGCGCGAGTCGGAATACAGCCATCGGGCCGCCCAGGAGTCGCTGCCGCTGCGCGACGCCTTCGCGGTGCTCTTCTTCGTCTCGGTGGGCATGCTCTTCGACCCGATGGTCATCATCGACCGGCCGCTGCAGGTGCTGGCGGTGGTGCTGGTGATCGTGGTGGGCAAGTCCGTGGCCGCCCTCAGCCTGGTGCTGCTGTTCCGCTATCCGCTGGGCACGGCGCTCACCATTTGCGCGAGCCTGGCGCAGATCGGCGAGTTCTCCTTCATCCTGGCCGGGTTGGGCGTGGCGCTGAACCTGTTGCCGCTGGAGGGGCAGAACCTGATCCTGGCCGGGGCACTGATCTCCATCGCGACCAACCCGCTGTGGTTCGCTCTCATCTCGCCGCTGCAGCGTTGGCTGCACAAGCATTCGGCGTTGGCGCGGGCCTTCGAGGCCCGCATCGACCCGCTGGCCGAGCTGCCCATGACCACCGACGCGCGCTACCTCTCGCGTCAGGTGGTGCTGGTGGGTTACGGGCGGGTGGGGCGGCGGATCGCCGCCATGCTCGGCGCCAACGACGTGCCCTTCGTGGTGGCCGACCAGAACCGCGAGCTGGTGGAGACGCTGCGCGACAAGGGCGTGGCCGCCGTCTGGGGCGACGCGGCCGACCCCACGGTGCTGGTGCAGGCGCACATCGCCCGCGCGCGGGTGCTGGCCATCGCCACGCCGGCGGCGATCAACGTGCGGCAGATGATCGAGACGGCGCGGGCGCTGAACCCCTCGATCGAGGTGGTGGTGCGCAGCCACGACGAGGCGCAGGCCCAGTTGCTGAGCCGCGAGGACTCGGCCACCGTCTTTCTGGGCGAGCACGAGCTGGCCCAGGCGATGGCGCGCGACGTCCTGCGCCGGGCCGGCCCGGCACCGGCCGCAGCGCCCGCGCCGGCGCACTAGCGCCCTGAGGCGCTACAGGTCCTCGATCACCAGCCGGCGGTAGCGCTCGGCGATGGAGTAGGGCACCTGCCGCACCACCTCCATCACCTTCTCCGCCACCACTTCGTCGCGGGTCTTCACCAGCAGGCCCGTGTGCCCCTCCCGCGCCAGCCGCGTGAAGGTGCGCACCGTGGCCGCTTCCGTGCCGGCGGAGGGCAGGGGGTAGTCCGATCCCTTGATGGTGGGGGTGATCTGGTCGAGGATTTCCTCGGAGCTGACCAGGTAGACCTCGTCGCCGCTGACAACGCCGTCCTCGATGAGCTGGTGCCCGATTCGGCTCGCGTCCTCGCGGCTGGGGAACATGATCATCGAGTGTCCGGTGGGGTAGAAGCCCCCGCCGATCAGGGAAGTCATGTGGCTGTCCAGTTGGAATTTCTTCATGGCTGCCTCCGCTTCTTTTGTGCCTGCCTTGCTGCACATCTGACGCTGTACGCCATTTCCGGAGACCCGGCGTGCTTAAATCTGATACTAAATGCCACATTTGTTGCTATTCGTGAAATAGTGGCCTAGGCGTCGAATGAATGCTTTCCTACGATGTCTTTGTCTGAATTGATAGTTTTTTCTTCTGCATGAGGTCTTTGCGAAACATTGCGCTCACTGTTCATGAATTGGATGAGGGAGAGTTCCATTGGGTGCTGATGGAGGGCACGGACCACCAGAGCGACGAGTTCCTGCCCTATGTGACGCTGGAGACCGCTTGCACGCCGTACGGCAGCTATTCCGACGCCCTCGTGGCGGGCGTGGCTGCGATTCGAAGAATGTTCGGGAAGGATGGGCCCCGCCTTTGAGTGCGGGCCTGTCATGAAGAGGGAATCATGGGAAAGAAGCTGGCATTGATCGCCGGGCTCCTGCTGGCATTGGCGGCAGGGGGCTGGTTGGCCTATCCGATGAACGCGGTTGCCTGGGCGGCCTGGGTGCAGGCGGCGGGGGTGCTCGCGGCCATCTGGTGGTCGGTACGGCTGCAGGGGCGCCAGGCAGAGCACTACACGCGCCAGGCCAACCAGGTGGCGGCCATCTTCGCTGCCAACTTTCACTGGGTGTTTCGCGAACTCAACGACGCCTGCGCGAAGCGCTCCTGGGCAGACTACGTGGTGAACCGGCGCATCCTGGACGAGATCCTGAGCCAGGGCCGTGCCGTGCCGGTTCAGATGCTGGAAGGCCGCTCGCTGGCCATGGTGAGCAGCCTTCGCGCCATCGGCGTCGAGGCGCTGGAGGTGACGCTGGGCCACCAGGCCAACGGCGACTGGCGCGAACTGGAGTCCTATTTCGGCAAGCGCCTGCCCAGCATTGCCGCCTGGCTGTCGGCCACCGGCAACCCGCCGGAGAGCAACGGGCCGACCGATTACCTGGGACTGCGGACGTCGTTCAGCCAGCTTGGGCAGCTGTAAAGGCCCGCGGCGCCGGCTGAGGGATGCCCGTCGGCGAAAATCGGGGCAGTGAACCCTCTCGACCCCGCAACCGCCCGCTCCGCACTCGACCCCAGTCGCGTCTCCGTCGCGCCCATGATGGATCGTTGCGAATAGTCAACATCCATGCGGGTTTAGCGTGAGGTGTGTGCAAGTTGTGTGCACTTGGATGTACGTCTGACGCAACTAGTCCGATCGGACACTGTTCAGATTCTAGTGACAGCACCCATAATGGTCGAACAGGTGTAAGAGTCTTTACTTACTGCTATGTGTGAGCCGGGCAATATCCATGTCGATGCCGCTGCGGAACGCGCTAGCCTTTTGGGCAAGCTGAGCAATGCTGCCCAAGTAGTGGCGCTCAAGACAACCTGGGCCCGCGCGCTGCTGGCATGTCGGACCAGAACTGTCCCCGCTGCGCTAGTGAAGGGCAACTCCTACGCAAATGGACGAATCTATGCGGCAAGCGTAGTTGTGAGGCCTTTTCTAGGATTGGGCTCCACTATCACGGCCGTAACCGCAGCAGGACACTCAAACAAGGCGCCGAACTACTGCATGGACGTGCTTGCCTGTGACATCCAAGGTAGTCCATGGCTTCTGAAGAAGGGCGATCCTCAAGTTCGAGCCGGTGGTCGATTGCCATAGCAGGAGGTCTAGATGTTCACAGATCAAGAACAGCTGCAGTTGGACGACCTCGTTAAGGCTGAGCCGCGCGACCCCGAGATGGTCTTTGCGATAACGAACGGCGAGCTTTTTGACGAAGTGCAGCGCTGCGTCGGTGTCGCGGAAGCCTTGATTCCAGGACGAGCTTTACGGCATGAGCCAACTTGGCTCCCTCTGAAAGGCGGGCTTGACCAAGTGGACGTGCTCGTGAGTGTCGTAAGAGGCTTTGGGCTCCTTGCACGGAACCGCGGGCCTAGTGGCATCTCCATCACGACCCCGGATGGAAACGTGGAACTGCTGGTGGTCGACACCTCGTCGATCACCAATGCTTGATCTGGCAGTTCGATGTCGTTGCACGCGAAAGATTACTTTGAAATTGGATCTGACATCCTGGCCGCTATAGGGTCTGTTGCCGCGATCGTTCCGGTCTACAAACTGTTTAGCATCAAGTCGATAGTGCATGCCGAGAAGACCCGTATCCGGTTGGCAGCGCAGAACTCTGGAGCCTCCGTTGAGGATCTGCTGACTGAACTGGAGGAGGCAGAAAAGACGTTAGATCACTTCCAACCGAGCGATTTCACCTGGTTCAAGGTCGGTGCATGGATGGTTGTGCTCTCCTACTTACTGAAATTTGCGTACCACATAGCATCTCGCTAGCCAGCAGGCGACGTTCTGCGCAAT
>Ga0209676_1001876_pt1 | contig 17214 bp, 16 predicted proteins | sample AraplaCvi_mLB_r2_FD_184282 | JGI IMG/M metagenome (GOLD analysis project Ga0209676, IMG submission 184282) | Arabidopsis root microbial communities from North Carolina, USA - plate scrape MF_Cvi_mLB_r2 (SPAdes) (version 2) | ecosystem: Host-associated > Plants > Roots > Endosphere | place: USA...
CTGCGTGGCGCCTTCGCACCCGCTCGCGCGCCTGGGCCGCCCGCTGCAGCGCGGCGACCTGCTGGAGTGCAACGCCATCGTGGTGGGCGACAGCGCCCGCACGCTCTCGGAGCGCACCGTCGGCCTGCTGGCCGGTCAGCCGCGCATCACCGTGCCCTCGATGCCCGCGAAGATCGCCTGCCAAGTCGCCGGCCTCGGCCACGGCTTCCTGCCACGTGCCTGCGTCATGGACGAGCTGAAGCGCGGCACGCTGGTCGAGCTGCCGACGGAAGAGCAGCGCCCGCCCGAGGCCTTCTGGCTGGCCTGGAAGACCGGCGCGCAGGGGCGAGCGCTACGATGGTGGGTGAGCCAACTGAGCAGGCAATTGGTGCCCGCCCTCTTGCCGCGCTCGACATCGATACGGTGAACAGCGATACCAAGCGGTGTGCCGATCAACCGGAGCTCAGACGACGCCAACGGGCCGGAGAGGTTCCGATGTGCGCGGAGAATACGCGGGTCAGATGGCTCTGATCGGCGAAGCCGCAGGTCGCAGCGATCTCCGAGATGGGAAGTTCAAGCTGACGCAGCAGGCGGCACGCGGCATCGATGCGCTGCGTCACCAGCCATGCATGTGGCGCTTGGCCCGTCGTCTGCTTGAAGGCCTTGCTGAAATGGCTGCGCGACAATGCGCACTCGCGCGCCACGTCCGCCAGCGATACATCACCAGCCAGATGCTCCATCAGGAAGGCCTTGGCGCGACGCTCCTGCCAAGGCGCCAAGCCCCGTGAACCGGCATTGGCCGTGCCTGCAACACCACCATAGGCATGCAGCACATGAGCCTTCAATGCCAACGTGAGGTGATCGACAAACAGCGTGCTCGCATCGCCAGGCTCCTTCAACACCGGCAACATCGCGCGGCCGAGGCTCGCCACCACCGTGTCGACCGTGCCTGCGTCACAACGCAACGCGCCGACACGGGGCATGTCCATCTCTTCCGAGAACGAGTCGAGGGCTTCGCGCGGCACGTGGAACAGCATCGAATGGAACGGACTGCATACATAGGCAGCGCTGCATTCGGACAGGTCGGCGATGTGAAAGGCCCCTTCCTGCTGCAAACCCAACCGCAGCATGGTGCCACCGCTGGAGATCCCCCGACAGCCGCCCGACGCGATTTCCACGCTGAGCAGGAAAGCATCTTCCGTCGGCAACGGCGGCAGCACAAAAAGATGCGGAAGTTCGTGGCACATGTACGCGATGCCGAGTTGCGAGCCCCAACGCGACGTGGCGACAAGCGACGGGACGCCGTCGACGCCATACTGTTGCGCCAAGCGCTGACCGAAACGATTGTCAGAGCAATGGGTGATCGGCATCTATGAGCAAGAGGGTGTGGTACCTGTCCCGGCGAGAGCGGGTATCTTAATTCGAGGCGTACAACTCGCTTCGAATCGCGGCCGACGCGGAACAACGACACCTGGGATGCGTTGTAGAAACGAGGTCATACCCCACCGCCAGCCAGATCTTGGAGGTAGGCGCACACAGCATCGCCCTCTCGCCCCGGCGCACCACATCCATGCCGCCGCGCCAGCGAAACCGACCACCGGAGGAGGCCCTCTCCGCCCCACGGCCATCCCCCGCAGCCAGCAGATCCGACCAGCGCACCACCGGAACCGAGATCCGCGGCAACGAAGAAGTCGCATGCATGACAAACCGTTCTGCAAGCGCACCCGGGCTCGTCAACCGAGAGAACCTCCAGCGCCGCACTCGCCTCGACACCGGGTTCTCGCGTACTGCAACTGACAAACAAAAAGAAGAAAGAGGGGCGCGTGCCAAAGACAGCCGATCCGCCTCTACCGCCTCACTCCCTGAGCGTGAAGACCACCGAGAGGTACGACACCGGCGCTGAATGGATCGCCTCGATCCCGTGCAGCGCCGCCGCATCGAACAGCAGCGTGTCCCCTGCTCCCACTTCCACCGCCTTCGCGCCGTAGCGGTAGGTCACCGCCCCGGACAGGAAGTACAGGAACTTGAGCCCCGGATGCTGGAAGGTCACGTATGGCCCCGCCTCCGGCAACAACGTGACCAGGTAAGGCTCCACAAAGAGATTGCCCGACAGCGAGTGCCCCAGCAACTCGTAGCGGTAGCCCGCCACGGCCCCGATGCGATCGACCGCGAGCCCCTGCCCTGCCCGCACATGGCAGAAGTCTGTGCGCCGCGCCTGGTCTCCGAAGAAGCGCGAGACCGGCACGTGCAACCCCCGCGCGAGCCGCTCCAAGGTTTCCACCGAAGGCGAGACCAGCCCGCGCTCGATGCGCGAGAGCATCGAGGCGGAGATTTCCGACGCCAATGCCAGCTGACCCGCAGACCGCCCCGCCGCCATGCGCAGCGCCCTCACCTGCGCACCGATGCGTGCCGCGGACAAGCTGCGCACGACAGGTGCGGGTCGCCGGGACCGCGCACGCGTCACGGAGACCGGCAAACGCAGCGGGCGAGCCGTCGGCAAAGGAGAAGCAAGCGTTCGATGCGTCACGAGTAGCAGCCTGGCGTCGATATGACTCACCCAAATTCTACGTTAAACGTAGAGACGCGTGAAGCCGATCTTACGACTATCGTAGAGTGAAATCTGGCCCATCCCCGTCTCGCTCCGTCTTTGGCGCTCGTTTGCGACTTGCCAGGCTGGCGGTCGGGTTGCCACAAGACAAACTCGGCGTGAAGGCAGGGCTTGACGAAGGGACAGCAAGCGCACGCATCTCTCGGTATGAGAGCGGAATACACGAGCCGAACGTTTCGTTTGCGAATCGACTGGCAGAGGAGCTTGGTGTGCCGCTGGCCTATTTCTATGCAGCCGATGACGACCTGGCCAAACTTATCCTCTGGTTCGGGCAGTTGGACACGAAACAGCGGAAGTCACTCCTCGAATACGCCAGCCGGCTCAAATCGGCCGTTTAGGATTCGAGTGGGATCGAGAGCCGCAGACTCGGTCTCAGGAGTACTCGAGAAATGAAGAGCCAAACCCGGCTTGCGTTCTCAGCACGCGCAAATCGCAGCGGCGACAACCCAAGACATCTACTCACAAGGATGCCCCCAGCTGCAGAGACATGGCAGTCATGCTCATCGCGCGTAAACGTTTTAAAGCCTCCAATGCCTGCTTCGCAGGGCGGATTCAACCGGCCGGTCGCCGATTCACCTCTTATGACCGCTTCAGCCTGGGCCGCTGACTGACGACAGCGCTCGGTGGACGGAGCCGTGACAGCCTGGTCTTCGACCATGGGAAGAGGCTCAGTCGCCTCTCTCAAATCCCTCTTCGTGCCGGCAGCTCGAACCGCGGCTTGCCAAGCACTTGGGTTGCCACGCGCGAGGCAAACCGCCGCGTCAAGAAGCGCACGCCGAAGCACGACACCTTATTGAAGAGGCCGGGCACAACTGTTCGCTTGCCGCGCAGCATCGCGCGGATCGCGGCGTGCGCGACGAACTCCGCGCTTTTCGTCGACGCATTCGCGATCCACGAGTAATCACCTCCGCCGGACGCGGCATGAAACGCGGTTTCGGTGCCACCAGGGCAGATGCAGGTCACTGAAAGCGGGGTGCCACGGTGCTCGTCATGGAGGGCTTCGCTGAAGTTTCGAACGAACGCCTTCGACGCGGCGTACAGCGCCATGTTCGGTACTGACTGGTAGGCACCGGTCGACGCGATGTTCACGATGTTCGCAGGTTGGGTACTTGTCTTGTGCGCATCGACGAAACACCGCGTGAGAGCGACCAGCGAAGTCATGTTGAGCTGAATGAGTTCCGCATCGCGCGCCCAGTCGACCTCGTCAAACCGGCGGAAGTAGCCGAATCCGGCGTTGTTGATCAGGATGTCGATCGGACCTCCAGCGATCGTGGCCTCCCACAGTGCGCGCGCTGCATCGGGCTTGCCGAGATCCGCGGTGACGATCTCGACCTTCACGCCCTCACAACTCGCGGCGACCGCATCGAGCGCATCGCGGCGCCTTGCCGTCAGCACAAGATCAACGCCGAGCGCCGCGAGCTCACGCGCGATGGCCGCGCCTATGCCACTGGATGCGCCGGTCACCAGGGCGCGCCTGCGCGTGTCGGGGCTCGTGGATGGACTCAAGATCGTTCTCCTATCTCCTGAACATGCGGACCGTGCGAAGGCCAGGGCTTGATCGAAGGCACTGGCACAGGCATGCGGCCGCTACGCCACTTGCACCACGGCCTTGCCTTTGGCGCGGCCACTGTCGACGTAGGCCAGGGCCTGGTGGGTGTCCTGGAAGGGGAATACTTTGTCGACGACCGGATGGATGGCGCCCGATTCGATGAGGCTGGTGATCTCGCGCAATTGCGGCCCATCGGCCCGCATGAAGACGAAGGTGTATTGCACCCTCTTCTTCTTTGCCTTCGTTCTGATGCCGGAGCTCAGCAGCCGCAGCACTTGCCTGAGCGGCCAGGCCAGCCCTCGCGCGAGACCGAACGCCGGGGTGGGCGGTCCCGAGATGGAGACAAGGTGTCCGCCCGGCTTGAGAACCTCGAGGGATTTGCGCAGCTCGCCGCTTCCGAGGCTGTTCAGCACGACGTCGTAGTCACGAAGCACCGTGGCGAAGTCCTGCTGCTTGTAGTCGACGACGACGTCCGCGCCCAACGCCTTCACCCATGCGATGTTGGCGCTGCTGGTGGTCGTGGCCACGAACGCGCCCAGATGCTTCGCGAGCTGGATGGCGATCGTGCCGACGCCCCCGGAGCCTGCATGAATGAAGACCTTCTGTCCCTTTTTTAGCTTGGCGGTTTCGACCAGCACCTGCCAGGCGGTCAGGGCCACCAGAGGAACGGAGGCGGCTTCGACCATGCTGAGATTCGTGGGCTTGAGCGCCAGTGACGATTCCTTGACGGCAATGAACTCTGCAAAGGCACCAATGCGGTCATCGTCGGGCCGCGCATAGACCTCGTCGCCAGGTTTGAAGCTGCGAACGCGAGCACCGACGCGAACCACCGTGCCGGCCACGTCATTGCCCAGGATCAGGGGAAGGCGGTAGGGAAGGATCAGTTTGAATTCGCCGCTTCTGATCTTCGAGTCCAGCGCATTGATGCTCGCCGCGTGGATCCGGATCAGGACGTCGTCGTCCCGCACCACGGGTTCGGGCACTTCGCCGATGCGGCCGACTTCCTTCTTTCCGTAACGATCAATGATGAAAGCTTGCATAGAAATTTTCTGAGTTCTTGGTTGAAGTCGGTCGCAAAACAGCCGCCATTCAGTCATTGAGAAAAGCGAGGGCCTTGGGCACGAATTCGCCGTGGTACTGGAAGATCCCGCCATGCCCGGCGTCCCTGTAGATGACCAGTTGCGAGCCGGGAATGCGACGCGCCATGTCATGGCTGTTCGCGGTCGGCACCATGATGTCGTTGTTGCCATTGGCGATCAGCACAGGGATTCGGATGCCGCCCAGATCCTGGGGCGCCTGCCGGCCCCAAGCCTGGATCGCCTTCAGCTGCCGCAGGAAGGCCCTGGGCGTCGGCCCTTTGTCCCGATCCGCCTTGCGCTCCGCCAGTCGCCTCAGGAAGTCCTTCGCGGCTTGCCGGCCGTTGGCTGTGGAGGTGAAAAACAGGTAGGTCTTGGGATCACGCCGTGTCAACAAGCCCTTGACGATCAACGGCCAGGAAACCGCTCCCACCCTGGCTATGCCTGTGCCGCCTGCGGGCCCCGTCCCGGCCAGGATGAGGCGTCGCACGAGGCCAGGTGCTTTCAACACGATGTCCTGCGCCACGAACCCTCCGAGAGAGAAGCCGAGCAGATCGACCTTCTCGAAACCCAGCGCATGGACCAGCGCGATCGCATCCCGTGCCATCGCATCGATGGTGACTGGCGCAGTTCCGCCCGAAGCGCCGATCCCGCGGTAGTCAATGGCGATGATGCGATGCCTGCGGGAAAGCCCGTCGACGATGCGAGGGTCGAAATTGTCGAGGACCGCGCCCCAGTGGTTGAGCAGTACCAACGGCACGCCACCGCGCGGCCCGAGATCGCGGTACGCGAATGCAGTCCCGTCGAGATCGATCGATCGAGTGGAGGTGTCTATGTAGGACATGTGCGATCCGCGGTCTTTCGACCGCGTTGCCGGTCTGGATTTCTTCTGGCTTCAGGCAGCGGGGCGATAGCGCTCTGCCACATGCGCCTGCCGGATGTCCGCGATCAGTGTCTGCCGGGCGGCGTTCAGTGCGTCCCAGCGAGCAGCCTCGTGCAGAGGCGGGATGGTCACGAGTTCCCGGCGGTCGAATCCGACCAGCGCGGCATCTACCAGCTCATCCACTCCCATCAGATCGGGCATCGCATTGACATCGATGCCCGCGCGCTCCCATATCTCGGTACGGGTTCCGGCAGGCAAGACCGCCTGCACGTAGACCCCTTTGGGCGCGAGCTCCAGGCTCAGTCCTTGTGAAAGGAAGAGCACGAAGGCCTTGGTCGCACCGTAGACCGACATGCCGAACTCGGGCGCCAAGCCCACCACCGAGCCGATGTTGACGATCGCGCCCTTGCCGGCGTGCACCAGGCGCGGAGCGATGGCGCTGGCCAGCCTGACCAATGCGGTGGTGTTGAGGGCAACCAGGCGGGTGACATCGTCTATCGACTGGTCGACGAAGCGACCGGACAGCGCCGCTCCGGCGTTGTTGATCAGGGTTTCGATCCTGGCGTCCTCGCGCAGGCGCGCCTCGACGGCGGCCACATCGCCGGGTTGGGTCAGATCGGCCGGAAGGACTTCGACGGCAGCGCCGGTCTCTGCTCGCAAACGCGCTGCGAGCGATTCCAGGCGTGCTTTGTCTCGCGCCACCAGCACGAGGCTGTGCCCGCGACGTGCGAAGCGTTCGGCGTAGGTGGCGCCAATGCCGGTCGAGGCACCAGTGATGAGAACTGTGGAATGGGTGGTCATGGTTGGGTCTGGATCAAAAAATGGGCCATACGCGATATGCAGCATGGGAAAGTGACTAGCGGGCGCTGGAACCTGCGAAGGTCGGATAGTCGGTGTAGCCCTTGGCGCCACCGCCGTAGAGCGTGGCGGGATCCAGCGCGGCCAAGGGCGCACCGACCCGCAGCCGTTCGACCAGATCGGGGTTGCTGATGAAGGGGCGGCCGAAGACGAACAGGTCGGCCTTGCCTTGCAACAGCCGTGTGTTGGCCAACTCGAGGTCATAGCCGTTGTTGGCCAGGTACGTGCGCTTGAAGCGGCTGCGCAAGGCATCGAAATCAAACGGCGCGACATCGCGTGGACCACCCGTCGCGCCTTCGACCACATGCAGGTACACGATGCCCAGCGCGCTGAGTTGCTCGGCGATGTAGTCGTACTGCGGCTGCGGGTCGCTGCAGGAAATGGCGCCGGCGGGCGACACCGGCGAGAGGCGCACTCCAGTGCGTTCAGCACCGATCTCCTTGGCAACTGCAGCGGTGACCTCGAGCAACAGACGCGCACGGTTCTCGATGGAGCCGCCGTAGGCGTCTGTCCGGGTGTTGGCGCCGTCTTTGATGAACTGCTCCAGCAGATAGCCGTTGGCACCATGGACCTCGACGCCGTCAAACCCCGCAGTGATTGCGTGGGCTGCGGCCTGGCGGAAATCCTCGACGATGCCTGGAATCTCTTCCAGCGTCAGGGCACGTGGCTCGGAGACATCGTGAAAGCCGTTGTTGACGAAAGTCTTGGTTGCAGCGCGGATCGCGGATGGCGCCACGGGGGCGGTGCCGCCGGGCCGCAGGTCGACGTGCGAGATGCGCCCCACGTGCCACAACTGGACGAAGATCCGCCCGCCCTTGGCGTGAACGGCATCGGTCACTTTGCGCCATCCGTCGATCTGTTGCTGCGTGTAGAGACCCGGCGTGTCCTGGTAGCCCTGCGCATCGGCCGAAACCTGGGTGGCCTCGGAAATGATCAGGCCAGCCGAGGCCCGTTGACTGTAGTAGTCGGCCGCGTGTTCGCCGGGAACCAGGCCCGAGCCCGCACGGTTGCGGGTCAGCGGCGCCATCACGATGCGGTTGGACAGTTTGAGCGGGCCGAGTGTGTAGGGCTCAAAAAGCGTTTTATCAGTCAGGCCGTTCTCGCCGTTTGCCTCGATGAAGCTGGCACGGTTCAGGTGGGTATCGCTCATGTCCAGAAGCCTTTGAAGCTGATCTGATGCAATGATGTCGACCATCATCTTTATTGTCAAGGGTTTTGATGATAGTCAACATCAATGTATAGTCGAGGCCTTCTTTGATGGGACTTCCAGAGAGATCCGGACATGAAGGTCACTAAAGCTCAGGCCCAGGCGAATCGGGCACATATCGTCGAGACGGCCTCCACGCTGTTTCGCGAGCGTGGCTATGACGGCGTGGGGATTGCGGACTTGATGGCAGTCGCCGGGTTTACCCATGGCGGGTTCTACAAGCACTTCGGATCCAAGGCCGACCTGCTCGCGGAAGCGGCGACCTGTGGTTTTGCGCAGTCGGCAGCGAAAGCCGAGGGGGCCAATGCGGCAGAAGTCGTCAAGCAATACCTGTCTCGGGAGCATCGCGACGCTCGAAGCGAAGGTTGCACGATGGCCGCGCTAAGCGGAGATGCTGCACGTCAGCCGGAGTCGATCAAGGCGGCTTTTGCGGACGGCGTGGAAAGCCTGCTCGATACCCTGGCAAACCAGCACGGCGCCCCTGAGGGCGGCAAAGAGGAAGGCGACCTTCGCGCCAGGCGCATCGATGTTCTTGCGCAATTGATCGGGGCCATCGTGCTGTCGCGGGCGTGTCCTGATGACTCACCCCTCGCCGATGAAATTCTGGATATCTGCCGCACATCGGTGCTGTCGAGGCTTTCCTCCCCGACTGGTGGCTCATCCCCTGCCCAGGCCAGCTAGTCCCATTTCTTGCACCCGCTGAAAGAGGGGATGCGGATAAAGCCCCGGACGAGTTCCATGCCGCTGGTCCAAGGCTCTCTCGGTGTTCGGCGGCGCTGAGAGAGCCGAGCGATATCTCGCAGTTCAAGTTTTCCGCCGCATCCCACCGGTCGAACTTCCGGTCGACACCACCCGTTCCGGTTCGAAAGCGATTGTGGTGTCCGAATGTCAAATCACGTGCCCGAGGCCTCACTAGAGTGCCTGCCAAAGCGTCGGAAAGCGAGTTGCTCGCACCGCGGATCGCCCAAGAAGCCTCCGCCACAAATGATCAACACGCAGGTCGAAGGGGCTGTCCGCGGCCTTGGGGTTCTTCGCCATGACCTGGTTGATGGCGTGCGAGTCCGAGACCACGCCAATGGTGAGGCCGTCCGCCGGCGCGCGGCTGACGAGCTCGGTACCAATGATCGAAGAGGCGCCGGGGCGGTTGTCGATCAGGATCGTCTGCTTCAGGCTTTCGGAGGCCAGGTTGGCCACCGCACGCGCTGCCGAGTCTGCGTTGCCGCCCGCTGGGTACGGCACGATGATGCGAATGGGTTGCTTGGAGGGCTCCTGCGCGAAGGCAGGCGAGAAGGTGAGGCCGAGGGCCATCGAAGTGCACAGGGCGCGTCGGGTGATGCTCATTTCATGTCTCCGGGTGGTGGCCTCTTGGGGCCGATGCGGTTCTTTGCTGACGTGGGGCAGTGTCCGAGCGCAAGTCGGCGACGTATAGTCGGTGCACCTGGTGCACCAAACCGAAAACGAAATGGCGACGTCCGCACGCGCTCCGCAGGAGCATCTCTATCGGGAAGTCAGAGGCCTGAGCCGAGGGCTGGCCGTGCTGCGGGCGCTGAATGCGCTGCCGGGTGGAATCGGCGGCGTCGTCGAGCTGGCCCGGATCACCGGCATTCACCGAACCACCGTCAAGCGGCTGCTGGAGACGTTGAGGTCAGAAGGCCTGGTTCACCACAAGGACGATGGCGCTTCCTACGCGCTGGGCTTCGAGGTGCGCCGGCTCTCCGAAGGCTACGTTGGCGCGGACTGGATTGACCGCGTAGCGGCACCTGCCATGCGTGCACATTTGCGGGCGCTCTCGTGGCCCAGCGACCTGGCCACGCCGGACGCGGGCTTCATGATCGTGAGGGAGTCCACCCATCGGGTCAGCATGCTCTCGCAGCACCGGGCCACCATCGGGATTCGGATCCCGATGCTCGTCTCTTCGCTGGGTCGAGCGTGGTTGAGTTGGTGCGCCGAGGAAGAGCGTGTCGCCACGCTGGCGTTGTTGGCGCAGCGCACGGATGCCATCGGCGAGATGGCACGCGACAGCAGCTATGTGAAGCGGGTCATTCGTGAGACTCGGCGCCGCGGCTACGCAATGAACAGGGGCGAATGGGCTTCTGAATCGAGCGTCACTGCGATCGGGTTTCCGATCCGGATCGGGGAGCATGCCATCGGCGCGATCAATCTCGTTTTGCAAAACAACGTCGTCTCGGACCGAGAGGTCGCGACACGCTATGTTCCGCTCCTGCGTCAATTGGCGGAAGGCATCTCCGAGGCGACCAGTAGCGCGCCGCGGGGCTAACCACGTCGGCATTGAGGATTACGGGATAACCCTCGGTCTCACCGGCCACGCCATTTCGACCGCTATCGGTAAATCGTGGGAACGCCCCGTCGGCTGTAGTGGCCCCGTCCAGGCAACCCTTTTGACTGCAGTCGGCGGCAAGCTGGCGATGCTGCTTAGCTTTTGGCGATGCACGGCCATGGGAAGCCCGGGTTTTCACGCTCAAGAGAATTTCGTCTAAGACGACTGGCCTTCTCGCGGTATTCCTGTGACAGTGACCGGCGAAGGCGCGCGCGTGGCGCGCTTGAAGATCGAAGGCGAAATCCCCGTGTGCTCCTTGAAGAAGCGCGAGAAATTCCCCGGGGCCGAGAACCCAAGGTCGAGCGCGACGTCGGTCAGCCTGCCGCCATCGCTCACCCTGCGCATCGCCTCCTCGACGCGCACGCCGCTCCAGAACACCTGCGGCGTCGTGTGCAACTGGTCGCGGAACAGCGCGAAGAAATGCGCGCGCGAGAGGCCGACCTTGGCGGCGATTTCGTCGATCGTCGTTTTCTCGGAAACATGCGCCCGCATGTGCGCGATGGCGGCACGCAGCCGGTGGTCGAGCGTCACACCGATGCCGCCGGCCACCGGCGCCGCATCGCCGCCCGTGGCGGAAGCGGCAATGGCCGCTTCGAGCAACCGCTCGACCTCCTTGTCGATGTGCTCGCGTGCCGCGCCGGTGGAGATCATCAAATCCAGCACCCGCCAGCACGAACGCCGCAGCGCATCGCCGATGGGCACGCGCGGTGACGGAAACCGAAAGCTCCGGTCCTTCGCCAGGCCGAGTTCGTCGAGCCAATCCTTCTTGATCATGAAGACGATGAACAGGCTCGATCCGTTGTCCTCCAGGCGAACCATGTCGTGCGCCTCGAACGCGTTCACGCCGAGCGCCACGCTTTCGCTGTAGTCGACGACTTCGGTGCCGACATGCGCGCAGGCCCGCGCGCCGCCCAGCCAGAGTGCGAGCTGTGTTTCGGAGTGCGCGTGCGCCACCAGGTTGGCGCTCGCCTCCAGGACGATCGCGGTGCCGAACGCGCCTTCGTGGAGTGCATAGGCTTCCTGCATCTGTCGCGCTTCATCGAGTTGGTTTCGGGCGATTGTTCTCCCGTGCGGAGCCGGCCCGCGCAGCGCATCGGGTAAGTCCTTAGAAGCACACCAGACGATTCGATACGCCGCCGGATCGGCCGATAAGCGCCGCCGGCCCGCGATTTCTAAAGTTGGCGCATCGCTAAAACACAGGAGCAAACCTTCATGCGAATCGCCACTTTCACGAGCGAAGGCCACCGCAAGGTGGGCCTCGTTTCCACCGACGGCAAGACCGTCACGCCACTGCAGCTCACGCCGGAGCAGGCAGACAGCGGCGTGCTGACGCTGATCGAAATTCTCGCCAGGGGCGGATCGCTTCCGAAGGCATCGGGGCCCGCAGTCGACTTGGGCGAGGTGGTGCTCGATGCACCGCTGCCCAAGCCGCGGCGCAATCTGTGGTGCGTCGGCCGCAACTACCACGCGCACGCCAAGGAGCTGTCGGCCTCGGTGTTCAAGGACAACGCCGCCAAGACCGACGAGTGGCCCATCGTCTTCACCAAGGTGCCCGAGTGCGTCGTGGGCCCGCACGACGAGGTGCTGGTTCCCGCCGGGGTGTCGGCGCAGATCGACTACGAGGCCGAACTGGCCGTGGTCATCGGCAAGGGCGGCAAGAACATCGCGCGCGATGCGGCGATGTCGCATGTGTTCGGCTACACGGTGGTCAACGACGTGACGGCGCGCGACGTGCAGATGCGCCACGGGCAATGGGACCTGGGCAAGTCGTTCGACACCTTCTGCCCGATGGGCCCGTGGATCGTGACGGCCGACGAGTTCGACGGCACCAAAACGCGCGTGCGTTGCTGGGTCAACGGCGAGTTGCGTCAGGACGGACCGACCGAGAACATGATCTTCGACATTCCCACGCTCATCGAGACGATCTCGCGCGGCATCACCCTCTACCCCGGCGATGTCATCGCCACGGGCACGCCGGCCGGTGTGGGCATGGGCATGAACCCACCGCGCTACCTGCGTGCCGGTGACGTGGTGCGCGTCGAGATCGACCGGCTCGGCGCCATCGAGAACAAGTTCGTCTGAAGGTGCCGCACATGACGACTCAAGTATTGAACGGGCTCGCCGTCGAGATCGATGGGGAAGGCGAGGCGCTGCTGTGCATCCACGGGCTGGGCGGATCGTCGAACAACTGGACGCCCGTGTTGCCGGCGCTCGGCGGTTTTCGGCGCATCAGGCCCGACCTGCCGGGCAGCGCGAGGTCACCGCTGCCGGCGGACGGCAAGGCCTTGTCGATCGACGGCTACGTCGATGCCATGCTGCGGCTGCTCTCGGCGCTCGACATCGCATCCGTGCATGTGATGGCGCATTCGCTCGGGACCATCGTCGCGCAGCACCTCGCGGTGCGCAGCCCCGGCACCGTGAAATCGCTCGCGCTGTTCGGCCCGCTGGCGGCGCCACCGGATGCGGCGCGCCCCAACATCGCGGCGCGTGCAAATGCAGCGCGCGGCGGCGCGGCTGCCATGCAGGAAATCGCCGATGCCATCGTGAAGGGCGCGACGAGCACGCAGACGAAGGAACAGCAGCCGGCAGTGCTCGCCCTGGTGCGCGAGAGCGTGATGCGCCAGCCGCCCGAGGGCTATGCGCAAAGTTGCGCGGCGCTGGCCGATGCGCAATCGGCCGCGCTCGAACGCATTGATGTGCCGACGCTCCTGGTCACCGGCGACCAGGACGGCGTGGCCCCGGTGGCCAACGTCCAGGCGATGCAGGCACGCATCGCCGGCAGCCGTGTCGTCGTGCTCGAGGAATGCGGCCACTGGACCACCTTCGAGCAACCGCAGCGCTGCATGCAGACGCTCGAAGTCTTCTACGCAGCGCTTCGTTGAGACGCAACCCGTTCGATTGAACCGCCCGATTTCTATAACCCAATGCCGGCCCGCCACGCGCCGGAGGAGACAACAATGACCCGTATTGCATTCACCAACGTCCGCATCTTCGACGGCTCGGGCGAGGAGCCCTACACCGGCGATCTTCTCGTCGAGGGGAAGCGCATCGTCGAGGTGGCGCGCTTTCCCCGGCGCGTGAGCACCGACGACGCGCGCGTGATCGATGGCAAGGGCCGCTTTCTCATGCCGGGCATGACCGAGGCCCACACGCATTTCTCGTGGAACGACCAGCCGTCGCTCGCGGCCATCCAGTTCATGCCGCCTGAGGAACACATGCTCTGGTGCGTGCGGGTGGCCAAGCGCTACCTCGACATGGGGTGGACATCGGCCATCGGCGCGGCCGCGGCCAAGCCGCGGCTGGACGTGGTGCTGCGCAATGCCATCAATGCGGGTGAGTTCCCCGGCCCGCGCTACCTTGCGGGCAGCCAGGAGATCACCACCATCGGCGCCCTGGGCGACAACACGCTGCCGCACATGAAGTTCGAGGAGCTGAGCTTTGGCAGCGTGTGTAGCGGGCCCGAAGAGATCCGCAGGTCGGCGCGCACCTTCATCAAGTACGGGGTGGACCATCTGAAGATCAATCTGTCGGGCGAGTACATCGCGGGCTTGCCGGCCGAGATGTCGCCCTTTGCCGAAGACGAAGTCGCCATGCTCGCGCAGGAGGCCAAGCGCTACGGCAAGCGCATGGCTGCACACGCGCGGTCGAGCGAGTCGGTCAAGCAGTGCGTGCGCCACGGCATCGAGATGGTCTACCACGCGAGCTTCGCGGATGCCGAGGCACTCGACATGCTTGAGGCCGCGAAAGACAAGCACTTTGTCGCGCCCGGCATCGGCTGGCTGATTCGCACGACCTACAACGCCGCCGAGTACGGCATCACTGAGGCCGTGGCGACGCAGATGGGCTACAAGCGCGAGCTGGAAATCGCATCGGCCTCGCTGCGCGAGATGCACAAGCGCGGCATTCGCATCCTACCGGGTGGCGACTACGGCTTTGCATGGATGCCGCACGGCACCAATGCCAACGACCTTCAGTACTTTGTCGACTACATCGGCATGACGCCGAAGGAGGCGTTGATGGCGGCAACGCGCTTGGGCGGGCAGATCATGCTACGGCCCGACGATCTGGGGCAATTGAAGGCGGGCTTTCTTGCCGACATCGTCCTCATCGACGGCGACCCGCTGCAAGACCTGTCGTTGCTGACGGACCCGGCCAAGGTGCAATTGGTCATGAAGGATGGCGTGATCCACAAGGACTGCGCGACGCCCGTGCCATCGAATGCCGCGCTGCATCTGGAGGGCGGTGACACGCCGTTGCAGGAGCAAGGCGTCAAGGAAGCATTGGCAGAGATGCACTGACTTCGACTGATCCGGCTGCTCGTTCATGCTTGCGGCGGGCGGCCGCTTTCACAGCGATTGCAGACGCTCTCGAAGACAAGTTGAATGACGGCTTCGCGGTCGGAATCGGTCTCCCAGCAAACATTGCCTCGCGTCAATTCTGACGGCAGCAGCAAGCGGTGCGATGAATCGAAAAGATCGTCGGCAGCCGCCTTAAGAGCTTGGTTTACCGAATTGCTGCGTGAACGCAGCACTACCTAGCGTATGGCTTCGGCGGTTGTTGGCGGAGGAGCGCGAAAAGCGCGATCGAAAGCACTTGCGATGCAACGACCACCAGGCCCAAGGCCGCCATAGGCGACAACCCTGCAAGCTTCGTCACAAAGGTTGCGCCCAGGGCTGCCCCCGACATCTGCATGAAGCCCAGCATGGCCGAGGCGGCGCCCGCTTGAGCCGCAAATGGCGCGAGAGACAAGGCGGTACCCACTGGGTTCGCCATGCCCATGCCAAAAAGGAAAACGCAAAGGGCTGCGGTGAACCCGACCAGATTGGTTGGTGCTTGAACATTCACGCCGCAAATCAGCATGCCACCGGCGAGCGAGAGCATGACGCCGAGTTGCAGTGTCTTTTGGGGGCCCCACCGGCCCGACAGTTTCGGAACGAGCAGCCCCGCAGCGAACACGACTGGGACGGTTGCTGCAAAGAAGAATCCCAGTAGGAGCGAGCTCAAGCCGAGAGCACCGATGAGCACGGCAGGCGCGGCGGCGAAGAAGCCGTAAAGCGCCCCCGTCACACACGCGACGACGGTCGCTGGCCGCATGAAGCGCGCGTCTCGAAGCAGCTGGGTGTACGCCGCGAAAACCGGCCCGATCGCCAGCGGCGTGCGCCGTGAAGTCGCGTGAGTTTCCGGCAGCCGCAGCGCGTACCAGCTCGCCAAAATCAATCCCAGTGCGCTGACCGTCGCGAAGGTCCAACGCCAGCCAACGAATTGCTCGGCCACACTGCCCAATAGCGGAGAGAACCCGGGCGCCGCGGCCATCGCCACAATTACCATCGCAAGCACCTTCGAAAGCGTCTCGCCTTCGAACAGGTCTCTGGCAATCGCGCGTGCGAGCACGGAGGCGGCACACACGCCCGCTGCCTGAGCTGCCCTGCCCAATACCAACCAGGTTAGATTGGGGGACAGCGAGCAGATGACGCCGCCTGCGGCGAAGAGGAGCAGGCCGCCGATCACCAACTTGCGTCGCCCGTACCGGTCCGACAGCGGACCAACGATGAGTTGGCCGATCGCGAAGACAACAAAGAAGATGCTCAACGTCACCCCGAGCTGCGCGTCGGACACGCCCAGCCCTGCGCCGATGGCCGGAAACGACGGCAGGATGATGTTGGTCGACAAGGCGCCGATCGCCGCGAGGGCCGCAAGCAGCGACACCATGCCGCGCGTTGGGACCGGACGACCTGCTGCCAGCGTCTGGACCGGGGCGTCTTTCATTCGGGGATCAGGACACGGATGGCGCGTGTCCCGATTTCCGCGCCAGTCACGGCATCGATCGCGGTAGGTTTGATTTCCGTTCCGTTCTCGGCGTCAAGAAAGCGCGTCAACCGACCTTCGCCTCGATGCTTTCGACCCCACTCGGCAATCATGAAGAGGACCGGCAGAAAGTCTCGCCCGGCAGCGGTCAGCACGTACTCCTCGCGCGGCGGGCGTTCCGAGTAGAGCTTTTTCTCGAGCAAGCGCTCGTCCGTCAGCGTCGCCAGTCGCTTGGTCAGCATGGTCGGTGCGATACCCAGATTCTTCTTGAACTGATCGAAGCGCGTCACACCCGCATTGGCGTCTCGCAGGATCAGCATGGTCCAGCTGTCACCCAGAAAGGCAAGGCTGCGCTCGATGGGGCATGTAGGTTGGGCATCGGTTTTCGAGTTCATATCGTTTTGATATTGACTTAGTACTTAAACGATACTAACCTGCGGCCCGCGGTTCGTCCAGACCCGTGAAATGCCTCGATCGATTCTTGAATTGGAAGCACACATGAAAAAGACAGTACTGATCACAGGCGCGTCGTCGGGTTTCGGCTTGATGTTGGCGACGCGCCTGCACGCACAGGGCCACAACGTCGTGGGTACGAGCCGTACCCCGGAAAAATACGCAGCGCAGGTGCCTTTCAAGCTGCTGCGTCTCGACATCGACGATGACGAATCCATCGCATCGTTCACTCGCGAACTGGCCCGATCCACCGAGCGTTTGGATGTCCTCGTGAACAACGCCGGCTACATGGTGACTGGCATTGCCGAAGAAACGCCCATCGGGCTGGGCCGCCAGCAGTTCGAGACGAACTTCTGGGGAACCATCAAGGTGACGAACGCGTTGCTACCCCGTCTCAGGGCCCAGAAGTCCGGGCAGATCATCACGGTGAGCTCGATCGTGGGGCTGATCGGTCCACC
>Ga0209676_1001878_pt1 | contig 17183 bp, 21 predicted proteins | sample AraplaCvi_mLB_r2_FD_184282 | JGI IMG/M metagenome (GOLD analysis project Ga0209676, IMG submission 184282) | Arabidopsis root microbial communities from North Carolina, USA - plate scrape MF_Cvi_mLB_r2 (SPAdes) (version 2) | ecosystem: Host-associated > Plants > Roots > Endosphere | place: USA...
TCCGCCAGGGTGAGGCTGTGGCTCACGCACTTGCCGTCGAAATACACATTGGCCTTGGTGGCCACTGCGGCGCTGTTCAGAGTGTCGGTAGTCGTCGTCATTGGGTGGCGCCGGCGCCTTGGCGGCCAGCGAATCGAGGACGCACCGCACCTGCGGCGCACCCGTCAAGGGTTGGAAAAGTCCTCGATTTTAGGGGCTCGGGCGCTGCAGCCCGCCAGCCGGCGCCTCAGCGGTGCCAGCCGCCGCGGTAGCCACCCCAGCCGCGATAGCCGTAGCCGCGGTAGTAGCCGCCGCCCCAGCCGCGCGAATAGCCCAGATTCAGCGAGACACCGACCGGCGGGTAGACGTAGGGGTAGGCATAGGGGTACGCGTAGGCAGGCGCCACGTAGACGGGTGCGGGAGCGGCGTAAACCGGGGCCGGCTGGTAGACCGGTGCGGGGGCGCTGGAAACGACGACTCCCGGCTCGGGCACCACGTTGTCCCACGGCGAGCCGCCGGACTGAGGGGCATAGCCGCCGCCGTTGTTGGCCTCGACCGGATAGGGCTGCAGCTGCGGCTGCGGCGCCACCGGGGAGGTCGTGGCGCTCGTCACGCCCGTGACCCCGTAAGCGCTGGCCTGGATCGGGATCGTCGCGCCGGGCCGGCTGTTCATGCGGGTGGTGTACTGGCGGCCGTTGTATTCGTAGGTGACGTTGTAGTTGACGTCGCTGCCGGTCGTCTCGCGGATCGGGGTGGCGGAGATCACCCGGGCCTGGACCACCTGGTTCTGCTGGGCATGAACGAGGCCGGTGCCGGCGGCCAGCATGCCGGCGACCGAAATGCCGGCGAGAGTGCGAAAACTGCGATTTTTCATGGTGTGTCTCTCCTGCGGATCGAAGTTCGACGCCGGGTGGCAGGTCGGGTTCCGCGGTTTACACGGCGTTGACAGCCCAGGTTTCGGCGTCGAACCCCGTCGTAACGGGCTTTTTCGGGCCCCAGTTGACCACCGGCCGCTTGATCAGGCTGGGGTTGGCCAGCAGCACGGCACGCGCCGACGCGGCGTCGACCACGCCCTCGCGGGTGGCGTCGTCGAGCTTGCGCCAGGTGGTGCCCTTGCGGTTGACCAGGGCCTCCCAGCCGGGCTTCTTCAGCCAGTGGTCGAGCTCGGCCTCGGGCACGCCCTGTTTCTTGAAATCGTGGAAGGTGTATTCCACGCCGTGTTCATCGAGCCAGGCGCGGGCGCGCTTGACGGTGTCGCAGTTCGGAATTCCGTAGAGGGTAGTTTTCATTTGGAGAAGCTCTGGGTGCAGTGTCCGTTCGCTAGGCAATCCGCTAGACCCTAGAAATGGCAACATTTCAGACGAACGGTAGTTTGCCGTAGCGCAAACGATACGCTTTGAAACCTCGAACTGCTGCCAGACACGAACGATTTGGAAAGTACGGAAAAGGATGCGCAACCATTTCGGACGCAAGGCTAGACGACGGCGCCTGCTCGGCGGACCTACACTAGTCCCGCCTCATTTCTAGGTTGAGGCATAGCCCCTCGGTACACGCCGAGCGCCCGTCTATGTCACCTAGGAATGCAATGTCAAATAATCCCTCCGAGTGGATGACGCATCGCGAAGTCGCGGACTACTTCCGCACCACCGAAAACGCCCTGCACGTCGCCCGCTGCAAGCGCCGAGCACACGTACCGACCGCCTACAAATTCGGAAAGCGCTTGCTCTACAAACGCAGCGAAGTCGAGGCGTGCATTCGCCCCATAGAGCAGTAACGATAGTCGGTCTTCAAGGACGATTTTCGTAGCGTCGCGACGGCGCGAAACCTACTATTAATCGTCGGTCCGAAAGCCGATTACTCCGCCTCAACCCCCGGACCTGCGCGGCCACCGGGGGCCTTTTTCCAAACACTCTTGGTAGTCCAGCCTCCTCGGTTGAGCTGCCGCATGGAGCTTCTATGCCCGCATCTGGACCCTTTGGTAAGTGGACGATGGCCGACCTGGCCGAGGAACTCAACATCAGCCTGCCGTGGATGCGACAGTCCCTTCAAGACAAGGGCGCGCCGAAGCTGGTGCCTGACTTGCGCGCCGGGCTTCTCAATCTCTATGGCGATGACACGGCCGAGCGCTGGCTCTTTGCCTACCGTAAATGGCGCGAAGAAGCTCCCGCCCGCAAAGCGCAGCGCCGCGCGGACGATGAAGCACGCGCACGGTACGCGCTGGAAGCCGAGATGAATCGCATCAACACCGACCAAAAGGTGGCTCATGCGATGCAAGAAGCGAACGATGCCGCCGTGGCGGCTGAGCTTGCTCGCCGGGAGCGGGCGCTGAAGGGAATTTGGTGATGGGCCCCGCGCTGTTCGTCTTGGCTCTGACGTGGAGACGGAAATGAAGCTGCCGCCACACTTCCACCCTTATGACGGTTCGGGGCTGAGGCATCTGGCCTTCGACTGTGCGTTCAGCCTTCGTAGCTACGCCCAACTCAAGCGGCAACAACACCGTAGCCACCTCGACCAGTACGAGCGCGGTCCGCGCAGCCGGATCAAGTCGTTCCGCAAGGAGTACGGTCATCTGATGCGCCGGTACTTGCCTGACCCGCTGATTGAGCCGCCGCTGCCGACTTTCGAGCGCATGCCCGTCGATGAGTACGAGCGCGCTCTGTTGATGGCGAGCGCCCTCAGGGGAGAAATGCGATGAGTGCGAATCTCAAACTGGTGGAGCCCGCCCCCTTCATGGTGCGTGATCTTGCGCGCTCTTTGCTGACTGCTGAAATGTTGGCGGTGGTATCTCCGAAACCCCCAGAGGTGGCCCCATTCCGCGACAGCGAGACGGGCGAAATGCACGACGCTTACCGCATCTACTGGACCGACACCTACAACCAACTCAGGATCGACCGGCCAGAGAACAAGTATCTCGGCAGCAGAGGCGTCACTCCACCTGTCGCTTTCTTGTCGTCCATGGACCCGGAGAACGCTGAAGCGGCCTTCAAGAGGTCTGCTGTAAAAGCCATAGTGGAGGGCTACAAGAAGGCTGCTCTATTTGCGCTGACCACCGGCATTCCAACCGTCGCGATCAACGGGGTATCGGGATGGCACGAGTCGGACTCCGAAGATGGCGCCAGTCGCAACATGCGCTCCGAAATACTGAGTCGCATCAAGCAGGGTGACGAACTATTCGTGGCCTTTGACGGAGACGCGGTCACCAACGATCTTGTCGGCGGTGAGCTTGTCGCGTTGGTGGTTGAAAGTCAGCTGCATCACGTCAAGACGACAGTCCCCGACTTCGGCCACGGCAAGGACGGGAAGCGCCGTGGCTATGACGACTGGTTCGCGACCTGGAACGACGCGAACTGGCACCTTGATGTCGATGAGAGCGCCAATCTAGAGGCGTTGTACCGCCTTGACCCTATCAAGGTAGAGAACCTTGAGGCGAACGCGAAATGGCTGCTAAGTAATCCTGACCGCTTCATGCAGGCGGCAACGAACTTCACCGACCAAGGTGCGGCCACGAAGTTCGTCCAATTGTTTGGTGAGGGCAACTTCTACTTCCTGCCTGACACGGGCGAGTGGGCGTTTTGGGACGCCTCTGCGGCCCGCTGGACCCGGAGCAAGACCAAGCCCACCGAACTCGCCATTCAGGTATCGATGCACTACGCCCGCCGAGCGCAGGTGATCCGAAGCAGTGCCGCAGCGATCAAGGGCGATGACGACGTGGCCAAGAAGTCACGCGAGACCATCCTCAAACAAGCGGTGCCGTTGGAGAAGTGGGCCGCCAAGCTCGAAGGCATGGCGACGATGACGAACTTCTTGATGAACGTGTCCAACCGCGCGAAGCATCAGCGCCGGTCGTCGGACTTCGACAAAGACCCGCATGTGCTCGCCGTCGCGAATGGCGTGGTCGAGCTACGGACCGGCGTGTTGCGTGCGGAAGAACAGGACGACTTGATTCTGCGACGGTGCACAGCAGCCTACTCGGAGACAGAGCCCAAAACCCCGGGTGCATTGCGAGCCCGTGAATTCGTTCGCTCGGTGACGTCGCGTGCGGATGGGACCCCCGACGCGGAGCGCGAACGCTATCTCCAAACGCGCCTCGGCTCCGGCCTGCGCGGGTTCAACTCCACCACCTCGGCGGATATTCTGTTGGGTCACGGCTCGAACGGTAAGAGCGCATTCGCCAACTTGATGCACCACGCTCTCGGGACCTACGCCGCAGACCTCGACATCAAGGCGTTTGTGGCCACAAACAAGGCGCGTGACCCCGAGGCGGCCAAGCCTCACCTAGTCAAAGCTATTGGGGCTCGTTGGGTGTTCGCGAAAGAGTTCGAGAAGACCAATCACCTCAATGAAGCGTTCTTCAAGGAATTCACCGGCGGCGAGAGCATGACGATCCGCGCGAACTACGCCGAGGGCGGCAGCGTTGAGCTCAGCGCGAACCTGCTGATCACCACGAACTACATGCCCCACTTGACGCACATCAGTAGGGCAACGATGGACCGCATCGCACTGTTCCCGTTCCGGCGCTCGTGGAACCGGGACCAGTCGGTAGGCGCCTTCGCCGATGCTGACCGCTGGTACATCGATGAGATGAAGAACGACCCCGAGGCGCAGTCTTGGATGCTCTGGTGGCTTGTGCAGGGCGGTGTCCGGTGGGAGCAGCAAAACCTACGCGTGGGACCGATGCCTGCCGACTTGGTGGAAGCCCGCGCCGAGTACGAGCAATCGGAAGACGAGATGGCCGAGTGGATGGACCTCGAAGGCTGGGAGTTCAGCACTGACGCCGGGGCGAGGGCGGTGCAGAAGGATCTGTATGAGAGTTATCGCAGATTCAAGATTGGCGAAAAGCATGTCGCCATCCCGGAAAGCGCTAAAGCCTTCTATTCATCCCTCGACAACTACGCCAACGGAAAAATCAAACGCCACGAGTCAAGCGGCCAGAGATATTTCCTTGGAATTCGTGCGAAAGGGAAGTTCTGAGAGCGGAAAAAGAGCGTTTAGAGCGTTTAGAGCGCCGGGAAAAGCTAGCTCTATAAAAATCGTCTCGAACTTTTTCTAGAGCTATTAACAAGTAGGAAAAAGACGCTCTAAACGCTCTTTCCGCTCTCGCGTGGTGGTGTTTCCCATTAGAGCTGGAGAATGCAGATGAACTGGACGAGTGAAGATTTTAGAAATGGCCTCTGCACGGTTGCAGAGGTTGGTACGCCGCGCCCGGAGGAGATCGCCGTGGTAGACCCAGCACCACCCGCTGTAGCTGACCTAGAAGCACTTACGCCGTCGCTTCGTGAGCAACTGACCAAGGACGCGCTTGTGGCCTATCGCGAACTGGGTGGCGTTGAGTACCTGAAGAAGAACCCCGCGCTGCTCGACAAGGTGCTGGCTAAGAGCATCGCACCTGAGCCTGTTTCAGTCGTCAACAATATTCGACTGGACGACATGCCTTGGATCACGGCTCAGAGACACATGTACAAGTTTCGCGACCTCGCGGAAGACGCCGAGGTTAAACATGCCGATTCGAGCTTGCCAGGGCCTGGCTCCGCGCGAGATTCGAGCGCGCCGGTACTCCCCCCGCCCGCCGAGAAATAACGCGCCTACGGGCCGCTATTCGCGTCGTTCCGAGAGTCGGTCGATTGCTTCACTCAGCCGTTGAGAGTGGCGGTCAGCGTAGCCTGCCGCACGTGCTTCAACACCCTTGAGACGCCAATCAATCCACGCTTCTGCGCTCAGAGCTACGTAGACGATGGCGATGTACAGGGCGCCATAGGCCAAGGCTGCTACCCACGAATACTCCCACCAGATAGCCACGGTCGGAACTATCGCCAAAAGAATAAGGGGCACCGTGAGAGTCACGCCACGCGGAGCGGAATTCGAGCTTTTCATCGCCCGATTCTCGATGGCGTCCAACTCATTTTCCTAATCACTCTAGGCCACTTCCTAGCCACACCGCGCTAAGTCATTGCAGTGCATAGAACACGGCGTATCGGCGAGGTATAGCGGGTGAGCCGGGCGGCTTGCGGCGGCTATCCGGCGAGGTCTGTTGAGGCTAGGCGCGGCCCCTGCTGCGACAGGACCATGACCGTGGTTGGCAACGCAGAGTGGGGCAGCGGGGCGTGTGTGCTGATGGCGCCGGCTGCATGTGTGGCAAATCGGCGGGTGGGGGTGGTTCAAGTGTCATTGACCCCTCTTGCGGAACCTGCACCCGAATCATGCTCACTTTGCTGCGTCGTCTACGGGGTGAGCAATGTCAGACAGTTGCCCTGTGGCCGCCGGGGTGGTTAGATCAGGCAGCTCTTCGCCCTTTTGAAATTTTTCAAGCAAATCAATGGCTTCCTGCGAGTATCGCCGAATTGGTTTGATGTGGGCGTGATACTTGTTGTCGCTGGCACGCATATCAAAACCGTGAGCTTCGCTCAAGGCAGTGATCATTTGATTAAATTTTTGCCAGCTCATGCCAAATTTCTGTGCTGCTGCGCCTGGCAAGAAGGGGTGGGTAATATTTAAAAGTGCAGGATTGTTGAGGGCGGCGACACCGTAGACTTTTGCAAATTCTTGAGGATTTTCAAGGGCGTGGCTTAGCATCTCAAAATTAATCTCGACAGTGTTTTTGGCGGCATCCTTTCTCACCAGATTAAATATTCGATGACTTACGGAGCGCAGCAGCTTAATGTTCACCTTCTCAAGAGGGGCTTCACTCTTGAAGGCTCTGAATACCCATTCAAATGAATCGGCAGTAATGTTTTTGATTCGAATGGAGCGCCCATCACCGATGTCTATGATCCGCTCTTTAGGTAGGGCTTCGTTGCTTGCTTCAACTCCTTTTCGCCATTCGAGAATGTAAATGTTCTCAATGAGTCCTACTCCATCTGGGAGCATGTGATCGATTTCTTGAAGAATGCTTTTGATGTTCTCATCTCCAGCCGCATATCCAACAAAAAGCAGTGGATGCTCTACAAAATATGTAAATAGCTTTGCGCTAAGGTATTTTTTGTCTAACGCAAACTTCTTGTAATCTTCGTCTGTCAGGGTCAGCGAACGAGGGTCGGATATGCATCCATGAATTTTGAAAACCTCCCCAATCGACATATATGCATGGCGAATTACTTGCTGACCGATAATTGGGTCGTAATCTTTGAAAATTGGCTCTAGCAGTTGGTCGTAGTTTGTCGTGATTACCGCGTGAGGGCTGATGTTCTTTAGTGCGACAATTTCGGCATCTAGTTCTGGAAGGCCGAAAGATCCTTTTGCGTCAGGGCCAAGGGTTTTTAGTTTGGTTGCTATCGCGTGTTTAATGAAAATATCTTCTGGGGCATTTGCAGAAAAATATGCTGCTGGGAAATTTGCCTTGCCAGCTCCCCATGCCCATTCTTTATATGCCTTGGCAAAAATTGAGCCAATTTCAGGCATCGTCTTCTGGGATTGCCGATAGTATGCGTATTCATGTTCGACCTTCGGGCACTCCTTTCCCAGTTCGGTGAGAAGCTCCTCCCAGTTCGGAGCGCCGCAATACCGCTTGGTGAAGCCAGAGCCTACAAAGAGAATAGGCTGGCAACCCTTTTTCTTTATGAGTTCAGCTACATCGGAAGAAATTTCGGTCTTGTACTGTTCATAGTTCGCCATTGCTTCTCCAGTTAGGTAGAAACCTTAATTCCTCAAATAACGATTTAACTTTATAGGCGGCGCTAATTTCGAGAGAATAGGCTTCGAAATTCGGTGTTGTAATGAATTGTAGTTCGCCTTCCAATTTAGAGCTAGAGAAATCGGGGCTAGGCTTTCTGCGTCTCGCCGCTGATGAGGTCAAAGCCGAGCAGTTGGACGAGCTGCTTGCTCGCTACGAGTACCACGCCGCCAAGGCTGAGCGGGCGCTGGTCGAGGCGTATGGCGTGGACGAGGCGGCAATGGAGCGGCGCTTCCCGCATCTGCGCAAAGTCCATCTCCCCCACCGCAAGCCGGACCCGGACCTGAACCCCGTATTCACCACCTTGGAGGGCGAGCTGTTGAAAGCAGCAGGCCCCAAGCGACCGGCTCCAACGCCCTCCGTGGAGCGCAGTGACGCGCGCTATCAGCCGCAAGAGCCCACCTACGTCTCCCCGTACCCGCGCGCCGCGCTCGACAAGGCCGCTGGGCGCATCCGCACAGAGAAGGCCCCCAAGCCTTGGAAGGACACCAAATGAGCTTCACTCCCAACTACACCTCGGACGAGGAACTGGCCTTTTTCGGCAATCCAGGTGTGGTGTTCCGCGCCCGCCAGTTGCCGCCTGGGCAGTTGGCTCACCTTGTTCGCGACCTGAAGCAATTCAGGCGAGCGGAGAACGGGGAGCGTGCGCGACCCGCCGAGATCAACAACGCGACTGCCGAACCCACCGTCGCTAACAAGCACGGCTACCCCACGCCATTCGCGCCCCGCGACACCCATCGACCAGATCGAGCCAACAACCCAGAGGTGATGCGGCATATGCGCGACCTCAGCCAGCGCATCGAGGACGAGGGCACGACTTACGACCTGCAGAAGCGAATGGGCACTGATGCGGATCGCCCACTGCCTGAACCCACCCTGCGGGATCAGATCGCTGCGGCGGTGACTGTCCATTCCTCCGACTAACTGGAGCCCCTATGTCTTCGATCCTTGACGGCCTCTTTGCCCCGGATGACTCCCAACTCCCTGCCAGCTTCGGCAACGAAGCTCTGATGCGTCGACAGGCCCAATTGCGCGACCGCGAGGCCGATCTGAAGGAGGCTGCGAAAGCTGCTCGCAACGCGGCACCGCCGCAGGGGCAGATGGTCTCCGGTATCTACGTGAAGCCCTCCCTTGCGCAGCAACTCACTCCCGTGGCGCAGCAGATCGCGCAGGCGATCCAGAAGAAAGGGCTGGAGGCTGATCAGACCGGTTACGACGCCGTGGAGGCGAGCGCTGTCCAGCAGCACATGTCAAAGCAGCCACCCGACTCTGCCCCGATTCAGGCGAAGCTCGCATGGGCCCAAAAAGGCGCTCAGATACCCGCGCTGCGATCGCTGATGACCGACTATGCGAAAGACCTCGTGGTGAATGAGCCTGAGCGCATCGCGAATCGAACCGACAAGAAGGAGGCGCGTGCGCAGGCCATCGCCGAGGCCCAGCGCAAGCAGCAGGAGGACCTGGAATACAAGCGCGACCGCGACGCAAGCAACGACCAGCTCCGACGCGACCTCGCAGGCGACTCGAACGACTTGAAGCTGACTCTTGCCGCTGCGATCAAATCGCAGGGTGGAGGAGGCGATAAGGCAAGTAACTACCAGATCATTCAGGACGCCCAAGGCAACGCAGTTCGGGTCAACAAACTGACTGGCGAGCAGTTCCCCCTCGGCGGCATCGGGCGCGAAGCGGCGGGCATCACGAAGGAGCGCCAAGAGCAAGGCGAAAAGGTTTCCAACGCGAAGAAGGCGCTCACAGATCTGGACGAGGCCGAGCGCTTGCTGCCGATGGCTACGGGTTCTGCCGCAGGTTCGTTGCGCGACACCATCGCGGGCGCTGCGGGCATTTCCACGGACGGCGCGAAGGCGGCTGCACGGCTTGACCAGATCGCATCCACGCTGGCTGGGCAGGTGCCACGGCTCGGCGGTGCGACCTCCGACAAGGACTTGGTGTTCTACAAAGAACAGGTCGGCAATCTCGGCGACCGCTCCAAGCCGGTCGGAGTGCGCATGGCGGCGCTCAAGCAGGTTCGCAAATTCATGGAGCGGGCTTCTGATCCATCGTCCTATGCGTCACCAACTGGCAGGCCCGGGAGCGACGGCCCCAGCATTCGGCAGGCCGTCGAGGCGGCGGCCAAGCCCAGCGGCAAGGTCCGCGTCTACAACCCCGATACAGGCCGGCTGGAGTAAGACATGGCGAAGCTCGTTGCGCTCCCGGACGGGTCCACCGGATCGTTCCCAGACGACATGGACGACGGCGCGATCACCGCGGTGCTTCGCAAGCAGTTCCCTCCGAAGGAGTCCGCCCCCAATCCGGCTGAGGGCATGTCCGCCACGGAGCGTTTCATGGCGGGTGTAGGTGGTTCAGCCGCGCGGTTGCGGGACAAGATTTTCCCTCCGGGCTCGCCTATTGATGCCCTCACGATGAGCCAGACCGGGGACAACGGCAGAGCGCGCAAAGCGGACCTTGCCACCTACGAGGCCAACAAGGAAGCGCTTGGGACTGCGGGTAAAGCAGGGGAAATCACAGGTGAAGTTGCCGCCACAGCCGTACCGATTGGGCGTGCGGCGTCGCTCGGCGGCCAAGTGCTCACCCGCACCCTTGGCCGTATGGCTCCCGCGACTGCCGATATCGCCACAAATGCGGCCTATGCCGCTGGGACTGCTGAACCCGGGGAGCGCGGCTCTGCGGCACTTGCTGGCGGGGCAGGGGCTGCTGGGGGTCGCCTGCTTGTTCGCTCGCTCGGAGGGCTGGCTCGCCCATTCATCTCCAAAGAGGCTCAAACTCTCATCGACTCGGGGGTGCGGCCGACCCCGGGGCAGCTGTTCGGCGATGGGCCAGTCGGTAGCGCGATCCGGGGCATCGAAGACAGCGCTACGTCCATCCCCCTTGTGGGCAGCGTCATCAAATACGCCCGGGGCCGCTCAATTAGCGAATATGGCAACGCTGAAATCAATGCAGCGCTCAAGCCGCTCGGCGTCACGGTCAAGGGTTCCGGGGCGGAGGCTGTCGAGCAGGCCAGCAAGGCCGTGTCGGACACGTACGACCGTGTGCTCCCTCAGACCTTCATCCAGCCGCAGAACGTCAAGGCGGCGCTTGCGAAAGCCACGGCGTCTATCGACAAAATCCCGCTCATTACGGACGAGCAGAAGGGCGCGATCATGAAATATGCCGCCCAGAAGATCGTGCCGGCGATCAGCGAAGCGACGCAGCGCGGCGGGCCGATCAGCGGCGAGGTGGCGAAGGGTATTGATTCCGAGATTGGCTATCTCGCTCGCAAGACCAGCGGTTCCCTGAATCCGGCAGACCATCCCTTGGGCGAGGCGCTGTACGAGCTTCAGGCCTACCTCCGTGAGACTGTCGAGGGTGTGACGCCAGAGGCCACGAAGGTGCTTGGGGCCGCTCGCGCCGCGTATCGCAACCTGCTCCCGGTCATCGGCGCTGCCGACAAGAGCGCGACTGGCCAGTTCACCCCGCGCCAACTGAATCGCGCCAGTGGTCAATTCGACCAGACGCCCAGCGCTCTCAATCGGGCCGGTCAGACCGTGCTGCCGAACACCGTACCCGATAGCGGGACAGCGGGCCGTGCATTGCTCGGTCTTGCCCTCACGGGCGGTGGCGCGGCGCTCACCGGCCAGGTGGCCCCTGCCACTCTTGCTGCTGCGTTTTACTCTGGTCCGGGTATGCGATTGCTGGTGAACGGCCTGCGCCCCGAACTCGGCGCTAGCGCCTATGAGGCCCTTGCGAAGATGGCACCTCAACAGCAGGCGGAATGGTTGGGGAGGTTCGCCCAGCAGCATCCCCAGTTTCAAGCGCGTGCGGCTGAAGTGGGCAAGCAGGTTGTCTCGCAAATTGCTCGCTCCCTAACCGTTAGCAACGGGGGTGGAAATAATCTGCGGCAATGACATCCTGCGGGCGGTCGTCAGCTCGCCTGACTTCGCCCGACTACAGGCGACTCTCTCCTCCGCGAAGTTCGAGGCCTGGATAGCGCAGGAAGCTGAGCGGCGGATCGCAGCACTCAGGCCCCTTGAGCGGATTGAGTGGGCGCCCGCAGATCGCACGTATGACCCGTTGTGTGTGTCGATCAACGACATGGTCTGCCGGGTCGCCAACCGGTTGGCGCGTGGAGCCGTGAACGGCGTAAGGGGGTGGAGATGATCCCCGCGAAGCGCACCGCCGATATGTCCCAAACGGAACTCCAGCAATGGATGCTGAGAGAAGCCAATCGGCTGATTGAAGCGCGCAAACAGATCGAGCGCCCGGCGCGTCCGGTGTGGACGAATCGGATCGACCATCCAGAGGATGCCAAATATGATGCCGAGCGCTCGGCGATCAACGATGCCGCCGCGCAGGTGCTTGCGAGGTTGGCTCAGCGGGATCAGGACAATGACGCGCCGCGCTTGTGAGCTAACTCACGTCGTCTACCTCGGCGCTTTCGTCGTGGCTGGAGTGCTTTGCCGCAACGACCTGTACCGTGACGCGGACGGGAGGTACTGGGCCGAGCCGACGCGAACCCGGGCGGATGGCTCGTGGGATTCAGCACTGCATCGACTGGACGCAACGGATGAGTGTGCCGCTGTGCGCGAGGCACTGTTGGCCCTACTGGTGGCGCTGGACCGTGATGGCTTCGATCCAAAGTTCATGACGATCATTCACCACGCGCCGGGACTTGCCGAGAGTGCTGCGCGGGTCGATCACGCCGAGTTGTCGACCGTACATTGAGGGCTCAACGGTGTTGTCCCCAAAATTCGATCCTCTCGCGGGTATCGGCCCGGGAGTATTTCCCGTAGAGCCGCCTGTGCAGCCAGAAATCCGTGCCGCGAGCGGGTCGAAAACGGAGGGGGAGGGGGTAAGTAGCCCCGGGCGTCGCGGAGCGCCCCTAGAGGCTGGGCTCCCGAACACACCCATCGAGGCGTGCCAGGAACTGATGCTCGCGATCATCATGCAAGCCCTGCGTGACGACGACTTGGACTACATGCTCAGTCCCACCTTCATCCATCACTGCTGCTATGTCGGGCTCGATCCAGACACCGCGCTGAAGATCAAGGTCAAGTACCTGCGGCGGGAGATTGATTCGAAGAATCTGCTTGCCGACTTTCATCGGCAACGTCGACTGTCGGATTAGTACCTCGCCCAGTTATCGATGAGCCACTGCAGAACGTTCGCGTGGCTTCGTGTTGTGCCGGGAAGGTGCTGCTTAATCATTCGCTCACCCTTTAGCGCTCCTGCCCTGTCTTTGGAAACACGGTTCAAGAAAGCCAACACTTCGTATCCCTCATTGCGGTTCAAGAGGGTCGAATCCGGACGCCCTGTGATTCGAGCATCGTCTGGCGGAATTGCGGACCACGTATAAGTGAATTGAAGGTCACTTTTCGATATCAATGCCATCGACCGCTCCTCGTAGTTGGTAACGATTTATGACACGATAGGATTTTGGTTGCAACGGGGTTAGCCAAGGGCGCGTCGAATGCCTTCCCGGACGGCCCGCTTTTCCATGAATGCATAGTGCCGGGCCGTAACTGCAGGATCGCGATGGCCAAGGGCTGCGGCGACCAGTTCCATCGATTCGCCTGCGCTGAGGAGGCGAGAGCCGAAGGTGCGACGGAGGTCGTGTAGCGTCGCGTGCTTCTTCAGGCCTGCCAACTCCCGGACTCGCGCCCACGCATAGGTGGGCTCGACCAAGTGGCCCGATTTGGAGTCTTTCGGGGAGGGAAACACCCATTTCGACTCCGGGTGCTGCTTGCGCTGTTCTTGGAAGAGGGCGATGGCGTCGGGGATCAGCTGGATGTGCATCTCGTGCCTGCTCTTGCTGTCTTCGGCTCGAATGACCCATTCGCCGTCGTCCAAATGCACGTCGTCCCAGCTTGCCGAGCACAGGTTGCCCCATCGAACGCCGGTGAGCATGAGCAGCTTGAAGAACGGTCGCACGTAGGTGCCGGTGAACTCCTGTGCGTCCAGCGCCTCGATGACCTGCGCCAGTTCCTCCGCTGAGAGCACGCGCTCACGAGGCTTCGACTCGACCAGGTCAACCGCCTTCCCGGGGTTCTCGCCCCTGTATTTTTCCTTCTTGATCGCGTGGGAGTAGACCGCGCGAAATGCCTTGAGCGCCCGGGTTGCCGCCCCTTGGCCGCGATCCTTGGCGATAGTCGCCTGCCGGGTTTCAACCATTTCTTGGGTGATTTTTGACAGCGCCTTGCCGAGCCAGTCTTTGTAGACGCGATTGAATATTTCGTCAGCCCACAAGGGTTGTTTCTTGCCATCCCTTTTCAGTCTCTTGGTGTAGCGGTCGAGCGCATCTTTGAGGGTCAGGGTGGCCTCTTTGTCGTCTTCACCCTTGCGAAGTTGGTTGTACGCGACGATGGCCGCGTCTCGGGCTTCTTCCACGGTCATTTCGCCCGGCCCAGCCCGCCCGAGCGAGCGCCGAACGGCATGCCCTCTGTCGGCGACCCACTTGTAGATGCCGAACGTCCGGACGCCCTTGTCGGACACATATAGCCGCAGGTACTTCACCTCGTCGTCGGCATGCTCCCCCGGCGCGGCGTCGGCCACGCGGCGCTCGGTGAAGTGCATGACGGTGGCCTTCTTGGCGCGCGAGTGGTCCATGTTTATGCCTTCTTGACGCGGCGACGGCTGGGCTTGTTCTCCTCGGATGCCGGCTGCTGCGCTTTTTCCCACTCGTCCGTCGTGACGATAAGAGACTGCCGTGCGGCGGTGAGTTCGCCGGGGCCGGCCACCTTGACGTAGTAGAGCGTGTCCCCGTCCTTGAAGTACACGTAGTGGCTCCCGCGCCCCTCCGTCGTCCAGGCAGGGGAGGGGGTGCCGTTCACCGTGGCCTCAAATTGATTGCTCTTCGGAGCAGCCGTGTATTTCGTCGCGGCGACCCCGCTGAGGCGGGTAGAGGATGGAGCGCCAATGGTCAGATTGAAGTTGGTCATAGCTAGAAATCTCGCTAGGTAGAGGATTAAGAACCAGAAAACTACGGAATGCCGTAGTGAGAAAATTTTCCTTCTGTACCAATGGAGAAGTCGAGACTGGGTTAGCTAGCAAAAGGACCAGAAAGACACACGATACGTCCCAGTTCGGGATGCCGTATAGGGTTGTCATGGCCGCGATGATGCCCCGGTCGACGGGTCGGCGACAATGCCCGCCTCCATGGAAACCCTGAACGACTGGCTCGAGCGCGCCGAGCGACTCCATCCCAAGAACATCGAGCTCGGACTCGAGCGCGCCAAGGAAATGGCGCAGCGTCTCGGCCTGCGTTTCGGCTGCCCCGTCATCACGGTGGCCGGCACCAACGGCAAGGGCTCGACCTGCGCCATGCTCGAATCGATCCTGACGCACGCGGGCTACCGCACGGCGGTGTTCACCTCGCCGCACCTGGTGCGCTTCGAGGAGCGGCTGCGGCTCCTGGGCGAGGCCGTCGATGCTTCCAAACTGATAGCAAGCTTCGAAGTGGTGGAAAAGGCGCGCGGCGAGATGCCCCTGACCTATTTCGAGTTCACCACGCTCGGCATCCTGCACTGCATGATCGAGCAGAAGCCCGACGTGGCGATCCTCGAGGTCGGCCTGGGTGGCCGGCTCGACGCGGTCAACATCATCGACACCGACTGCGCGGTCATCACCAGCATCGACCTCGACCACATGGAATACCTCGGTCCCGACCGCGAGAGCATCGGCTTCGAGAAGGCCGGGATCATGCGCCCGGGCAAGCCCGCCATCGTGAGCGACCCGGTGCCGCCGCAGAGCGTGGTCGACCACGCCAATGCGATCGGCGCCGACCTGTGGCGCTTCGGAGCCGACTTCAACGTCTCCGGCGACAAGCAGCAGTGGGGCTGGTCGGGCCGCGGGCGGCGCTACAGCGGGCTGGCCTATCCGGCGCTGCGCGGCGCCAACCAGCTCATCAATGCGGCCGGCGTGCTGGCGGCGCTCGAGGCGCTGCGGCCGCAGTTGCCGATCACCGCGCAGGCCGTGCGCAACGGGCTCGCAATGGTCGAACTGCCGGGCCGCTTCCAGATCGTGCCGGGCGAGCCGGCACTGGTGCTCGACGTGGCGCACAACGCGCACGCGGTGGCCGCGCTGGCCGAGAACCTCGACGCGATGGGGTTCTACCCGACCACGCACGGTGTCTTCGGCGTGATGGCGGACAAGGACCTGGCCCCGATCCTCGCGCGCATCGGACCGCTGATCGACCGCTGGTACTTCACCGACCTGCCCACGCCGCGCGCCGCCAAGGCGTCCGATCTGCTGGCCGCCTGGCAGGCGCAGAACAAGCGCACCGACGCCTCGGGCAGCGTGTACGCGAGCCCCATGGAAGCACTGGACGCGGCCATCGGGCAGGCAGGGGCCGCTGATAGAATCGTGGTCTTCGGATCGTTCTTCACCGTGGGTGGCGTGCTCGAAAACGGCACCCCCCGGCTGCAAGCCAAACACCTGTCGCCGGGCGGCTGACCGTCGGGCCGTACACACCTTCTGGCGCAAGCTCGCTGCACTCCTTCAGGGATCGAACTTCATGGCGTTTTTCAAGTTCCGCACGCGCGGCCCGCAAGGCAACGAAGGACGAGGCGCCCCGGCAGCCGTCCCCGCGGAAAGTGTCGAAACCATGCGTCGGCGTGCGCGCCACCGGCTGCTCGGCGCGGCGGTGCTGGTGCTGCTCGGCGTGATCGGCTTCCCGCTGCTGTTCGATACCCAGCCGCGGCCCGTGTCGGTCGACATCCCCATCGAGATTCCCGACCGCAACAAGGTCAAGCCGCTGCCCGTTCCCGCGACGCCCGCGCCTGCCGCGAGCACCTCGCCGGCGGCGCCCGACAACAGCGGCAGCTCGCGCGTTGCCTCTTCCTCGTCCAGCGGCATGATCACCGAGACCGCAGACGGCACGGTGATCGACCCCGGCAAGCCCTTGCCCGCCACGCCGCCTGTCGCGGCCGTGGAGCCCAAGCCCGAACCGAAGCCGAAGCCCGAGCCCAAACCGGAGCCGAAGCCGGAACCGAAACCCGAACACAAGCCGGAACCCAAGCCCGAGGCCAAGCCGAAGCCGGAAGCCAAGCCCGAAGCGAAACCCAAGCCCGCCGCCGTCGACGATGGCGCTCGTGCCCGCGCGCTGCTCGAGGGCAAGCCCGCCACCGCTGCCGCGGCCAAGCCTGCCGCAGCCGACGATGCCGGCCGTTTCGTGGTGCAGGTCGGCGCCTTCGCCGATGCCGACAAGGCGCGCGAGGTGCGCCAGAAGCTCGAGAAGGCCGGTCTCAAGACCTATGTGCACGTGGCGAAGACGGCCGACGGTGAGCGCACGCGTGTGCGTGTCGGCCCCTTCGGCTCGCGTGCCGAGGCCGACCGCGCTGCCGAGAAGGTCAAGGGCTTGTCTTTGTCGGCCGCGATCCTCACGTTGTAAGAGTCGTCGCCTTCCGTTGCCGTGGCCTTGCTCGACTGGATCGCCGTCGCGCTCATCGGGGTGTCGATGCTTTTCGGCCTGATGCGCGGGCTGGTGTTCGAGGTGATTTCGCTGATCGGATGGGTGGCCGCCTTCATTGCAGCCCAGTGGCTGGCGTCG
>Ga0209676_1001880_pt1 | contig 17151 bp, 15 predicted proteins | sample AraplaCvi_mLB_r2_FD_184282 | JGI IMG/M metagenome (GOLD analysis project Ga0209676, IMG submission 184282) | Arabidopsis root microbial communities from North Carolina, USA - plate scrape MF_Cvi_mLB_r2 (SPAdes) (version 2) | ecosystem: Host-associated > Plants > Roots > Endosphere | place: USA...
AACGTCGAGCAGGCCGGACAGGAAGGTCTTGTAGGCGCGGATGGCCTCGGCCTGCTGGGCGTCGCGGTCGCCGCCGGCGCGGATGATGCCCTGAAGATATTTCGGGAAGAAGCCGCCCTTGGAGCCGACGGGCACGATGACGGCGTTCTTGACCTGCTGCGCCTTCACCAGACCCAGCACCTCGGTGCGGAAGTCGTCGCGGCGGTCAGACCAGCGCAGGCCGCCCCGGGCGACCGGGCCGAAGCGCAGGTGCACGCCCTCGACATACGGCGCCCAGACGAAGATCTCGCGGAAGGGCTTGGGCAGGGGCAGGTCGTCCAGCTCGCGCGAGGCGATCTTGATCGAGATGTAGGGCTTGGACTGCCCGTCCGGCCCCGGCTGGAAGTAGTTGGTGCGCTTGATGGCCTGAACCAGCAGCGACAGGCGGCGCAGGGCCTTGTCGTGGTCGAGGCTCTTCACGTCCTGCAGCAGGTCGTTGATGTGATTGGCCAGGTCTGTGACCGTGGCCTGACGCGCGGCGGCGTCGCCGCCGGCGTCCGGGCTGAATTTGGCGTCGAACAGGGCCAGGATGGCGCGGGCGACGGCGGGATAGTCGCGCAGCGCCTCTTCCTGCACCGCTTGCGACGGATCGAGACCCGTCTGCTGGCGATAGCGGGCCAGGGTGCGGATCAGAGCCGCGTCACGCCAGCCGACGCCCAGCTCCAGCACCAGACGGTTGAAGCCGTCGCTTTCGGTGCGGCCGTTCCAGACGGCGGCGAAGGCGTCCTCGAACGGATCGCGGACGGTGTCGAAGTTCAGGTCTCCGCCGCGCGGGTCCTCGAGCAGGAACTCATGGACGTGGATCTCGGTGTCGCCGGCAGGCTTGAGGGCGTGGCCCCACTCTTCCAGCGTCTTCAGACCCATGTCCGCCAGAATGGGCAGGACGTCGGACAGCGGCACGGCCGAACCGCGGCGGTACAGCTTGAAGCGGAAGTTCAGCGGGCCGTCGCGTTCGGTGCGGAAGGCGCGGACGGCGACCGGCTCGCCGGTCCCGACCTCGCCCGAGGCGTTGAGCGTGTCGATGGTCTGGTAGTCGGCGACGGCCTCGGCCGCGTCATAGCGGTCGCGGTAGCCGGCTCCGAAGGCGTCGGCCCAGCGGGCGCTGACCGGACCGACCGAGACCTCGTCCACGTCGGCGGCGCGCAGGGCGCTTTCGAAGCGGTCGATCCAGCTACGGCCAGCCTCGGCGACCTCGGCGTCCAGCGCGGCCTGATCCGGGCACGGATGATCGCCAGGCGTCACGCCGATGATGTAGTGGATGCGGACCAGCGGCTGGTCCGAGAGCTGCGGGTACCAGGCCGACAGGCGGCCGCCCCAGGCGCGGGCCAGGATGGCGCCGATCCGTTCACGGACCGAGGCGTCGAAGCGCTCGCGCGGGATGAAGGCCAGCACCGAGACGAAGCGGTCGAACGGGTCCTTGCGGGTGAAGGTCTTGATCCGGGGACGGTCGTGCAGGTGCAGGATGCCCAGGGCGATATCCAGCAGTTCGTCCTCGGTGATCTGGAAGAGCTCGTCGCGCGGATAGTTCTCGAGGATGTTCTTCAGCCGCTTGTAGCTGTGCGTGCCCTCCAGCTTGCCGGCGCGGGCCAGGGCGTTGGCGACCTTGCGGCGGATCAGGGGCACTTCCGACGCGGCCTTGTCATAGGCCTCGGCGGTGAACAGGCCGACGAAGCGGGTCTCGCCCGAGGGGCGGCCGTCGGCGCCGAAGCGCTTGACCCCGACGTAGTCCATGTAGGCCCGGCGATGGACACGCGAGCGGACGTTGGCCTTGGCGACGGTGACCGGCTCGCTGAGATCCAACTGGCGCTTCATCTGCTTGGTCAGGACCGCCGGCTCGGACGCGCGGCGCAGCACGGTGCGCTCGGGATCGGCCAGCACGCCCAGGCCGACACCGGACTGGGACAGGGGGGCCTCGGCCTCGTAGCCACCGTCCTTGCCGCGCGGATAGTCGTAGTCGCGCGCGCCCAGGAAGACGAAATGGTCCGACGCCAGCCAGCGCAGGAACTCCAGATGTTCGGCCAGGACGGCGGGATCGACGCCGGGCGGCGTGGTTTCCAGGTGGGCGATCGAGCGGGCGATCAGCTCGTTCATCGCGCCATGGTCGGTCACGGCGGCGCGGACGTCGGCCAGGGTCAGGGCCATGGCCTCGCCCAGGGCGTCGCGACGCTCCTGCGGCAGGGCGTCGATGACCACGATGATGGCCGAGACGCGGCCCTTGGGGGTCTCGACGATGGGGTGGAACATCGAGCGGACGGTGACGCCGGCCTCGGCCAGCTCGCCCATCACGCTGTCGACCAGGAAGGGCTTGTCGTTCTGGACGATGGACAGGACGTCATAGCCCGTGGCCGCGCCCTTGGCGCCGGTGTGCGGGCCGACGCTGATGCGGGCCGGGTCGGCGGGATCGCGCTCGGTGAGCGAACGCCAGACCGAGGCCAGCAGGGCGGCCAGATCGGCGCCGTCCAGTTCGGGCGTCTCGTCGGCGGCGTAGTCTTCCAGGACCTGGGCCAGGTAGGCCTTTTCAGCCGCCCCGGGCGGGTGGCCGGTCGCGGCGGCGAAATTCGCCTCCAGCGCCTCCAGGGTGATCGCCTGAGGGAGCGTGGGGGCGGTGGCGCCGGGCATGGACAGGTCTCGTATTGCGCGGCTCACAAGGGCCGCCGGATCAGAAGGCAGACTAGGCCGCTTGCGCGCGGGGGCAAGGGTCCAGGGTCTGACCGGGTCCTAGGCCAGCCCGTCCGCGTCGGGAACCCCCAAAAACGACGGCGCCGGTCCCTTTGCGGAGACCGGCGCCGGTTATCAGTGATCAGTCAGGAACGGATCAGAAGCGGACGTTCATGCCGAAACGGAAGGCGTGCAGCTCCATCTCGTCATTGCTGCGCATGATGTCCGTGCCGGTGGTGTTCGGCGCCAGGATGAAGGGGTTGGTCGCCGGTGTCGTGCCGTTGTTGCCGGCGCGGACGACATAATCGCCCGGGGTCAGCGAGGTGTAGAGGTACTCGCCGGTCACCGACAGGTTGGGGGCCAGGCGCCATTCCAGACCGCCGCCCAGCTGCCAGCCGTCAGCGTCATCCTCGTCCTGCTGGACGACGAAGCTGTTGGCCGTGTTGGTGGTGCGGAAGCTGTTCTCGACGCCGCCATAAGCGCCGCCGCCGGTGATGTAGATCAGGGCCGGACCGGTGGCGAAGCCGACGCGGGCGCGCAGGGCGGCCATGTCGCTCAGCTCGCGCTTGAAGACATAGTTGGCCGGGGTGCTGCTGAAGCCGGTGACGTTGTCGGTCAGATTGACCGCGCTCCACTCGGCCACAACGCCCGCGACGATCTGTCCGAACTGCCAGTCGTAGCCGGCGCGGATCGAGCCCTCGACGCCGGTGTCGTCGACATCGCAACCGCCGGCCGCTTCGGGGGTCAGGGCGCCGCCCGAACAGAACCCCGGGGAGAAGGCGTCCGCGCCGCCCGAGGTGGTGACCGTATCGCCGTAGACGCCGTCCAGATTGCGGTCGAAGACGAGCGCCTCACCGGCCTCCTCATCGTTCTCCAGGGCGCCGGCGTAGATGCCGATATAGGGGCCGCTCCAGTCAGGAGCGGTCTGGGCCAGGGCCGGAGCCGCGACGCCGGCGAGAAGCAGCGACAGGGCGGTCGCGGGGAGGAGGATTTTCATCGGTCGGTCTTTCAAATTCGAAACTGTTCGGGCCCCACCGACGGGAGCCTGAACGGCGCGAACCTGACCCTGTTCCGGACCCGCGACCGGGTGACCCATCGGCTGTGGCCGGAAAGTCGCAAGGTGTTAACGGCCCTCCGGAAACGACAAGGCCGCCGAACTTGCGTTCGGCGGCCTGCTTCGGATCGGCGCCCAGGAGGGGGAGGGTTGGCGCCGATCTCTTCAACCGCGGGCTTGGGGGGAGGGGAGGGCCCGCGGCGACAGGGGGGAGATAGGCGCCGCTTGTGGCCAATCAAGGGCAGGAAGCCCCCTCAGTCAGCGTCAGCCTGCGGCGGGTTGACGCGGCCCCGCTTGGCGGGGGCCTTGGCCGCCTTCTGCGGGGGCGGGTCGGCATAGGGCTCGCCATCGCCGGACAGCAGAATGGCCATCCAGCGCGAACCCTTGAACTCGGCCAGGATGGCCATGGCCATGACCGCCAGCGGCGTGGACAGGAACATGCCCACCACGCCCCACACCTTGCCCCAGAAGGCGAGGGCCAGCAGGACCACCACCGGATCGATGTTCTGGTTGTCGCCCTGCATGCGCGGCTGGATGAAGTTGCCGCTGATGAACAGGATGGCCTGCAGCCCGCCCAGCAGGATCGCGGCGGGCCAGTAGCTCTCGAACTGGACCAGGGCGAACAGGGGCGGGACCAGGCCCGCCACGGCGCCGCCCAGCACGGGGATGAAGCCGACGATGAAGATGACGAAGGTCCAGAACTCGGCGTTCTGAAGGCCGACGATCCGCATCAGGATCCAGGCGGCGGCGCAGATCATCACCCCGGTGACCGTCTGGACCCACAGATAGCCCTCGACCCCGCCGCGCACGCGCTGGAACACCTCCAGCGCCTCGGTCCGGGCGGTGCGGTCCGGGAACATGTTGACCAGCTTGCGCCGGAAGCCGTTCTGCGAGGCCAGCAGGAAGCCGAGGTAGATCATCACGAAGACGGCGCCGCCGACGACCCCCTGGGCCTGGCCCGCGACGGTCATCAGATAGCCGCGCACGTCGATCTGGGCGATCAGGTCGGTGGTGGTGGGCGGGGTGGTCACGCCCACGAGCGCGGAGACGTCGCGCAGGATCTGGTCGATGCGCGGGCCGATATTGGCCGAGACGCCCGAGGCGTCGCTGAAGAAGCCGTAGGCCCCGTTCACGATGAAGGCGATGGAGGCGAAGAAGCCGACCACCACCAGCAGCAGGGCCGCGGTCCCGGCCAGATGGCCCGGCAGGCGGGTTCGGGTCTCGATGGTCCGCTTCACCCCGTCGATCATGATCAGAAGGAAGATGGCCATGGCCAGGGGCGTCAGGATGTCGGCCATCCAGTAGACGGCGGCCCCCACCCCGACGACGGCGAGCGCGACCAGGGCGTTGCGCGCCACGGCGGAGGTCGGAACGGTGATCGGCGGTTTCATGGGCATATGGTCAAGGTCCCGGCCAGCGGCGTCAATCGCCCCGTGAAACGCCTTGAACCGCACGCGTCCCGGGTGGAGCATGAGCGCGTCCCCCCGAACCGGAGTTCCCATGTCCGATACCGGCGTCTTCCTCGGCCAATCGACCGACAAGCCTGAAATCCTGCTGTATGGCCGCGCCAACCGGCACGGCGTGGTGGCGGGCGCCACCGGCACGGGCAAGACCGTCACCCTGCAGATCATGGCCCAGGGTTTCTCGGACGCCGGGGTGCCGGTCTTCTGCGCCGACGTGAAGGGCGACCTGTCGGGCATCGCCCTGCCCGGCTCGCCGAACGAGAAGCTGCTGGCCCGCGCCCAGTCCATGGGGCTGACGCTGAACCCGAAGGCCGCGCCGGTCGTCTTCTGGGACCTGTACGGCCAGAAGGGCCATCCGATCCGCACCACTGTCTCGGAGATCGGGCCGTTGCTGCTGGCCCGGATGCTGAACCTGAACGACGTGCAGGAGGGGGTGCTGTCGGTGGTCTTCCACGTGGCGGACGCCGAGGGCCTGCTGCTGCTGGACCTGGACGATCTGCGCTCCATGCTCGTCTACGTCGGCGAGAACGCCGAGCGGATCGGGCGCGAGGTCGGCAATGTGGCCCCCGCCAGCATCGCCGCCATCCAGCGCGCCCTGCTGCAGCTGGAACAACAGGGCGGCAAGGCCTTCTTCGGCGAACCGGCCCTGCGTCTGGAGGACATGATGCGCACCGGCCTGGACGGCCGGGGCCAGGTCAATGTGCTGGACGCGACCAAGTTGATGAACAGCCCGCGCCTGTACGCGGCCTTCCTGCTGTGGCTGCTGTCCGAGCTGTTCGAGCAGCTGCCCGAGGTCGGCGATCCGGAGAAGCCGCGCCTGGTCTTCTTCTTCGACGAGGCCCACCTGCTGTTCAACGACACCCCGGCCGCCCTGCGCGAGAAGGTCGAGCAGGTGGTGCGCCTGATCCGGTCCAAGGGCGTGGGCGTCTATTTCGTCACCCAGAACCCGGCGGACATTCCCGACAGCGTCCTGGCCCAGCTGGGCAACCGCATCCAGCACGCCCTGCGCGCCTACACCCCGTCCGAGCAGAAGGGGCTGAAGGCGGCGTCGGAAAGCTTCCGACCCAACCCCGCCTTCGACACCGCCGAATGCATCCAGGGCCTGGGCGTCGGCGAAGCCCTGGTCTCGACCCTGGACGAGAAGGGCGCGCCGAACATCGTCGGCCGCACCGCCATCCGCCCGCCGGACAGCCGCCTGGGCCCCGCCACCGACGCCGAACGGGCGCAGGTCATGGCCGCCAGCCCCGTTCGGGGCCTGTACGACACCGTGGTGGACCGCGAGTCCGCCGAGGAGATTCTGGCCGCCCGCCGGGGCGAGGCCGATCAGGCCGCCGCCGACGCCAAGCTGGCCGAAGCCCGCGCCAAGGCTGACGCCGTCGCGGCCAAGGACGCTGAAAAGGCCGCCGCCGCGCGCGAGAAGGAACAGGCCCGGATGCAGGCCCAGTACGAGCGCGAGGCCGCCCGGTCGCGGGCTCCGGCGCGCCGCTCGACCCGGGAGACCCCAATCGAGGCGGCGACCAAGTCGGTTCTGCGCACGGCAGGCAGCACGATCACGCGCGAACTGCTGCGGGGCCTGCTGGGCGGGCTGAAGCGGCGATGAGCCTGGCCCCGCCGGAAGACTGGCTTGTCTTCTTTCCGCTTCTCTGGATCGGCGGCTGGATCGCGGCCTCGGTCGTTTACCGGCGTATCCATGACAAGCCGCTCTGGCCCCGCTCTCCGGCCGACGCCCGTTATCGGGAGCTCGGGGCCTCGGGCGTCAACGACACCCATCTGCTCGGAAGGCTCGGCGGAGCCAACCGCTGCCTGTTGGTGATCGTCACCCCCCGCGAGCTGAGGGTGACGCCCTTCTTTCCGTTCAACCTGATGTTCCTGCCGGAGATCTACGGACTGGAGCTGCGGACCTCGATCTCGAGCATCCGCCGTGTGGGCGAGGGGCAATGGGGGTTCCGGTCGTGCCTCGTCATCGAGACGGACGATGGACGACGGTTCAAGCTGGTCCTCAAGGACCCGGCCGCATTCCGGCGCGCGCTCGGAAAGGCCGGCTGAGCCGCCTCAGTTTTTTGGAACCAGCCGCCACATCCGGAGCGGATGGCGCACAGCCCCGGCTTCGGCGCCCGCCGCGTCGCCCCGGCCCATGTAGAGGTCGGCGCGGACGGGACCACGGATGGCCGAGCCGGTGTCGAGCGCCATCACCAACCCCTGATAACTGCCGCGCGCGCCGGCCAGATTGCCGCCGTCGGCGCTGATCCACACCAGGTCGCCGTAACGCCAGTGCGCCGGATCCACCGCGATGGCGCGGCGGGCGGTCAGGGGAATGCCGGCGGCGCCGACGGGATCGCCGCCGTCGTCCGGCTCGATCTTGAAGAAGATGTAGCGCGGATTCAGGGCCATCACCGCCTGGGCCTCAGGGCCCCGATGGGCCGCCAGCCAGGCGCGGATGGCGTCGCCCGAGGTGCCGTTCTGCGGCAGCAGGCCCTGCCGGGCCATGGGGGTGGCGATGCCGACGAAGGTCCGGCCGTTGTCGGCGGCATAGGCGGCGCGCGCCTTGGTCCCGTCCTCGAAGGTCAGATATCCGGAGCCCTGGATCTGAAGGAAGAACAAATCCTCGGCCCGCATCCAGGCCAGGGTCTCGGTCGGCGGCGCCGCCTCGATCTCGGCGCGCGGCGGCAGGGTCTGGCCCCGTCGCCAGCCGGCGGGGGCGGCCAGGACCGGCATGTCGAACTCGGCGTCACGGGCGCGGCGGGCGGCGTACTCCGGCGCGAAATAGGAGGTCAGCAGTCCGGGGCGGCCGTCGGCGGTCTCTGCCGCGACGACGGTGAAGCCGGTCTCGAAGAAGGCCCGGGCCATCGACGGGGTCACGGGCCGCGAGGTCTGACGGATGTGCATGGCCCGGTCGCACTGGACCCGGGCGGCGGCGGCGGACGCGGCGTCGCGCGCGGCGCGGCAGCCGTCGGTCCAGGCATTGAAGGCGGCCAGATGATCTTCCTCGTTCCAGCCGGGCAGGGTCGAGGGGCTCTGGCCGCGCGGCGGCTCAGGCCGGGGCTGGGGCCGGGTCGGCGGGCGTGGCGAGGGCTGGGACGGCGCCGGAGCGGTCGTCGGGGGCGGCGTCGGTCCCGGGGCGGGTGGACGGGTCGCGCAGGCGGTCAGGAGGGACAACAGCAGCGCGGCGGCCGCGCCTCCGATCCGCGCGGCGCGGGCGCGCGCCACGATCAGGCCGTGGCGGCTTCGTTGCGGGCCAGGACCCAGTTGGGATCGCTGGCGCCGAGGGTGCGCTCGAAGGTCCAGACCTCGGCGACGCGGCGCTCCTCGACCTGTTCTTCCGCTGACGGATCGGCCGATTTCACGCGATTGCGCAGCTCGGCCAGGAAGCGGACCTTGGCGACGGCGCGGTTCTCTTCGGCGGTGGCCAGCTCCAGATCGGCGCGAGCCGGGTGGACGAACTCGACCGTCTCGGTCTCGCCGCGGGCTTCGCGGGCGGCGATGCCGGCTTCGAACGACTCCATGACTTTGGCGGTCAGCAGGGGCTTGAGCGTATCGCGGTCACCGGCGGCGTAGGCGCGCACGATGGTCTCATGGGCCTGACGCGCGCCCTCGAGGAAGCGCAGCGGGTCGAAGGCCGGGTCGCGGGCCTTCAGGCCGGCGATGGAGGCCAGGGTGACCGCGTCCAGAACCCCGGCGCGACCGGGACCCGCTTCACCCTGGGGCGTGGCGGCGGCGGGCGGCTGGGCGCGGGCGTCCTCCTCCGGCTGACGGCCCACCTTCTTGCCCAGCACATTGTAGAGCTGGAACAGCACGAAGGCCGCGATGACGGCGAAGATGACGATCTGGACCTGAACCGGCGGCACGGGGAATCCTTGGATGGCGCCTTGGGAGAGGGGCGCATGGAACGACGATTAGGGGGTCATATAGGGGTGCGCAAGGCGCGCTGCCCTCCCGGCTGGGCGAGCGTCGTTGCCGCAGGGGGCGCCGCGTGCTAGTCGCCGCGCCTTCCGGGCCGTCGCCCGTCCACCCTTCCAGCAGACCATTTCACCGATGACCGACGCCGCTCCGCCCGCCGACGCCAACCCCGCCGCGACCGGCGGCCAGCCGCAAGGCCCCGGTTTCCGCATCGTCGCCCAGTATGTGAAGGACCTGTCCTTCGAGAACCCGAAGGCGCCGGACAGCCTGCGCGTCGACGGCAAGCCGGCCATCGACATGGGCGTCGAGATGAACGCCGCCGGCCGTCAGGACGGCCTGTTCGAAGTCGAGCTGCGCCTGTCGATCAAGGCCACCACCGACGCCATGACCGTCTTCCACGTCGAACTGCAGTACGGCGGCCTGTTCGCCCTGCAGGGCGTCGCCGAGCAGGACATCGAGCCGCTGCTGCTGATCGAATGCCCGCGCTACCTGTTCCCGTTCGCCCGCGAGATCATCGCCCGCGCGACCTCGGACGGCGGCTTCTACCCGCCCTTCATGCTGGACCCGATCGACTTCGCGGCCATCTACGTCGCCCGCCAGCAGCAGATCGCCCGCGGCCCGGCCGAAAGCGGCCAAGCCTGATCCGACACGGAACTTGAGGGCGGAGCAGGCTTCGTCCTCAAGCAGCGAGCGACCGCGTCGCGAGCGTTAGGACAAAACAGGGAAGGCGTCCGCTCAGGCGGGCGCCTTTTCCAATTCCAGACCGTAGCCCTCCCACAGGGAGTGATCCTTCAGCGTGGCCATGAGGAAGGCGGCGTGGGCGGCGCGCTCAGCCTCGGTCGAGCGGGGCTCGAGAGGGCGGGGACGGGCGCCGTAGGTGGCGGCGACAACCGGTCCCGCGGCCACGGTGACCCGGGCCGCGGACAGATCCAGTCGCCGCTCCTTGCCGCCCCGTAGTTCCAGATAGACCTCGGCCAGCAGGCGGGCGTCGATCAGGGCGCCGTGGAAGGTCCGGTCAGCCAGGCTGACCTTGAAGCGCTTGCACAGGGCGTCCAGCGAGTTGGGCATGCCCGGAAACTTCTTCTGGGCCAGCTGCAGGGTGTCGATCCAGCGCGCGCCGTCGATCAGCGGATGGCCGCAGCGATTGTACTCGTGGTCGATGAAGTTGCGGTCGAACTGGGCGTTGTGGGCGATCACCGGGGCGTCGCCGATGAACTCGGCCAGGTCGGCGACGATCTCGGCGAATTTCGGCGCGTCCTTCACCTTGTCGTCGGTGATGCCGTGGACCCGGATCGCATCCGGCGGGATCAGCCGTTCGGGATTCACCAGGGTGTGGTAGGTCCGGCCGGTCGGCAGCAGGTCCATGATCTCGATACAGCCGACCTCGATCAGACGGTCGCCCGTCTTGGGGTCGAAGCCCGTGGTTTCGGTATCCAGAACGATCTCGCGCGACATGGTCCCTTAATGGGGGCGTTCGGCGTCTTTCGGAAGACCGCGACGGGGCGGGGTCCAGCCTTCGGCCAGAACCATCCCCACGATTTCGTCCACCCGGGCCCGCGCCGACTCCAGCCCCTCGCCCGTATCGACCACGAAGTCAGCGCGGCGGCGCTTTTCGGCGTCCGGGAGCTGGCGCGCCAAGATGGCTTCGAACCGGTCGCGGGTCATTCCGGGCCGGGCCAGGACCCGCTCGGCCTGGACGGCGGCGGAGGCGGTGACCACCACCACGGCGTCGACGGCGGCGTCTCCGCCGGTCTCGAACAGCAGGGGGATGTCCAGCACGGCCAGCCTTACGCCCCGCGCCTCGGCGGCGGCCAGGTCCTCGAGCCGGCCCTTGAGGACCAGCGGGTGGACGATGGCCTCCAGCCGGCGGAAGGCCTGATCATCGCGGCCCAGGGCCTCGGCCAGTCGGGTGCGATCCACGGCGCCGTCCGCGACCACGCCGGGGAAGACCTCGCCGATTGGCGCGACCGCCGCGCCGCCGGGTGCATAGAGCCGGTGCACCGCTTCGTCGGCGTTCCAGATCAGGGCGCCCCGGTCGGCGAACATGGCCGTGGTCGTTGACTTTCCCATGCCGATGGAGCCGGTCAGGCCGAGCACGATCATGCCGTCTCTCCCAGCGCCTGCAGGACAGCGGCGCGGACATCGACGGGCGGCGGGGCCTGGTCGAAAAGGGCCTCGAACGACGGCTGGGCCTGACCGATCAGCATGGCCAGGCCATCGACGATGGTGAGCTCCCGCGCCCGCCCGGCGGCGAGGAAGGGGGTGATCAGGGGCCGGTAGGTCATGTCCATCAGGACAGCGTCATTCCGCAGGGCGGCGATGTCGATCTGGGGCGGAACACTCAGCGCATTGACGATGAGGGCGGCGTCGCGAAGGTCGGCAGGCTCGGCCACGGTGGAGCCGAGGTCGGCGGCCAAGGCCTCGGCGCGGGCGGCCGTGCGGTTGAGGACCGAGACCTGAGCCCCCGCGGCCTTGAGCGCGGCGACGGCGGCGCGGGCGGCCCCGCCGGCCCCCAGGATGACCACCGGCGCGCCGGGCAGGGCGAGGGCGGGAGCCTGTTCGGACAGGGCGGCCATCAGTCCTTCGCCGTCCGTGCTGTCGGCGGACAGACGGCCGCCGGAGAAGACCAACAGATTGGCGGAGCCGCAGGCGCGGGCCATGGCGCTGACGTCGTCGGCCAGGGCCAGGGCCTGTTCCTTGAACGGGGCGGTGACGTTCAGACCGCGCAGGGCGCCGGAACGGCCTTGGGCGACCAGGGCCTCGAACCCGGCTTCATCGGCGGGACCGAAAGCCTCATAGGTCGCGTCCAGCCCGGCGGCCTCGATCCACAGGCCGTGGATCAGCGGGCTGAGCGAGTGGGCGATGGGCTGGCCGGCGACGCCGGCGCGGATCGTCATGCGGTCAGGACCCCGGCCCGGCGGAGTTCGGCCAGCACGGGCCAGAGGGGCAGGCCCAGGACGGTGAAGTAGTCGCCGTCGATGCGCTCGAACAGCTGCGAGCCCATGCCCTCCAGCTTATAGGACCCGACGCTGGACAGCAGGCCTTCGCCCTCGCGCGCCAGATAGGCGTCGAGGAAGGCGTCGGAGAAGGCGCGGACCTGCATCAGGGCGGTATCGACCCCGGACCAGACGATCTGGCCGTTGTGGGCCAGGGCGGCGCCGGAATGGAGCGCGTGAGGCTTGCCGCGCATGGACGCCAGGCGGGCGCGGGCCTCGTCCAGCGAGCGGGCCTTTGAGATCAGGCCCCCGTCGAAGGCCAGGGTCTGGTCGGCGCCCAGCACCCAGGCCTCAGGATCATGGCGCGATACGGCCAGCGCCTTGACCCGGGCCAGTTCGACCGCGAGGCCGGCGGCGTCGGTGGGATCGTGCACGGCCTTGACCGCATCCTCGTCCACATCGGCGACCTGGACCGAGAAGGGCACGCCGGCGCCCTCCAGCATGGCGCGGCGGGCGGCGCTCTTGGACGCGAGGATAAGGCGCTCGCCTACCATGCGGCCCCCACGCGCTTGGTGCGGCGCTCATTGAGGACGTTGATGATGGCGGCGGCGGTCTCCTCGACCGAGCGGCGGGTCACATCGATGACCGGCCAGCCCCGGCGCTCGAACGCCCGCCGCGCCTTGACCGTCTCTTCGCGGACCGCGTCGTGGTCCACATAGGAGGAGGCATGGTTGGCGTTCAGCCCGTCCAGGCGGTTGCGGCGGATCTGCACCAGGCGGTCGGGCGAGACGGTCAGGCCGATGACCAGCGGCGACTTCAGCCCCACCAGCCGCTCTCCATCCTCCTGGCCCGGCACCAGGGGCACATTGGCGGCGCGGATGCCGCGGTGGGCCAGATAGATGCAGGTCGGGGTCTTGGAGGTGCGGCTGACCCCGCACAGGACGACGTCGGCGGTCTCCAGTTGCTCGGCCGTGCCCTGGCCGTCGTCGTGGGCCATGGCGAAGTCGAGGGCGGCGATGCGGTCGAAATATTCGGTGCTGAGCGCGTGCTGGGCGCCGACGCGGGGGGCCAGGGCGGCGCCGAGGTAGCGGGACAGGACCGTCTCAAGCGGATCCAGGGCGGCGATCTGGGGCATGTCGAGGCGGCGGCAGCCCTCCTCGAGCTGATCGCGCAGTTCGCGGTCGACCAAGGTGTGCAGAACCACGCCCGGCGCGGCGGCGATTTCCTCCAGCACCCGCTCCATCTGCCGGTCCGAGCGGACCAGGGCGTAGATGTGCTCGATGGGGATGACGCCGTCGAAACGGGCGACCACGGCCTTGGCCATGGCGTTCAGCGTCTCGCCGGTGGAGTCCGAGACCAGGTGGACGTGAAAATAGGTGGCCAGGCGCGAGGCCCCGGCGGGACGGCCCGGGTTCATCTGGACAACTGGTCCATGGCGCGAGGACTCCTGTGGACGAGGCGGGGCGCCGTTCGGTTCACGAGCGGGCGCCGATCTCTATAGCCGTCCCCGGCAAGGGTCGCGAGCGGGATGAAGGTGGATGGCCGCCCCGGTCTTGCGCCCGGTTCTCCACTGGCCGGCTGGATCGCCGACTTGGCTTGTGGAAGACGCTGTTCCTCCCGAACCGGCGCCCAGGCCGGGTTTCGGCCAACCGTCCGGAAAGGCCCGATATTAAGGTCTTGTTAACGGTTATCCCCGGTATCGACAGGGCGCACCCGGTCTGTCGATCAGCCTGTGACCGAATGCGGACAACTCGTCCGCAGACGGCCGTTTTCGCCGGTTTGTCCCCGCCATCCCCGGTCCAACCCACTTCCTTCCACCCTTTTCAAATTTGAATGATTGAGTAGGGAAGGGGTGCGACACCGGCCCGGGCTTGAGCCGGTCCCCCGCCCCCGGTAAGCCGACGATCAAATGACGACCTCCCCCGACACCCCGCTGTTCCTGAAAGCCTTGGCCGGCGAGACGACGTCGCGCCCGCCCGTCTGGTTCATGCGTCAGGCCGGGCGATACCTGCCGGAGTACCGGGCGCTGAGAGCGACCACGCCGGGCTTCATCGAGTTCTGCCACGATCCGGAGAAGGCCGCCGAGGCGACCCTGCAGCCGATGCGCCGGTTCGGCTTTGACGCCGCCATCGTGTTCGCCGACATCCTGCTGATCCCCCGGGCGCTGGGCCAGGACGTCTGGTTCGAGGCCGGCGAAGGACCCCGATTGGGCGAGATGCCGTCGGTTCAGGCCATGCGCGACAAGGCCGAGGGGGCCGGCGAAGCCCTGAAGTCCATCGGTCAGACCCTGTCGTTGGTTCGTGAACAACTGGACCCGTCCAAGGCCCTGATCGGCTTCGCGGGCGCGCCGTGGACGGTGGCGACCTATATGCTGGACGGCGTGGCCCGGACCATCGGCAAGGGCGAGCGGGCTCAGGCCCGGACCTATGCCTATGCCGAGCCGGAGAAGGTCGCGGCGGTGCTGGACGTCCTGGTCGAGGCGACCGCCCATTATCTGAAGATGCAGGCCGACGCCGGGGCCCAAACCCTGAAGATCTTCGAGAGCTGGGCCGAGGGCCTGCCGGACGATCTGTTCGAAAGCCTGGTGCTGCAGCCGCATATCAAGCTGGTGAAGCGGGTGCGCGAGCTGGGCGTCACCACGCCCCTGATCGGCTTCCCGAGGGGCTCGGCGGCGCTGGCCGAACGCTATGCGCGCAAGGTCGAGGTGCAGGGCGTGGCCCTGGACACCGCCTGTCCCCTGCCGGTCGGCCAGGCCGTGCAGAAGATCAAGACCATCCAGGGCGCCCTGGACCCTCTGCTGCTGCGCGCCGGCGGGCCGCTGCTGGACAAGCGGGTGGATCAGTTGATGGAGGCCTGGGGCCAAGGGCCTTGGATCTTCAACCTGGGCCACGGGATCATGCCGGACGTGCCGATCGCGCACGTCGAGCAGGTGCTGAAGCGGATCGGCGCGCAGTGACAGACGCCGCGACGGGGCTGAAGGGGCGTCGGATCGCCGTCGTCCTGTTCAATCTGGGCGGGCCGGACGATCAGGCCTCGGTGAAGCCCTTCCTGTTCAACCTGTTCAACGACCCGGCGATCATCGGCCTGCCGGGCCTGTTCCGAACGCCGCTGGCCAAGCTGATCTCGGACCGCCGGGAGAAGTCGGCCCAGGCCAACTATGCCCTGATGGGGGGCGGATCGCCCCTGCTGCCCGAGACCCGGAAACAGGCTGAGGCGCTGGAGGCGGCGCTGGGCGCGCGGCTGGCGGGGGACGAGGTCCGCACCTTCATCGCCATGCGATACTGGAACCCGCTGACGGAAGAGACCGCCGCCGATGTGGCCGCCTTCGGGCCGGATGAGATCGTGCTGCTGCCGCTGTATCCGCAGTTTTCGACCACCACGACGGAAAGCTCGCTGAAGCGCTGGGCCGAGGTCTATGCCGGGTCGGGCGCCAGCCGCACCGTCTGCTGCTGGCCTCAAGCGCCGGGCTGGGTGAGCGCTCAGGCCGAACTGGTGCGCGGCAAGCTGGCCGAGGCCGGGGACCGGCCGGTGCGGGTCCTGTTCTCGGCCCACGGCATTCCGGAATCCCTCGTCGAGAAGAAGGGCGATCCCTATCGGGAGCAGGTGGAGGCGACCTGCGCCGCCATCGCCGCGGCAGCGGGGCTGACCGACTGGGCCGTCTGCTACCAGAGCCGGGTCGGGCCGATGAAGTGGCTGGGGCCTTCGACCATCGAAGCGCTGGAACAGGCGGCCAGGGATGGGGTCGGCGCGGTGGTCGCGCCCATCGCCTTCGTCTCCGAACACGTCGAGACCCTGGTCGAGCTGGACATCGAATATGGCGAACTGGCCCACAAGCTGGGCGTGACCCCCTATCTGCGGGTTCCGGCGGTCGGGGTGACGGCGGCCTTCATCGATGAGCTGGCCGAGGCGGCCGTCGGGGCGCTTGCACGAACCGGCGTCGCGCCGCACGGTCCCAGCTGCCGCGCGGACTGGAAGGCCTGCCCGCGCACCTGCGACCGGAGAGCGGCGTGAGCTACGAAGTCTTCAACGTCGTGCGCGGCCTGCACATCCTGGCGGTGATCGCCTGGATGGCGGGGATGCTCTTTCTGCCGCGCCTCTATGCCTATGACGTCGAGCAGGCGGGCAAGCCCGAGCCGCTGAAAAGCGAGATGCAGACCCTGCTGCGCGAATGGCAGCGCCGGCTGCTGAAGATCATCATCAATCCGTCGATGACCGCCGCCTGGGTGTTCGGCGTCTGGATGATCGCCATCCACGTCTACGGCTTCGGCGAGGGCTGGGCGTTCGTCGCCCAACCGTGGATGGCCGCCAAGCTTCTGGGCGTGGTTGCTCTGTCCGGCTGGCACGGTTTCCTGGCCGGGGAATTCCGCCGCATCCAGGCAGGGACCTCGACCCGGTCGAGCCGCTTCTGGCGCATGACAAACGAAATTCCCTTCCTGCTGGCCATCGTCATGGTGCTGTCGGTGACGACGGAATGGACCTTCGGATAATCTTCACTCGTGGTTGAAACCGTTTCGGGATCAACGCGTTCGCGGTAAGCGTGACCATTCGGCCATCGGGCCGGGTCTCGGGGACAGGCGATGACGGGACTGCTGCACATCAGGCCGACGGCTGACGAGGCCGGGCAAGACGCCTCGGCGGGCGCGCTGTCCGACCTGGATCTGCTTCACCGCATCAGCATCGAACTGATCGGCGAACAGGACCTGACCGAGCTGTACGGAAAGATCGTCGAGGCGGCGATCACCATCACCGGCTCGCAATTCGGAACCATGCAGCGGCTGCGTCCGACGGATGACCCGTCGGGCCACGGCGGCGAACTGGAGCTTCTGGCCCACCGGGGCCTGCCGCCCGCGGCGGTCGGCTTCTGGCAGTGGGTGAGCCCGCGCGCCTACAGCAGCTGCACCCTGGCGCTGAAGCTGGGCCAGCGGGCGATCATCCCGGATTTCGAGGCTTGGGACGACATCGCCGGCACCCCGGACCTGCAGGCGTTTCGCGACACGGGCATCCGCTCGGCCCAGACGACGCCCCTGCTGTCCCGGACCGGCGAGCTGCTGGGGATGATCTCGACCCACTGGGACCGGCCGCACCAGCCGTCCGAGCGCGATAT